>Ga0315268_10002069_pt1 | contig 22906 bp, 22 predicted proteins | sample C1_top_MG_FD_204535 | JGI IMG/M metagenome (GOLD analysis project Ga0315268, IMG submission 204535) | Sediment microbial communities from Yellowstone Lake, YNP, Wyoming, USA - C1_top | ecosystem: Environmental > Aquatic > Freshwater > Lake > Sediment | place: USA: Wyoming | collected 2017-08-01 | reverse complement strand
GGCCAGGGCGGGCACATGGACATAATAGAGAGTTGCTAATGCTGCGAGCATGAGTTGCTTGTTCCTCCTAAGAACCGCTAATCAGGCGTGTCGTTGACTGACGAAACGCAAGCACTGGGGCCGGTGGGAAATCCCGGCCGGCCGGGCTGGCTGCTGTCCCCCGTCGTCGCCTGCCGGCGGGGCCGGTCAGCAGCCGGCGCTGTGTGCGCGCTCATGGGCTTACGGCGACCCCGGCTTGCGCCAGATCGCCGCCTTTCCCGACTCCTCTTTCTCCACTGGACGACCAGGGATCAACCGGAGAGGGTAAAGTTTACCGTTACCACCGTCTCCACCTCGACCGGCTCGCCGTTCAGGTAGTACGGCTTGTAACGCCACTGCTTGACGGCGTCAATCGCGGCCGGGGCCAGCATGGGGTGTCCGCTCACCAGCCGCAGATTCTGGATGGTGCCGTCCTTGGCGATAATCGCCTGCAACACCACTGAACCCTGGATGCGGGCCTGCCGTGCCAGAGCCGGATACGCCGGCTTCACCTGGTGGATCAGCAGCCCCTGGCTGACGCCCTGCGACACCCGCACGCGCACCGGGGCCGCCCTGGGCACCGCCAGGGCGGAACCGATGATGCCGCCGATCACGCCGCCCATGCTTCCACCCGGCACTCCGCCCGGAACGCCACCCACCACGCCACCGATCGAAGACGTCGGCGGAGGCATTTCCTCTTCCCTGATCATCTGCACCCTTTCAGGGATCTTGGTGGGGGTGCGCAACTGCCCGTTGGTAAGCTCGCTCACCACCTTGATGATCTTCACCGGCGCGGCCGCCGGGGGCGGCGGGGGCGGCGGGGGCGGCGGCGCGACCAGGAAAGTCATCAACTGTTGTTTCGGCAGCGCCTCGGTATAGATCAGCGGAATCAGGATCAGGATGCCCAGCAGAACAGCTTGCAGGAAGAATGACAACGCCGTGGTCGCTCCCCGCCGCTTACTGCGGAGCCTGCCCCCCGATTCGATCAGGCTGTCCTCAAACATGGCCTCTCTCCGGTAAGTACTTCAGCACTATATTAGACACCGGGCTGGGCAAATTTGCTCCCAGCCGCCGCAGTTCCCCGCGAGGGGGTGCTCTTAGCCTTTGGCCCGCACTTTCTCCCGCCGCGGCGCGGTGACGGCCACCGGCCCCACCCGGCCCTTGCGGCCCAAGCGCCAATCCTGCCAGGCGACCAGCATCGGCGAGGCGATAAAGATCGACGAATACGTGCCGATCAGAATGCCGATTACCAGCGCCAGCGAGAACCCGTGCAGCACCTCGCCGCCGAACAGGAACAACGACAGTACCGTCAGGAACGTCAATCCTGAGGTCAGCACCGTTCGGCTCAGCGTCTGGTTGATGCTGCGGTCGACGATTTCAGCCAGGGATTCGCGGCGCAGCAGTTTAACATTCTCCCGGATACGATCAAAGACCACAATCGTGTCATTCATGGAATAGCCGACCAGGGTGAGAATGGCGGCGATCACCGTCAGGGAGATTTCCGTGTTCAGCAGCGAGAAGACGCCCACCGTGATCAGGGTGTCGTGGAAACAAGCCACCACCGCCGCCACGCCGTAAATGAACTCGAAGCGGAACCACAGGTAAACCAGCATGCCGGCCAGCGAGAAACCCACCGCGCGCCAGGCCTGGCCCTGGAGCTGCTTGCCGACCTGCGGCCCGACGATCTCCACGTTGCGCACGCCGAAATCGGAAGTGTAATAGCCTTGGTCCAGGGCCTGCACCACCGGCGCGGGCACGCCCGCGTTCTTCAGCTCGTCGAGGGAAGCGATGGCGCCGCCGCGCGTCTTGTCGCGGTAATTGGCGATCTGCTGCGCCAACGCCTCGTAACGCTGGGGCGCATCGGTGCCCAGGTGCAGCGGGTCCTTCGACAAAAGATAATTCTGGATGTCGAGCACGCTGGCGTTGTTCAAATCCTGCTTGCCGGCGCCGGCATTGGCTGGCTCCAGGGCCTGGATGATCTGGTTCTTGCCCTTGTCCAGAGCCGCCTCGCTGGTCTCCTTGATATCCAGGGCGATCAGCACCTCGTTATCGGCGGGGTTGCCGAAGCGCTGGATGCGGGCCTCACGCAGCCCGGCGCGGTCCAGCTCGGCGCGGATCTTGTTGTTGTCGGGCGGATGGGTGAATTTAATGGTCACCAGGGTGCCGCCCCGGAAGTCCACCCCCAGCGGCACGCCGTGCCAGAACGCCATGCTCAGCACGCCGGCTACGCTGAAAATCAGGGAGAAGGCCAGGAAGTACCATTTGTACTTCAGGAAGTGAATGTTAGGGTTCCGAAAGAACTCCATTTTTAACCTTGTCGATGGTCGATGGCCTATGGCCGATGGCGACCGGCTGCCGACCTGATGTTTCCAAACTTATGACTGTCGTTGATCGCTGTCGTTGGCCATCAGCCATCGACCATCGACCATCGACTGGCCTAGACGCTCAGCGCCTCGCCCCGCTTCAGGTTGTTCACGTGCGCGTCGAAGATCACCCGCGAGACGAACACGGCGGTGAACAGGTTGGCCAGCAGACCGAAGGTCAGCGTGACCGCGAAGCCCTTCACCGGGCCGGTGCCGAACATGAACAAGATGACAGCGCTGACAATGGTGGTCACGTGGGTGTCCACGATGGTCAGCCAGGCGCGGCCGAAGCCCTGCTCCACCGCCGAAGGCGCGGTCTTGCCGTTGCGCAACTCCTCGCGGATGCGCTCGAAGATGAGCACGTTGGAATCCACGCCCATGCCCACCGTCAGGATCACCCCGGCGATGCCGGGCAGCGTCATGGTCGCCCCGCTGAAGCCGAGGAACCCGAGCAGGATGATGAGGTTCAACACCAGGGCCAGATCGGCGTTGATGCCGGCACCACGGTAGTACACCAGCATGAACACCATGACCGCCAACATGCCCACCACCGCCGCCATCACGCCGTGGCGGATGGAGTCGGCGCCCAGCGATGGCCCCACGGTGCGCTCTTCCAGGTAGCGAATGCCGGCCGGCAGCGCGCCCGAACGCAGCACCATGGCCAGGTCTTTCGCCTGCTGCTCGGTAAACGCCCCGGTGATGCGGCCTTCATCGTGAATCTGTTCCTGGATGGTGGCGACTTCCTGCACCTTGTTGTCCAGCACCACGCCCAACTGGTCGCCCACGTGGCTGCCGGTAAAGGCGGCGAAGCGGCGCCCGCCTTCGCCGGTCAGCAGGAAGCGGACTGCGGGACGGTTGTTCTCGTCGCGCGTGGGTTCGGCGGTGCGCAGGTCGCGCCCGCTGACCGCGTCGGCGCGCGACACGATGTAATACGCCGTCTGCGTCTGATTGCCGCTGGCGATGCTGCGGCCCGGCAGGATCATGGAATCCGGCGGCAGCACGCCGTTCTTGGAAGCCAGCGCGTCCTGCTCGCTGCTGTAGGGGCCGCCCATCACCTGCTTGATCTCCAGCATGGCGGTGGACTGCATGATCTGCTTGACCCGGGCGGGATCGTCCACGCCCGGCAACTGCACCAGGATCTGGTGCTGACCCAGGCCGTGCTCCTCGATCACCGGCTCGCTGACGCCCAACTGATCAATGCGGTTGCGGATGGTCTCGATGGCCTGCTGCACCGAGCGGTGCTCGAGCTCGGCCAGCGCCTGCGGCTTCATGGCCAGGCTCCAGCTATTGTCGGGCAGCGAGGCCAGATCGTAGTCCGGGAGCTGGTCGCCGACGATGCCGCGCAAATCCGCGCTGGACTCCGGCGGCACGCCTTTGATCAGAATGTGGTCGGGATGGTTCTGCGGCTCGGGCTGGGTGATTTCGGCATAGGCGATGTTCTTCGCCTTCATCTGCTCTTTCAGCCGCTGGATGGCGCGGCCGGCCTCAGCGTTAACCGCGTCGTTGACCTGCACCTGCAGGATCAGGTGGGTCCCGCCCTTCAGGTCCAAACCCAGGTGAATGCGGTTCAGGATGGCGGTCTTCAGGCCCTTGCCGCTGAAACTGCCCGGCACCCCGAGGATGCCGAACAGAAAGACCAGCATGACCGCCACGATGAAGATGGTTTTCCAGAGTAACGTCTTATTCATTGCAGTCGATGGTCGGCGGTCGACGGTCGATGGCCGACTGCCAAGAACCTCAGCGGCTATGGCCGCTTAACCTCCATCCGTTTCGGCACGGCTGAATTCCGCGCCGTTCCACGTTGCTTCGCACTTCGCGCACGCCACGTGCATGCCCGTACTGGCTGGTCAGTGAACACTAGCCGCTGGTCTTTACCTGTTCCTCGCCCGAGGAAACGGAAACCACCGAGTTGCGGGTGACCTCAATACGCAAATTGTCCGGGGGGACGCGCAGGTGGACGAAGTCGTCGCGCAGGGCGATGACCGTGCCCCGCAAGCCGCCACTGGTGACGACGCGGTCTCCCGTCTTCAGTTCGCTCAGCATATGCTGCCATTTTTTCTGCCGCCGCTGCTGGGGCAGGATCAGCAGGAAGTAGAAAATGACAAAAATGAACACCAGCGGCAGCCATACCAGCGCGCCGCCGCCCGAGGTGCCCTGCGCCAGGGCCATCGTGATCACGTGCATACTCGTCAAGCTCGCAAATCTCCTCCCGCGCACCCTAAGCAGCCGGATGCGCCGGGCGCCGCTCCGGTTTGGCTTCTATGTACCTACGGGGATGATCGTTGAACCTGTTTCCGGAACCGGGAGCCCCAGCTCAGGCTTTGCGGCCGGGTGGGGCTTTGGTCGGATCTTCCCTTTGGGTATGAGCAGGGGAGTTCAAGCTGCGTGACCGGAGACCTGAAAGAAAACTTGTAAATCCCCCAAGCTCTATAGAATGCCGTACCCTTCCCATGGTGTCAAGGTAGTAAGCAAGATTGTGGACGGTGTTGAGCACTTGCGCCAGCAATTCGCTGGCGGCGAACAGGTGGCGCAAATAAGCTCGCGAATAACGGGCGCAGACGCGACAGCCGCAATTCGGGTCCAACGGGCCTTCGTCTTCGGCGTAGCGCGCGCCCTTGATGTTGACCTTGCCCTCGGAGGTGAAGAGCAAGCCGTGGCGCGCCGCCCGCGTGGGATGCACGCAGTCCATCATGTCCACGCCCAGCGCGGCGTATTCGACAATCTCCTCCGGCGTGCCCACACCCATCAGGTAGCGGGGCTTGCCGGCGGGCAGATGCTGAAGAGTCGCGGCGACAATATCGCGCGTCAGCTCCCGCGGCTCGCCCACGCTCAGCCCGCCGATGGCATAGCCGGGCAAGTCCAGTTCCACCAGGCGCTCGGCGCATTCCTTGCGCAGGTCGGGGTACATGCCGCCCTGCACGATGCCGAACAGGGCTTGGGAGTCGTCGATGGTCGATGGCCGATGGCCGATGGCCGTAGAATCTCCGCCGATGACTTCGTGAGCTAGCGCGCCGGCTTTTCCCATCGACCATCGACCATCGACCATCGACTCCTGCAACCTTTTCTTGCACCTCTCCGCCCACCTCACCGTCAGTTCCATGCTCTTCCGCGCGCGCGCGCGGTCCGCCGGATACTCGGTGCACTCGTCGAAGGCCATGATGATGTCGGCCCCCAGCGCGATCTGCGCCGCGGTGGCGCTTTCCGGGGTGAAGGAATGCAGGGAGCCGTCCAGGTGGGACCGAAACTCGATGCCCTCCTCGCTGAGCTTGCGCATCTGGCTGAGGCTCCATACCTGGAAACCGCCGGAGTCGGTCAGCAGGGCGCGCCGCCAGCTCATGAAGCGGTGCAGCCCGCCCAGTCGCCGCACCGTCTCCACGCCCGGCCGCAGATAAAGGTGGTAGGTGTTGCCCAGCAGAATCTGCGCGCCCAGCTCTTCCAGCACCTCCTGCGGCACGCCCTTCACGCTGGCCTGCGTCCCTACCGGCATGAACACCGGCGTCTCGACCGCGCCATGGGGCGTGTTGATGCGCCCTCGCCGGGCCGCATCGGCGCGCGCCGTTACCTCGAAGAACATTGCGCTCACATGACCAATCTTAAATCTGAAGTCTGAAATCTGAAATCTGCACCTCCGGCGTGGTAGAAATGTGCTTTGGCCCCGATGTCCAGTTCCCCTACTCCCGAACTCCTCAGTTCCTCCGCCCCAACGGTGAAAGCCGCTCCCGCCGAGCGGAGGCGCGATTACTTCTTCGTCCTGCTGGGCGTGCCCATCGGCGTGCCGCAATGCGTGGCCGCATTCCTGCTGCTGATGTTCCTGGGCCAGGGCCTGTGGCTGGCCTGGCAGTCGCCGCTGCGCGAGATGGAACGCGCCTATGTCCAGGAGGGGCTGTTGCTGTTGCAGCGTGGCGTGGTGACAACCGACTTCGCGCGCTCGCCGCTGGTGCCGTTGCTGGCCGCGCTGCCGGTGGCGCATTCGGCGCCGCCTGCCGGAGTTGCGGGCGATCTTTCCTGGTTGCGAAAATATCCCCGGTCGTGGCGCTGGGAGACGCGGCTGCCGTTCATCCTCATCGGCCTGCTGCTGGGATGCTCTCTGTGGTACGTATCGCGGCGCTTGTACGGCGATGCCGGCGGGTATATTGCGCTGGCGTTCTACGCCTTCTCGCCCGCCGTGGTGATGCGCGCGGCCAGCGCCCAGCCGCCCATCGTAGCCGCCTGGGGCGCCTTCGGGCTGATCTTCACCGCCATCGCGGTGGCGCACACGCTGTACGCGCCGCGCGAGGTGTTGCTGTGGAACTGGAAGCGCATGCTGCTGCTCGGGTTTTCGGTCCTGCTGGCCGTGGGAGCGCAACTGGCGCTGGTGACGCTGCTGCCGGCAGCGCTGGCTTTCATGCTGTACCTGGTGCCCGGGCGGCGCCGCCAGGCCATCATCATCCTGGGTGCGGGATGCGTTCTGGGCCTGGCGATGATATGGGCCACCTACGACTTCGATGGCGCGGCGGTCTGGGCGGCGCTGCGCGCCCTGCACTGGTCCGAGTTTGCGCCCCAGTTATTTGTCCGCGGTCTTACCTACAGCCTGGTATTCCGCTTCTTTCTGGTGATGCCCGCGGTGCTGGTGGCGCTCGCGGCGGCGCTGATCACCTACGCGCTGTGGCGGCGGCCCCGCTTCTTCGGCGTGACCGCGCCCCTGCTGGTCTGGGCCCTGCTGATGGTTCTGGGCATCGGCCTGCCGCACCTGGGCGGCTACAATCTTTTCTTCGTCGCGCTGCCCTTCGCCCTGGTGTTTCTCGCCGGAGTGTTTGCCGACCTGCTGGAGACGCGGCAGTCCGGGCTGGTGCTGGGAGTGCTGACCGGCGTCATCCTGGCACACGCGATTTTCAGCCTTGGTGGCCTGCTGAGACTCCGCTGACAAAACCCAAACCGCAAAGGACGCAGAGGACGCGGAGGAAATGAAAAACCACTGCGTCCTTTGCGTCCTCTGCGGTGTGGGTTTGTCTTCCTTCATAGAAACATCGTAATGCGATATTGCACCAACTTCGTGTCAGGCGTTTTTGTGGTTGAACCCGCTCTGCTTCGTTTCTAGCATAGCCTCAATTTCCCAACCAGGGAAAGACGGAGAGACACAAATGCCAATGCAGCAACCCGAGCAGGAAACTCTCAACGTCAAACTGGTTCACGCCACCAAACAGAACTCCCCCGAGGAGCCCGTCCAGTTCGCCTTCGCAGTGATTGACGATCAGGGCAAAGAAGAAATCATCACCGCCGAGGTGCCCTACACCTACGACCTGTTCCAGTTGTTCCAGGAACAGGGCTGGTTGAAGCTGCGCCGCGGCGTATCGACAATTCAGACAGGCGCCAGCCGGCCGCGCCGCGTGGCAGCCGGATAAACTGCAAGCGCAAGCATCGGCGAAGCCCCGCGTCGGAGGCGCGGGGCTTTTCCTTTTTCAGGCTGCCAGTGCGGTTCGCGCCGCCTGTAACCCGGCGCAACTTCCCGCCCAGGGCGGGGTTGGCATAGGTGGTAAGGGCCAGCTGCCGGGGCGGCGGGGATTTGGGCTCTGAAATGCCGCCCCGGTGGCGTATGGATCCGTTCAGGGTAAGTGAATTGCCATACCGGGAGCAGATTACTGCGGTTACGTCGCGGGGCTTGTGCCCGGAGGTATCATTGAGCCATGAAGCGTGCGTGTGTAGCGGCGTTGCTTGTACTGGCGGCAGTGTTGGCCGCCGGCGCACAGAATCGGAGTACGGCGCCCGCGCCGAACTCGCCCGCGGCGTCCAATTCGGCGGCGCCGGCGCGCAGCTTTATTTCGGCGACACCGCCGAGCTGGTCGCCCCGGGCCCGTGACGCCGCACCTTCGGGGAGCTCACAAACCCCCAGGCGCTGGTTCATTCCACGGCAGCGCGGCCCCAACTGGTCCGGGACGAACGCCTTCGGTCCGTGCTCCGCGGGCGGCATTTCTCCGCTGATCCCGTCCGCCATGGGCTGCACCGACACGCGCTTCACTTCCGGCTTCTACTATCCTGACGGGCAGGACCGCGGGCCGGTGAACCTGCAGCCGCCTTTCTACTCCTATCCGGCGTACGCGCCGTACACCTACCCGGTCGTGGTGGGCGAACCACCTGCGCCACCGGTGCAGGTGGAAGAGCCGGAACCGCCGGCGCCGACGATTTTTGAGCGGCGCGCCCAGTCCGCGCCCGTTCCTGCCCACCCCACGGCCGACCCGCGCGGCCAGCATTACGTGGAGCAGAATGGAACGGCAAGGGACCGCGAGCAAGTCCCGACCGTGCTGATCTTTCGCGACGGCCACCAGACTGAGGTGCTGAACTACGCCATTGTCGGGCAAACGCTGTACGACCTTGGCACCTTCGTAGCGCACAAGATTCCTCTTGCCGACCTGAACCTGAAAGCCACCATCAAGGCTAACCAGGAGCGCGGGGTAGAGTTCAGCCCGCCCGCCCCCAACCCAGTCGATTAACGGCAGGTCTGTTATGGGCCCCAATCAGCTCTGTATCCGCGCTACACTTAATACCATGAAGTGGAAAATCGCCATGGGCGCGGTTTGTGCGATCGTGCTTGCGCTGCCGGTATCGGCGCAGATGCGCGGCGGGTTTGCCACTCACGGGGTGCCTCCATCGGTCACTTCCTTTGGCTTCGGCGGGCATCCTGGTTTCGGCGGCGTGCCGGCCTCGGTGACGTCTCCCGGTTTCGGGGTGACGCGCGGTATCGGCGTGCGCCCCGGCTTCCGCGGATTTCACGGCGGAAAGGGAGTTCTGCATCGGCCGCGAGGATTCGTGCCCGCCTTCAACAGTCCGTACTTCAGCGGCGCCATTGGGTCCTACTACCCCGTCGTGGTCCCGTATTTCGATTATTTCGATTATTCCAACGTGCAGCCACCGCCGGAGCCCGGACAGCAGCAGCCGATCGTGGTTGTGGTGCCGCAGCAGCCGGCGCAGGCGGAAGCTTCTCAGCAGCAGCCGGCCTCCCCGCCGGAGGTGATCGAGCGCCAGGGCGACCAGTACGTGCGCCGTCAGGGTCAGGGCGAGCCGGCGCAGGCGCAGGCCCCAGCCAAACCGCAGACGCCGCTTCCGCCCACCATCATCGTCCTGCGCGATGGCCGCAAGCTCGAGTTGAGCGACTACGCGGTCACTGACAGCACGCTGTACGACCTCAGCAACGGCCGCGCCAAGAAGATCAGCCTGGCACAGGTGGACGTGCCCGCTACCATCAAGGTGAACGAAGACCGCGGCATCGAATTCAGCCTGCCGGCCGCGGCCCAATAGTGCTCTAACGGGAGCTTTTTTCTGGTATAATGAGTAGTGCTCTTCCTGCGTGTAACCTCCTGGAAACTTATGCGCTTAGCCGTTTTGGAATGACGGGTGAGGAGTGCCTTGCGGCAGCCCAGGCCGCCGCCACAAAGATTCGCAACTGACCGAGTGCGGCCCCGGCCAGGCGCCGCGGCCCACAGAAGAAGTCAGAAGTTGAAGTTAGCAGCTAAAAGCTAATGGCTAACAGCTAAGAGCTATTCATGGCAGACGAACAGAATCCCCAACTTCCCCTGACTCCCGGCGGCGACGGCCCGCAAGGCCCCGGCGCGGCCAACGTGCAGCCCATCAACATTGAAGAGGAGATGCGGCGGTCGTATCTCGACTACTCCATGTCGGTGATCATCGGCCGCGCCCTGCCCGACATCCGCGACGGCCTCAAGCCCGTGCATCGCCGCATTCTTTACGCTATGCACGATATGGGCCTGCTGCACAACCGCAAGCACGTGAAGTGCGCCAAGGTGGTGGGCGAGTGCCTGGGCAAGTATCACCCGCACGGCGACACCGCGCTTTACGACGCGCTGGTGCGCATGGCGCAGCCCTTCTCCATGCGTTACCGGCTGGTGGACGGGCAGGGAAACTTCGGTTCCGTGGATGGCGATCCTGCCGCGGCCTATCGCTACACCGAAGCCCGCATGACCGCCATGGCGGAGGAATTGCTCGCCGACATCGACAAGGAAACCGTGGACTTCGTCCCCAACTTCGACGAGACGACGGTCGAGCCGGTGGTGCTGCCGACCAGGATTCCCAACCTGCTGATCAATGGCTCCAACGGCATCGCCGTCGGCATGGCCACCAACATCCCGCCGCACAACCTGACCGAGATCGTGGACGCCACCGTCATGCTGGTGCACAATCCGGCCACGCCGCTGGGCGAGATTCTCAAAATCGTTAAGGGCCCCGACTTCCCCACCGGCGCGTTCATTCATGGCAAAGCCGGCATCGCCGAGGCTTACAAGACGGGCCGCGGACGATTCATCATGCGAGCCAATGCGGCGATCGAGAACCCGACCAAGGAGCGGCAGGCGATCGTCGTCACCGAAATCCCCTACCAGGTGAACAAGGCCAACCTGATCAAACGCATCGCCGAGTTAGTCAACGACAAGATCATCGACGACGTCAGCGACATCCGCGACGAGAGCGACCGCGACGGCATGCGCATCGTCATCGAGCTGAAGCGCGGCGCCGAGCCCCAGATCGTGCTCAACCAGCTCTACAAGCACACCCAGATGCAGGACAGCTTCAGCATGATCTTCTTGGCGGTGTGCAACGGCCAGCCGCGCGAGATGGGGTTGGTCCAGGCCATCCAGTACTTCATCGACCACCGGGTGGACGTGGTGCGCCGCCGCACCGCCTATCTGCTGGCCAAGGCCCAGGAACGCGAGCACATCCTGGAAGGCTACCGGATCGCACTGGACCACGTGGACGACGTGATCGCCATCATCCGCGGCAGCGCCAACCGCGCCGAGGCGCGCGACAGCCTGGTGGCCTATTTCGGCGGGAAGACCATCGAGGTCAACGTCGGCGGCAAGCCGTCGAACCTCAGCGTGGACCGCCATAAGCCCGAGCGGCCGTTCACCTCCAAGCAGGCCGACGCCATCCTGGAACTGCAACTGCACCGGCTGACGCGGCTTTCGATCGACGAAATTGTGAACGAGCTGAAAGAAATCCGCGAGCGCATCGCCGAGTACGAATCCATCCTGGCGTCGGAAAAGAAACTGCGCGGGCTGATCGTCAAGGAGCTGGAGGAAATCAAGAAGCAGTACGGCGATGAGCGCCGCACCCAGATCCTGGACGAAGCCGCGGAAATCCAGCTCGAAGACCTGATCGTCGATGAGCAGGTGGCGGTCACGGTCACGCACTCCGGCTACCTGAAGCGCACGCCCATCACCACCTACCGCTCGCAGCGCCGCGGCGGCACCGGGCGCAAAGGCATGAGCACGCGCGAGGAGGACTTCGTCGAGCACCTGTTCATCGCCTCCACGCATGCTTATTTGTTGATTTTCACCAACACCGGCCGCGTCTACTGGCTCAAGGTCTACGAGGTGCCCGACGTGGGCGCCGCCGGCAAAGGCAAGCACATCGGCAACCTGGTGGCGCTGCAACCGGGCGAGGCCGTGCGCACCATCGTGCCGGTGCGCGATCTGGAAGAGGAAGGCAAGCACGTCTTCTTCGCCACCCGCCAGGGCACGGTGAAGAAAACGCCGCTGAAGGACTTCAGCAACGTGATGTCGCGCGGCATTATCGCCATCGGCATCGACAAGCAGGACGAACTGGTGGCGGCCGCCCTTACCGACGGCTTCCAGATCGTGTTCCTGGCCTCGCACGAGGGCCAGGCCATCCGCTTCGACGAGGGAGACGTGCGCGCCATGGGCCGCCCGGCTTACGGCGTGCGCGGCATGGATCTGGACCGCGGCGACTACATCGTCGGCATGGCGGTCACTCCCAAGGGCGAGGCCAAGCTGACGCGCGCCCGCAAGAACGGCGAGGACACTGAGGCGATTCTCAACCTGATTCTCTCGGTCACCGAGAACGGCTACGGCAAGCGCACCCAGGTGGACGAGTACCGCCTGCAGTCGCGCGGCGGCAAGGGCGTGATCAACGTCAAGACCACCTCGCGCAACGGCAAGGTGGTGGGCATCCTGCTGGTCAGCGAAGACACCGAAGCCATGGTCATCAGCCAGTACGGCAAGATCATCCGCATGGGCACCGCCGGCATCCGCGAGGCCGGCCGCTCCACCCAGGGCGTGCGGCTGCTGAACCTCGATGCTGATGACAGGGTCGCCGCCGCCGTCACGATTCCCCGCGAGGAAACCAACGGCAACGGCGAGAACGGCACGCTGATTCAGTAAGAATCAGGTGAATCGGCCGAGACAGTCTCGTTGTCTTCTCTCAGGCACAGGTGCGCTCGCGAATCGCCGCCCACTAATTACTTGAAACCGCGGCTCATTGAGAGTAGAAAATGGCAATCGCGTTGGTGGGTTCCTCTACATATTGTGGTTATTTGGATATTACGTACTACATTTTGTAGGTAGACAATCGGTTAAGTTATAACTTAACTTATTAAGGCATGTTATGGCCGATGTCGTTGCGTATGCCGGAAAGCTGTTCAGTATCGAATTTGCCCGGCTTCGCAACGGAAGTATTCCTGCTTTGGAGTTTTTGAATGATCAAAAACCCCAACATCGGGCCCGGATATTTTACTTATTCAAGCTCCTCGGTGACCATGGTCGTATCAGCAACGACGAGCACTTCAAGAAATTCCGGGGCGACTTCTGGGAGTTCAAGAACTTTCAGATCCGACTTTTCTGCTATTTCCGCCCAGGAAAGCGGGTCGTGGTAACCCATGGCTTCATAAAGAAGAAAAACGCGACGAATCAAGCGGAGTTTGACCGCGCCATCAGCATCAAAGCCGAGTATGAGGGAATCTAAGGCGCGTAAGAGAAATCGTCCGAAGAAGCCGGTAATCACTATGCCCAAGACAGAATCCTTTCTCCAGCAGTTCCTGCAGAGTCCCGACAACAAGCGGTACTACGAACAAGAGAAGCTTGTGGTGGACGTCACCGAGATGTTGACGAACGCAATGGAAGCTCGCGGCATATCTCGTGCGCAACTTGCTGCTCGTCTGGGCAAATCGAAAGCGTTCGTAACTCAATTACTTCGTGGCAGACACAACATGACGCTGCGCACCCTCGCAGACCTGTTCCTCGCAATCGATTGCCGCGTTGAGTTGAGTACGACAGAAATTTCCGATGTTTCCGTCGAAGTCGCAGATTGGCACTTTACCGACCGGTGGAGTTTCTGGGCGCAAGGGGACAGTGCGGAACAGCAAATACAGCGGCCCGAATGTTCTGTTGCGGCGTATCGCACAGGTAGGCTCCCTATCGAGTTGCAGGTCATGGAGGCGGCGTAAGAAATGAAAGCAGCACCGCCAGCAGTGGATGTCAGCCACGCACGCAGACTTATGGCAGTCGCGCAAATAACTGACATCCGTCTAGTCGAAGCCCGCGCTGCATACTCTGGGCCGACTCAGCCCGGGTCAGAGCAGGGGCTCGGGAAACTGAGAGTAGATGTCAAAACAAGTACACGTGGGCACCTGGCAGACAAAGCGCAACTTGAGATATTCGTGAGTTGCGTGATGCAGGCTCGCCGAGATAAAGATCCAAAACCAGACGTTCAGGTCAAGGCAACATTCCGATTGTGCTATGCCCTGCCACAAGGCCTTGATCCGACACAGCAGGAGATTACGGCGTTTTCGAAAACGAATGCAATGCTCAATTCCTGGCCGTATTGGCGGGAATTCGTTCAAAATACGGTAACAAGAATGAACCTTCCGCCGCTTGTGTTGCCTCTCTTCCGTCTTGTGCCGGTAGGTAAGAAGAAGAGTACGCCTGGAGTGAAGCCAACAAAGACGAGCTGAGTTCGCACGGCAGGATGTAGCCCGGTCGCCCGACCGGGCTTTTCTGTTGTCGTTCAGCTACTCACCGCAATTTGACTCCGGCTCAGAACCGGGAAATACTTAACTTCTCGCGGTCCTGCTCTTCTGTTCCCCTACGCCGTTCCCCGAGGTGCACCATGAAAAAAGCGTTTTGCGTTTCGCTTGTGCTGATCGTGTTCGCGGCTGTCGCCATGTCGCAACAAAACCCCAACATGCAACAGAACCCCAACATGGGCAACATGCCCGGCATGCAGTCCAACGCCGGCAACACCGCCATCGGCAATGCCGCCACTGAACAAAGCCTCTTCCAGCAGGAAAAGAACCTTTGGGAGGCCTGGAAAAACCACAACGCGCAGCCCTTCCAGCAGGCCCTGGCGCCGAACTCGGTGGACGTAAGCCGCAGCGGCGTCAAGACCGGGCAGCAGCAGGTGGTGCAAGACCTCACCAGCGGCGACTGCCAGGTCAACAACTATTCGCTTTCCGACCAGAAGTTCACCTGGTACGACCCCAACACGGTGCTCCTCACCTACCGCGCCGACCAGGACGCCATCTGCGGCGGCAACAAGCTTCCCAGCAGCGTCTGGGCGAGTTCCCTGTGGGTGAACCAGGGTGCCAAGTGGCAGGCCGCCTTCCACCAGGAAACGCCGGCACAACAAATGCCGCAGCAACAGCAGCAGCACTAGTCCGTTGGCACGGGTCTCCGGCCCGTGCCCGGTTCGACCTCGCTCCAGCCCGGCCGCCTCGGCCGGGCTGTGCTTTGCCCATCAGCCCGATGGACTTGGGCTCCAGCAGCATGACGCAATCTCCTGTCCCAAAACGGTTGCGCCGAGGCCGCTCGGGCGCGAAATTCCGCGTGGCCCCGCAGCCGCCGATGTAATGTACCCGCAGCGGAGGCACGCCATGATCGTGCTGCGCATTCTCTGGCTGCCCGCGCTGGTGCTGCTGGTCACGCTGGCATGGTTGTGGCTCGACCGGCTGATGGGCTGGAAGGGTGTGCAACTGCCTTGGGTCGCCATCCCGCTGGCATGGCTGGGAGCCGCGCTCATCGTCTGGTGCGCCATCCTGTTCTTCCGGCATGGGCAAGGCTCGCCCCATCCTTTTGTCGCCAAGACCAAGCGCCTGGTCACCAGCGGCCCTTATGGGGTGGTGCGCAATCCCATGATGTGGGGCGTCGGCGCTGAGATCGTTGCCGTCTGTCTCTACCTGGGCTCTGTCGGGCTGTGGTTCGGATTCGCATGCTTCCTGTTCTTCCTGCACTTCTTTGTTCCCGGCTACGAGGAGCGCGACATGGAACGCCGCTTCGGCCAGGAGTACCGTGAGTACTGCCGCCGGGTGCCGCGCTGGGTGCCGCGTCTGCGCCGGCGGCAGGCCAAATCCGCGGCCGCTTCGGGCTGACCTCGGCACGCGCGCAGCTTTTCTCACCCCCAAGCCGCCCTTTCGCCGCCGCTCACGCTAAAATAGAAGGTTCACACCAGCTTGTGACGTACGCGTGCACGCGCCTGCGCACACGAGGGGACCATGTTCGAAGTCAGCGTCGAAGACAGTTTTGCCGCCGGACACGCCCTGCGCGGCTATCGCGGCAAATGCGAAAACCCGCACGGCCACAACTACAAGGTGCGCCTCACTCTGGCCGGCGAGGCGCTGGACGATATCGGCCTGCTCTACGACTTCAAGGACCTGAAGCAGGCCCTGGCGCAAATCATGGACCGGCTCGATCACCAGTACCTGAACGACGTCGAGCCCTTCCGCGACCTGAACCCTTCGGCGGAAAACATGGCCAGGTATTTCTACCAGCAAGCCAGTGCCCATCTGCGGCAGGCGACCAACGGCCGGGTGCGCGTAAAACAGGTGAAGATCTGGGAAACGGATAGCACGACGGCGACGTACTTCGAATGATTCCACGATGCAGGTCATCGAAATCTACCGCTCCATCCAGGGGGAAAGCTCATTCGCCGGGCTGCCGTGCACCTTCGTGCGCCTGGCGGGCTGCAATCTGCGCTGCTCCTGGTGCGACAGCGAGTACACTTTCACCGGCGGCGCGAAGATGACGGTTGAAGAAGTGGAGGCGGAGGTCCGCCGCCTGTCGCCCGCGGGCCTGGTCGAGATCACCGGCGGCGAGCCCATGCTGCAAGAGCGCGAGCTGCTCCCGCTGATCGAACGCCTTCTTGCTGCCGGTTACAGGTTGCTGCTCGAGACCAGCGGCGAGCGCCCGCTGGCCGGCGTGCCGCGCGCGGTGCACAAGATCGTGGACGTGAAGTGCCCGGGCTCGGGCGAGGGCGGAAGCTTCCGCCTGGAAAATCTCGAGACGCTCGGCCCCGGCGACGAAGTGAAGTTTGTCCTCACCGGCCGCGAGGATTACGAATTCGCCCGCGCCTTCACCGGCGAGCACCGGCTCGACCGGCGCGCCGGCGGCGTGATTTTTTCTCCCGCATTCCGCAAGCAGGCGCTGGGCGCGCGCGACGCCTCGCATTGCCTGCTCGATCCGCAGCAGTTGGCGGAATGGATCGTCGCCGATCGACTTAACGTGCGTCTCGGCCTGCAGATTCACAAGTTCATCTGGGCGCCGGAGACGAGGGGAGTCTGAATTTAAAGATTTAAGATTTCAGATTTAAGATTTCAGATTTGCTGAGTCCGGCCCAATCTGAAATCTGAAATCTCTTGTGGGCCAGGCTTCCCAAGTGCCGGTTGACGTTCCAGCCCGTCCCCGCGCCGTGGTGCTGCTCAGCGGCGGCATGGATTCCTGTGTCTGCGCCGCCCTCGCCGCCCGCGACTACGAGCCGGCGGCGCTGCACGTCATGTATGGCCAGCGCACCCAGGAGCGCGAGCGGCGCTCGTTTGAAGCCATCTGCGACCGTCTGGGGATTCGCCGCCGGCTGGTCATCCGCAACGAAAGCCTGCGCCAGATCGGCGGCTCGGCATTGACGGACGCGTCTATCGAAGTTCCTGGGGCCGAAAGCGACTTTCAAGGTCGTAATGCCGATCACCCGATCACCGAGCCTGCCCCGAGCGCAGCGAGGGGATCACCCGATCACCCGATTCCCATCACCTACGTTCCATTCCGCAATGCGCACTTTCTGGCCGCGGCGGTAAGTTGGGCCGAGGTACTGGACGCGCAAAAGATCCTGATCGGGGCGGTGGAGCAGGACAGCTCCGGCTACCCCGACTGCCGGCCGCAATACTACCGTGCGTTCAATGAGGTCATCCGGGCCGGCACCCGGGAGGGCAGGATAGAGATCGTCACCCCGCTGATCGGCATGCGCAAACCGGAAATTGTGAGACTCGGCCTTGAATTAGGTGCGCCGTTCGATTTAACGTGGAGCTGCTACAGCCGGGAAGATGAAGCCTGTGGTGTGTGCGAGAGCTGCGCGCTCAGGCTGCGCGCCTTCACCGCCGCCGGGGTGCGGGATCCGATCCCCTACCGCGCGGCGCGGCTGTGAGCGGTTCGGCAATCATACCGATGACATGAAAGGCCGGGAGGGCGAGATGAAGCGTCGAATTACTTTTTTCATGCTGGTTGCGCTGGTGCTGGCGCTGCTGGCGCCGATGGCGTGGGCACAGTCGGGCATGGCCTACGTTCACGGCGTGGTCAAGGATGTAAAGGGCGTTCCCGTCCCTGGGGCGGTCATTCAGTTGATCAACAAAGAGAATGGCCGCAAGTATGACAACATCAAGAGCGACAAATCCGGCGAGTTCCGGGCGCTGGGCGTCCAGCCCGGCGCGTACGTTCTGAACGTGCTCAAAAACGGCCAGACCATCTACCACATCGACACTACCCGCTTGGGCAGCGGCGAAAACAGCATGGACCTGGACCTCAGCAAAGAGGCGGCGCGCCAGGGCGCCGGCCTGACCCCGGAACAAAAGAAAGCGCTTGAGGAACAGGACAAGGAAGTCAACAAGATCAAGGGCCTGAACGACAAACTGGCCGCCGCCAAAGCCGCCCAGGACGGCGGCAATACTCAGCAGGCGGTGCAGATTCTGACCGAAGCCAGCCAGATCGACGCCACCCAGCCGGTCATTTGGGTGCTGCTGGCCGACGCCGAACGCGCTATGGCCAAGACTCAAGCCGACCCCACCGAGCGCAAGGCGACTTATTCGCGCGCGATTGAGGACTACAAAAAGGCGATCGCGCTGAAGCCGATGGGAGCCTATTACAACAACATGGGTGACGCGATGGCCAAGATGGGCGACTTCGATGCCGCCATTGCCTCCTACGAGCAGGCCGCCACTCTCGATCCCCCGAACGCGGCCATGTATTACTTCAACGAGGGAGCGGTGCTGACCAATAGCGGCAAGGTGGACCTGGCCAATGTGGCCTTCGACAAAGCCATCGCCGCCGACCCGAGCAAGGCGGACGCCTATTACCAGAAGGGCATCAATCTCTTGCAAAAGCCCACTATGACGGGTAACAAGGTAGAGTACCCCCCGGGCACGGCAGAATCCTTCAAGAAGTACTTGGAACTACAGCCCAATGGCCCCTTCGCTGAGGGAGCGAAGGCAATGTTGCAGCAAATGGGGCAGGAGATCGAGACGAATTACGGCAAGCCCAAGGCGACGAAAAAGAAATAACTCAGCAGCTGTCGACGGCGGCCCGGAAATACTCCCGGGCCGTTTCGTTTCTTACGGGCAGGCGCTGCCTCTGCGAGTGCAGGGGCACGCTGGGCTGCATGTCCGTGGGGTGTACCCAGCGCCAGGCCGCGTAGAAGAGGAGCAGGATCATGGCGACCATCGCCAGCAGGATCAGCAAGGAAGACGTTTCGTTTGCGGGCATTTTTGTCAGTCACCGACGGCAGCGTTGCTGCTTGCCGCCGTACTGATTCAGATGCCGTTGCGGCGCGTGGTTTTGCTCCGGGCAAGAGCAGTGGCCAGTAGTCAGTGGTCAGTGGTCAGTGGTCAGTAAAACCCTCCGCCACTGACTACTGGCCACTGACCACTGGCCACTGACCACTTCTGGAATACGTGGCTTCTCGCGCTCGCCATAAGTCCGGCGGCACCGGGTACGGCCGCGCTGTTGCGAACCCGGCTACACGGTAATCGCCGCCAGCCCCTTGAGCTGTTCCTTGACGGCAGCCCCCAATCTGCGGATTCCTTCCCAGATCAGGTCGGGCGGGGAATGGGAAAAGTTCAGGCGCATGTGGCATCCGTCCGGGGCGCCGGAATAAAACGAGCCCCCTGGGACGAAGGCCACGTTCTGCCGCAGGGCCGCCTTTAACAGCTCCTCACAATTCATTCCCGAGGGCAGCGTCACCCACAGGAAAAGTCCTCCCTCGGGGCGTGTCCAGGCGGCTTCGGGAGGAAACAGTTCCTGCAACGCCGCCAGCATGGTGTCGCGGCGCTCACGATACGCACTGCGCAGACGCTTCACGTGCTCGTCGAGGAAGCCGTCCCGGGCGACTTCGTAGGCCACCATCTGGGTGAACGTGCTGGTGTGCAGGTCGGCCCCCTGCTTGAGCTGAACCAGGCGCGCGATCACTTCCTGCGGCGCCACCACCCAGCCCAGGCGCAGTCCGGGCGCCAGCAGCTTGGAGAACGTGCTCAGGTAGATCACGTTCCCCGACAGGAATTGTTCATCCGAGCGGCGGTGAATGCGGTCCAGCACCACCAGCGCGCTGCGATGATCGCCGTCGTATCTCAGTTGCCCGTAAGGGTCGTCCTCGACGATCGGAATGCCGTAGGAATCGGCGATCAGGATCAGTTCTTCGCGGCGCTCCTCGCACAGCGTGACCCCCGCCGGATTGTGGAAATTCGGCAGGATGTACATGAACTTGGGAGACGATTCCAGGGCTTGCGGCAGCCGATCCGTCCGTATGCCGTCTTGATCCAGCGCTACCGCAACGTACTGGGCGCCGTAGACGTTGAAGGCCTGCAGAGCCCCCAGGTAGGTGGGCGATTCCACCAGGACACGGTCGCCGCCGTCGATGAGCAGCTTGCCGATCAGGTCCAGCGCCTGCTGCGAGCCGCAGGTGATCAGAACGTTGGCCAGGTCAGCCACGATTCCATAGCGGCGCATGTTGGCGACGATCAGTTCGCGCAGCGGCACGTAGCCTTCCGTAGGTCCGTATTGCAGCGCCACCCGGCCGTTCTGCTTCAGCACCGTGTGGCAGGCTTCGTCAAATCGCTCAATGGGGAACAGTTCCGGAGCGGGTAAGCCGCCGGCAAAGGAAATAACTTCGGGGCGCTGCGTCAGCTTCAACAGCTCGCGGATCGCCGAGCTTCGGACAGCGTTCGTCCTCTGCGCGTAGCGGCGCGACCAGGCAGTAGCCATGGCGGACCTCCGCATGACGCATATTATCCGCTCAGGCGCCTGCCTGTCTGTGATGCAGAACACGTGCTCAAGCCATTCCGGGAGGGCCCGCTTCAAGCCCCCTTTGGGCTTTGGGGGCGCCTACGCTTCGGCCCTGCTTTCCCGGCCCGCGGAATGGAAGAGCGGGGCTTCTCGCGCTCGCCATAAGTCCGGCGGCACCGGTTCCAGCCAGGTGCGCGACATGGGGTGCCTGCCGTGGACGACGTCGGCGAACTGGCGCTGCAGCAGGCGCGTTATCGGTCCCGCCTTGCCCGTCCCGATGGTGCGCCCGTCGATCTCGCGCAGGGCGATTACCTCTGCCGCCGTGCCGCAGACGAACACCTCGTCGGCGATGTAAAGCTGGTCGCGCGAAATCGGCTCCGCTGTGACGGCCAACCCCAGTTCGCGCGCCAGAACCATCAGGCTGTCGCGGGTGATTCCTTCCAGGATCGCGGCCGCAGGCGGCGTGTAGAGCGCGCCATCACGCGCCAGGAAGATGTTTTCCCCGGTGCACTCAGCCACGTAGCCCTGCGCATCGAGCATAATGGCTTCGTCGAAACCCAGCCGCCGCGACTCGGTTTTGGCCAGCACGGAATTGGCGTAGTTGCCCGACACTTTGGCCTTCGTCATCATCACGTTAGCGTGGTGGCGCGTGAAGGAAGACACGTTGGCGCGGACGCCATGCTCCAGCGCCTCCGGGCCAAGGTAGGCTTCCCACTTCCACACCGCCACCGCGACGTGCGGCCTGCCGGTGTCGAGGCTCAGGTTCCACCCGCCCTCCGCCAGGTAGATCAAGGGACGGATGTAGCATTCCTCAAAGCCGTTGGCGCTTACTACCTGCCGCACCGCGTCGGTGAGCTGCTCGCGCGTGAACGGCAGATCGACAAAACCCAGCACCCGCGCCGAGTCGAACAGGCGCCGCATGTGTTCGCCGAGGCGGAAGATCGCCGGGCCGCCGGCGGTGGCATAGCAGCGTATGCCCTCGAAGACGCCGATGCCGTAGTGCAGGCCGGGCGTCAGGAAGTGCACGGTGGCGTCTTCGAAGGCCACCATCCTGCCGTTCATCCAAACGAAACGTGAGCTTGCAGCCATAGTTCTTACCCCTGTCCATCCGGGCGCACAGTCACCGGATTGAGAAATGGCATCATGGCGCGCAATTGCGCCCCGACCCGCTCCAGCAATTGCTCCTGCTCGCGGCTGCGCGCCGCGTTGAACCAGGGGCGGCCGTTTTCGTTCTCCGCAATCCACTTCTTGGCGTAACTGCCGTCCTGGATTTCCTGCAGCATGCGCCGCATCTCCTGGCGGGTTTCGGCGGTGATGACGCGCGGTCCGCCGGTGTAGTCGCCATGCTCGGCGGTGTCGCTGACCGAATAGCGCATGTAGTTCAGGCCGCCGCGATACATGAGATCGACGATCAGCTTCAGTTCGTGCAGGCACTCGAAATACGCCACCTCGGGCTGATAGCCGGCTTCCACCAGCGTCGTGAAGCCCGCCTTGATCAGCTCGCTGACGCCGCCGCACAGCACCGCCTGCTCGCCGAACAGGTCGGTTTCAGTTTCTTCGGCGAAGGTGGTTTCCAGCACCGCCGCCCGGGTGACGCCCAGCGCCTTGGCGTAGGAGAGGGCCAGCGCTTTGGCCTTGCCGGTGGCATCCTGGTGTACGGCCAGCAGCGCCGGAGTGCCGGCGCCCTCCTGGTACAGCTCGCGGACGCGATGCCCCGGCGCCTTGGGAGCGATCATCGTGACATCGATATTCGAGGGAGGCTGGATAGTGCCATATCGGATGTTGAAGCCGTGCCCGAACATCAGCATCTTGCCCGCGGTGAGGTGCGGTTCGACGCAGCCTTTGTAAATCGCCGGCTGTTTCGTGTCCGGCGCCAGCATCATGACCACGTCGGCCCAGGCGGCGGCGGCAGAGACGCCGGTCACGGTCAATCCCGATTTTTCGGCCGCCTGGCGCGAGCGGCTGCCGTCGTGCAGCCCCACCCGGACCGCCACTCCGCTGTCCCGCAGGTTCAGCGCATGGGCGTGACCCTGCGAGCCGTAGCCGATCACGGCCACCTTTTTTGCGCGGATCAGATCCAGAGCAGCGTCGTCGTCGTAATAAATGGTGGCCAATCTGCACCTCGTTTCTCGAATGGTGTGGCGCGTCAGACGGAATAGACCGCGTCGTCTTCCACCGCGCCCGTCCCGGCCGTCTTTTCCGCCGCCGATTTCGGCCCGCGCGCCATCGCGACCCGTCCCGTGCGCACCATCTCCAGCACGCCGTAGGGCTGCAGCACGCTGAGCAGGCTGTCGATCTTGGCCTCCGTGCCGGTGATCTCAATGACGATGGAATCGGGCGCCACGTCAACCACGCGCGCGCGGAACACCGCGACCAGTTGCATCAGGTGCGTGCGCGAGTCGGCGTTGGCCGCTACCTTGATCATCGCCAGCTCGCGATAGATGGCGGGCACCGCGGTCACGTTCTGTACCTGGAGCACGTTCACCAGCT
>Ga0315268_10002068_pt1 | contig 22906 bp, 28 predicted proteins | sample C1_top_MG_FD_204535 | JGI IMG/M metagenome (GOLD analysis project Ga0315268, IMG submission 204535) | Sediment microbial communities from Yellowstone Lake, YNP, Wyoming, USA - C1_top | ecosystem: Environmental > Aquatic > Freshwater > Lake > Sediment | place: USA: Wyoming | collected 2017-08-01 | reverse complement strand
TGGCGGCAGCGAGGACACGGTCTTCTAATTCTCCCGTGGATGACAACTTCTCATGCTGACCTAATCTCTCACCGCCCTGGTCGGATTTACTCCGCCATATTTATGCGGATTTGGACCGCCATTCACAATGAGGCTATATACCTTGATTTCGTATTGTCAGCAGAGCATGTTTTGCGGCGAAAAAACCGATTTCAATCAGCCTGACCCCATGAGTCCTGTTTCAACTTGTTATAGTTATCATCCATTTTTAATGCCCTGACCAAGAGTAATCTCGATAACATGGATCTCCTCAAAAACATTTGGTTGTTTCTTTCCCAGCTGTTTAGACCAAAGAAACGCTTGCGATTTACGGGCGTAGAGCTCGTCAGTTCGTCTGAAAACGTCAACATGGCACGTAGGCCAGGGCAACTCCTTGTTGTGGGGACACGAGAAAAATACAAATGGCTTCAGTTTATCTGTCCGTGTGGCTGTGGTGAGACGCAGGCACTCAATCTAATGCGTAGTCACCACCCTTACTGGACCATTGAAATTCACAGCGACTCGACCTTGACGGTCCATCCATCAATTCACGCCCAGAAGTGCGGGGCACATTTTTGGGTGCGACGAAACGATATTTTTTGGTGTTAGTTTGCCCAGCTCGTATTGAGAAACGGGATCGTATCACCGCGACCCCATATGCTGCGTTGCGAACAAAGGCAATTTACCCCAGGTTGTGGGCGATTGGTACGCAGACGGTTCTGATCGAAAAAGCACAGTAGCTCTGTGGAATGGCGATCTTCCCCCATATAGCCCGTGAGCCTATGTAACATCTCAGAGATTGCAAATGAGGCTATTGTGCTGGTGAAGGGCACGACAGATGGAGCAGGTGCTTCAAGTTCAGGCGCGTAACCTTCCTTTGCCAAGCGTGCTCGTTCCTCCTTCGACAGGCTTTCGATCTGAATCCCTTCTGGCGTGATCCTTTTTCTACAAAAGAGACATGCTTCCCCAGCAATCAATGTGGTAACGCGACCAACTACGTCTCTGATAGCACCTTTGTCGGAGTCAATTACTACTCCCATGTCGATTACAGGTATCAGGTAGCGAAGAGCTAGTTGAACAAGAATTGAGCGGGGCTGCTGCTTATCAGTACAACCGAATATCAGATCGCACCGGCGCAGTTCCTTTGCGATGTTTTCATTCGTTATGTGTTGTGGATGACATTCGACCACTGTTGTCAGACCAATTCTGTCAACGTTTCGCTTTGCGATGTTGACTTTAAGAACGCCGGAGTCCTGAGTACAAGAACCATAGATGCGATTGACGTTGGATTCGTCAAAGTGGTCACCATCAAAAACCGAGAGTGTGCCAATACCTAACCGAGTGAGTTGCTCGATAATTGCTGAACCTGTACCACCCGCACCGACAATTCCGATATGGAGGTGCTCCAATAAGGATTGTGTATCCGGACCAAATGCACGAACTTGGCGATCATAAAATAGAGCATGCTTATACCCGCCTTGCTGATTGTCAAAAAAACGAAACCTCGAACCGATGACGCGGATACGACTCATTGGCTGGAAACCACCGATATTTACACGACCAATAATCCCGGTTTCGGTGAGAAGTAATGAGCCGTGAACACGTTCCGGTATTCGCGAAGCTAGAAAATTCTGCAGCTTTGGTTCTTCCTCGTCATCTTGCTGAGAGTATTCGAGTAATCCCCCAGGGTGTGAATGAACGAACAGAACAGACAGATTATTTCGTCGCGCGTACTTTGCCACGCGCGTGAAACTGTAGGAGCTAATAGATAGAACGAACGGTTCGCGCTTTAGGTACTGATCATTTTCTACTGCAATCACCTCACGCCCGAGAAATCGAAGTTCGTCATCGGTCTGGCTTACGGTACATAACAGATAGGCGGCGCCCTCTAATTCCTGCTTGGAAAATACGAAGGAACGAAGCTGTTCAAATTCCTCTTCTCTTAGCGTCAATGAGTATTTCATTGCTAAGCACGGCGACCTTGCAATTCACGCCATATCAGTGGCATGAAGGAACGCAGGCTATCAATGCCTGGGCGCCAAACTCCACTTACAAGATGACGAGAGAAGCGCTGCCAAGTGCGATTCATGTGTGATTCCGTTACTTCAGAAGCAGTGGCAAACTGACCGGTTGCAGCAATCCGAATTGGAGGATCGCAATACCACATATCGAGTTGAGCCATGTTGTACTGCGCCGGAATACGAATCATTAGATTCGTTGGTGATGGACCGAAGCCTCCGCCGGAGACATCAAAGCCTTCAATGATAAGGAAACCACCCTGACCGCCGTCAGGGTGTACTTTCCAGTTGTACCTGTGCGAGTCTAGAAATTGCTGGTCGTCTTCTGGTAGCAGCATCTGTAATTAACCAGGATTGATAGTGCTCGGCGCTGTGTAGAAGTGCATGCCGGACTTCAAGTGAATGACGCTCGCTGGGGCAACCAACTCGTCGTCCTGATTACCATGTATCTCCAACCAAAGGTCTCGATCGGCCGGCACATCCGGATCGGGTAACGCTCGTAATTCTGCCCCCTTCATCTCTTCCTTGGTCACCTTGAAAGAAGTCTTATCTATGGAGATAGGGATCTGATGATTGTCATGATCTGGACCTGTATTCTTGTCGTTTGTATTCATTACAATTACCTCTTCTTCCGTGTATGTAATATATACATTTTAGCTATAATTTAGCTATTGTCAATAGCATTTTATGGCTATTTGATGTATACTTTATCAGCCTGCAGGAGAGAATTTATGTCCACGAAAAAGACCATGACTCTAAACCTAACCGACCCAGAGATGGGTGCGTTGGAGAAGCTTTCAGCAGCTAGGGACATGAGTAAGACAGCAGTTATCCGCCAAGCCCTACGGATGTATCAGCTCATCGATTCACGCCTTTCAAAGGGTGAGAAGCTTTTCTTTGAAGACGGTTTAACCAAAGAAAAGAAGGAAGTCGTCGTTCTGTGACTACCCGCTGCAAGGTCGCCATATTACACAAGGCGACTCAGCAATACGTAGACGCGGAACTGATTGACGGCGTAACCGCGGATGAAGTCAATGCTGCTGAAGCGGCTTGGCGACCCGTGCTAGACGAAGAACTGAAGCGCATGGCGAATGAAAGTGTCCCGGCGAATCGTCGGCCTGAACATGCGCATTGGGACTGGCGCCACAAGTGCGAAGTTACCGAGGGACTGCTTGTCTATCAGATGCTCGGCATTGAGCATGACAGCAAAATGCAGGGTCTCATGCTTGTACAAACGGCAGGTGTGTTTTGTCGGCTCCCGAATCAGAAGGACAAGGGGCTCGTATATGTCATGTTTATCGCAACAGCCCCGTGGAACTCACCGGTCGTCGTCGCCAATCCTCGTTTTGGGCAGGTTGGCACCGTTCTGATTGCCGCTGCGACCCAGATAAGCCTGGATCTAGGATTCAACGGTCGCGTGGGTCTGCACTCGTTGCCTCAGTCTGAAGACTGGTATGAAAAAGACATGACTGACGTGGGAATCGATCTAAAGAAAAATTTACGATACTTCGAGATGACTCCTGAGCAAGCCAACAACTTTATTCGCTAGGAGGATGTTATGGAATTGAAAATCACTACTGAATGGCTTAAGAGACGTGCTGTACTGGACGACAACGCGGAAGTTTCTGCTGGACTTCCGAGCATCAATTCATTTGTCGATGAAGCCAATGCGTTGCGACAAACCCCGGGAGAACAGCTAATCCTTGGTGAAGCATTCGGGAAACTCGTTCGATTCATGAGAGGGGTTAAGCGATTGTCGCTTGAGGAGCTTGCACGCTCTGCAGATGTTGAACCCGCTGAGTTGGAAAACATAGAAAAGGCTGGTGATTATCGACCTGAGCCGCGCACAGTTCACAACTTGTCAAAGATACTAAAGCTTCCCGAGAAAAAGATGCTGGAATTGTCTGGAAACATGGTGGTGCGCGATACCGAGCTAACATTTCAAGCGGAACGCTTTGCCGCGAACGCAAAGCATATCGACCGACTTACTAGTGACCAAAAGGATGTCTTAATGGCGTTTGTTCGATATATAGCTGAAAGCAAGTAACAAACGCTGCCGGTTTGCGTGAAAAATCTCCTTCTCTCACAACGAACTGCCCACGACATCGACAATCACATTGATCGAATACTTCGCGACTTAGGGAATCCCCAACCGCCTATCAGGTTGGAAGAAGTGCGGCAACTGTTACGCCTTGATCTTGGTTTTTATTCCGCAACAGATGAAGGATTCATAAAAGAAGCTGTGCATGCCTTAAAAATTGGTGCTCGCCAAGTTATTGAGAGACCCACTTTGCTTCTAGAAGCGATCCAAAAGCTTGATTTGAAGGCCTTGCTCCTACCTGATCGAAAGCGCATCTTGTTAGACAGATCGTTGCCTGTCTTGAAGCAACGGTGGAGCGAGGCGCATGAAACAATTCATAGTGTTCTCCCGTGGCATGGCGCGCTTGCTATGGGAGACACCAAACTTACACTTACTCCCGCTTGCCACGACCAAATAGAAGCAGAGGCTAATTACGGAGCGGGACGGTTACTGTTTCTCGGAAATCTGTTTGCTGAGCGCGCAAGAGACATGCAGCCGACTATGAAAAACATCATGGAACTTCATAATCTTTTTGGCAACACGATCACGACAACTCTGTGGCGTTACGTAGAAGGGAGTGACCAAATATTGTTTGGTATGGTCAGCGTTCATCCGCATCACTTACCCGAGACCTTTGACGCAGCCAGCCACTGTCGGTATTTTATCCGTTCACCAAAATTTGCATTGATGTTCGCCAATGAACCAGAGGCGGAAATATTCCGTCAAATGGGCGAGTATTGCAGTTATAAAAAGGCTGGGCCACTCGGGAATGGAAAAATTACTCTGCTTGATATCAATGGCTCCAAACAGTCTTTTGTTTGCGAAACATTTTCCAATAGGTATGAAGCGTTAACACTCGGCATCCACCATATTGCTTCAGTTACAAGTTAAGCACCAAACGCTTAAGTCAGGCTAAGGAGATCTGGCTGTTGATGCCGGTGGTGAGTAGGCCCAGGGTTTCACCCTGAGCCTCTCGAAGAACTGTACGTGACACTCTCGCGTCAACAGCCACCTCAAGAATGGTTCGAGGGTGTCCTGAATAATATGGGAAACCCACTTCAATCTGGCAGAGGCCGTGGCCTATGTCACCGACTACATCCGCTTCTACAATTGCGAACGCCTGCATTCCAGTTTAGGGTATCGCTCACCAACCGAGTTCGAGGTAATGGTGGCATGATGGGTGTCTATGAAAGTGGGATAAGTTCAACCCGAACCTACCCCGAAAAATATGTATGTTGATACAACGCAGTATCTTCTGTCATGTTCAGAGCCCGCGCCGCTCAACGTGATCGAATCGAGGAGAGACAAAGATGCCAAGACCCAATAAGTTTTCACGGTCGACTCAAGAACTGGCCCTTGCCCGTCAGAGGAACATGTGCGCCAGCTGCGGGACTCACATCTTCGCTCTTGGCGACGCAGGGCAAGCGGAACACCGGTATGGCGAGGGTTCACAGGCCCATCACATCCGACACGTCAAGTTTGGGGGATCGGATTCCATGGACAACTGCGTAATCCTCTGCAACTCGTGCCATTACTCCGTGCACGAGGGCGGGAACTACCGCTTCGGGACTGCGGTCGGGCGCGAAAGCGACTACCCGCATTTCCGCAGTTAGTCGTCAGAGATAATGTAGAGAGAAGGCTGCATGGTTAGTTCGTGCGAGTTGCCACATAACGCTGACCATTAAGCACTGCTCTAATGAAACCGTCGACAGTCACACGAAACTACTGGAGGAAATATGTTCATTTCAGAAATTCAAGGCTGGCACTACTTCATTTCCTGGGATAACCCAGTACCCGCCGACTCAAGTGCGATGCTGAAAGCATTGGGTAGGCTTGGGAAGATCACTGAGTTGCAGACCAAAACAACCATCGCTCTTTCTCCACGGGCTTCGACAAAATGGCGTGATGTTCGCAACGCGATTGGGAGTAACCTTCACCCGAAAAAGGGAAACGCGATGTATGTGAGCCTCCGGTCTGGAAAGGGTTTTCAGATCGGTTTACGAACAAAGCGCCTGTGGAAAGAAATCCCGTAAGATGTCGTATGCAAACATGAACGGTCGGGGAACATCGGTAACGAATTAGTCCGAGGACATGGGTTACACCTTAGTGTCGTTTTATCTGCCATAGTTCGCAATAGTGAACGGCCGCTTTAGGGGGTGCGCGAATGTCCGCAATTGGGATACTGTGAAGGTCGGCTCCTGGCCGAAGATTGCCCGTTGCCCAGTCGGCGAACTCAGTGACCGGTCCCGGGAAATCTCGCTTCTGCCTTCTAAGCCATGAGTGAATTTGAAGAGTTGGGCGCCAGCAGCCATAGTGTTTGCGACGCCATCAAGGCGTGAAGCGATGCCGCGCAGTCTTGAAAGCGCGCTTGAGACGCGCGCTCGGCGCGGACGGACGTCTTAAAGCCTGAACAAACATTTTCGCGTCACGTTCCGACAGCACGAGCGTCTCGCCTCGGCCAAAGGCCCCCTTATCTGGTTTTGCACGGACGTCTGTGGCTGTCGCCCGAGGCTGGCGAACGACAGAGGCTTTCTTGAGCACCTTAACGCGCCGTGACCGTGATTTCGTTGGTTTGGAACTGGGCATGGAAACTATTATGCAGAATTTGCCGTGAAAGCGTAGGGGGAGGTACTGCGAAGGTCGGCTCGTGGCCGAACTACGACCAACACCCTGTTGGCGCAGTGAGTGACTGCTCTGCGACATTGTGATGGACAATTTCAGGGTCACGATTTGCCATCCACATCCCCTCATTTTCGTCGCGACCGGCATTCGTCCTTGACGACCCTGCCGACCTGATCTATTTCCGGCCCCCAACCAAGACGCATCAGCGCCGCCGCCAGCAGCCGGGCGGCCTTGGCGGGCGGCGTGTCCAGATCGACCTGAAACTCCTCCTCGGGACACAGCGGAACCCGCAGGTTGTCGTCCGGATGGCTGGGCCATCTGAAAACATAAAGCCCGCGTCCGCCGGGACCGGTGAGGAGCGTGCCGTAGATACCCTGTCCATGGATGCCCTTGATGTTCCACTCCCAGCATGTCCCATCCGACATTTCCAGTTGCAGTACCGCATCGATCCGAAAGCTCATAAGCCCTCCTGATGTCACCGCTCTTCAAGAATGGATAATGAATAACAAGTTGTGCCAGTGATGCGCATGACTACCCCAACTGCCCGTGCAGGTACCGCATAACCTCATCCGTGCCGTGATGCATCATGTAGGCCACGGGGTTCGGGCGGAAACGGGTGTGGGCACGCGTGAGCCAGTGGTCTGACAACTCCAGGTTGTGCGCGTAGAGAACACGCAGGACCATGTAGCAGCGCAGTAAGTCCCCGATGCGCTCCAGTTGCTCGTGCCGGCGCGGGAAGGACAGACCACGGCGGTAGCGCCCGAGGGTGGATGGGCTGACCTGGAGCAGCTGAGCCTGGGTCTTTGGGTCGAGCTGCCACTTTTCGAAAATGCGCAGCAGCAGCTTCAGCGCGTTCCCCACCGGCAGGCATACCTGGGATTTGGGATCCCAGACATCCTCGATGCCGGGGAGTGTGAGGCCGAACATCCGGAACTCACCCACGCTCCCAAGTGAAATCTGTGGCATGCCTTTATCCTGGGAGGCCATAAAGAATCCCATTTAGAACACGAAGCACGTCCTCACGTTTGCCTTTGGCAAGGGCCTGCAGGGGCGTTATGCCGCTTAGGGTTATTACGGGTTTGGTGAGCCAGATCGCGGCATCTGTCTGGTCGTCAAAGACGTACACCGCCCGCTCTACGATCTCGGGGTCGATTTCCCGCAGGTGGTCGAGTAGCTCCTGCCGTGAATGTTCTTCACTAAGCTGCCAGCGTTCGGCCAGCTCTGCCAGTTCTTTCACGTTCATCTCATACCTCGGTGCCGGTCGATTATGTTCATACCGGCCGTGATCCTTGGCATCACTGGCATGGCCGGTTCTTTCCGATTTGCCGCAAGGCCTCATCCAGCGCCTGACGGGTGCTGGCCGTGTCCTCCCGGAGATGATCCACCAGCGCATTGAGCATCCAGACCTCCTCCCGTCTCAAGCCGCTAAGAAAATAGGCGTCGATGGCATAGTCGAACTCCTGCGCCAGGGTTTTGCCGTGCACTTTCGCCAGTTTCTTCAGGGCCGCGATCTGGAAGGCGTCGAGGCGGACCTTGATGACGGATTTCTTGAATTCGGTCTTTGGTTTACGCGGCATATTCATGCCTCCGGGGCTAAGTTATAACGGCCATGGGCGGGATCGGTCATGGGGCATTCCCCATTCCGGCCTAGGCGAAAAATCCGTGATCGATCCGAGTGAGTGCTTCCAGCACCTCCAACCGTTTGCCTTGGGCCAGCATCTCGTAGGAACTCCGGTCGCCGAACTGGCGCAGGGCCTTGCCGAGCCAGTACGCCGCCTTCGCGTGATCACCGAAGGTTTCCAGCGCCTGTTGCGCCACCTCGGGGTCGAGCTTTTCGAGGCGCTGGAAGAAGGCCTCGAGTCTCGCCCGGCGTTCCCGTTCCATGAACCTGGCGTCTTCTGCCAGAAGTGCCAGTGAATCGGCAACGGGTCCTTCGTCCGTGGCGCGGCGGATCCATTCGACTACGCCGTGGGTGAAACGAACGCGGTATTCGATCCATTCATCCCCGGCAGGGGTATAGAAGCTGAAGTCGCCGTGGTAGTTCATGCCTTTGGTCTTGCCCGTGGAATCAGGCAAGGGGGTTTCGTCGGAGAACACATCGGCCCGGCGCAGCCGCCACAGCCTCCCCTCGGTCGTGATGAGGTAATGGCTCAGCGTGCAGTGCAGGTCCTGGGTTTGGAACTGTTCGTGCTGGAACTCCGGGTCCGGGAGGGGATAGTCACATTGGATAGTGTCGTAGAGGCTCATGGAATTTCTCTATGTCATTTGAGAAATGATTGAATGGTTCCATCTGTTAGTCGCCGGCATTGAATTCAAGAACCCTTGATTGCAGACATGGCATGCCGTCTTGGAAAAACATACTGGCGTGAGCCGTCGATCGCGGGCCCGACGAGTGCCTTTACTCCCAAGCGCTGCAACCGGAGCGCAAGCGATCTCGGCGACAGTCTCAGCTTGCGTGAGATCTCCGCTCCCGTGACGTAATCCTGCTGAAATTCTCTCAGGTCACCGCACGACACCAGCCGCGTTCTCCGGACGCCATTACGAGCAACACGACACTTGAGCAGTCCCGTTTGCGCCAGGTGGTAGACAACCTGTTCTTTGACTCCCAGATATCGGGCAACAGTCATCAAATTGATGTCGGTGGTGGGTTCTTTTCGGAATAACGCCAGGAACCGGTCAACGTCGTCCGACCGGAACAAAACTCCTCCAAGCCCCGGTTGTACCGGGGCACAACCCTGCGGCAGCGCTTCGCCACGTTCGACCGCATTGATGAAGGCCGGAAATTCCCCTGCTTTGCTAAACCGGCCTTGAAGAACTTGCCTGAGTGTTATCAATCCCTCGCCCGGCTCAACACAGGCCTTCCCGTTGTCACCAAGGTCGAAAATATCAACCAGTCTGTCGATGTTGGCGCGTGGTATCCGCCACTGGCCTGACCCGTCCGGTTTCGGGCCGGACTCGGGCTTGATCACTCCGTGTTCCACCAGTTCGGCAAACCGGCCCTTGGTAATGCCCAGGCGCTTTCTGGCTTCGACGGCGGTCAGCAGGTCGTTTTGGTGGTCGGCAAAACTGGCAAGCGTCTTACGCTCTACCAACGCCAGTGTCCGGCCTGAGGGCAGGGTTCGCGTCTTGCCCTGGATGGTGCCGAGCCGCACCAGGGCGTGCACCCGGGTGGCTTTCATGCCGAGATGGCGGGCGGCGGCCGTGGTGCTGATGTACCTGCCGCGTTCACGCATCTTGCCCGACAACGAGCGGTATCTCGCATCAAATAGCCCCTGCCAGTTATCGTGCAGGTAGGTCTCGAAGGCATCGTGCAGGAAGCGAAACCGCTTGGACCGCAGCGTGTGGTACAGGTAATGGTACAGCTGGCCATAGGACTGGCGTGCCCCCAGCGCTTGGGCATGGTTTCTTTTCTTGAGCGCGCGATCAAGCATTGCGTAAAACCCCTGTGGCCAATCAGCCAGAGCCTGCGCGGCGCCGTCAACGATGCGCAGTGCCGAGGCGACCGTGCTTAACACCGTCTTCTTGAGGCCGCGCGGCTGAAAGCCATCGGCGCCGTAGACTCCGAGGAAATGAACCAGTCGCAGCAGGTCTCCGAGGGGCAGGGTCGTGTGGGCATGTCTTGGTGGTCTGCGAGGGCGGCTGGTACTGGATGCCAAGGTGACGCCTGAACCATCGATTTGGGCGGCAATGGCCCTGGTCAGCGCGGTGGTCTGGGGCTCGACCATCGGTAAATCGGCCAGGCGGAAATCGAAGCCACAGGCGCAGCCGAGCACGTTCGGCCGGTTCCAGCTTAGCCGGCTGCCGCAACCGGGACAGATATCGAGCAGGCGCCGGCCATGGATGGGACAGCAGGCGACAAGCGAGGCGTCCCAGATTTTTAGAAGGATGGGTTTGGCGCGAAGACATTCGGGACAAACCCGCGGGTGCAGCACGTTCAAAAAACGTGGCGGTATTGGCGTCTTGCCAAGAAATTGAGCTTCAAGCTCGGCCATGCTGTATCCCGTTAGCCCACTGATGGCCTCGATGTCGCCTCTGTCTTGCCCCAAGCGCTGTTTTTTTCCCGTGGCGGATGTGAGCCAGAACGGCGATGGGTAACCGTTCGTTTCGGCTAGACGTAATCGGTAACCGATTAGTCCTTCGCCGTTCTCGGGGAATGGGCAGACGGGCAATTGGCGTGGCAGGGCTGTCTCGCTCATGGGCTTTCCCGAGCTTCGGCTTGGCCCTCGACCGACCCGTACTTCCTCATGATCGTCCCACCAAGATTAACTGCATTGACATCGCTGTGCCTGTACAGCCCATACGATGAGAGCCTGGAACGGGCCCGAAAGAGTGGTTTCACGCCAAGGGCGTCGAGCGTGCTGGCAACTGTAATAGGCGGGGCTCCCAACAAATGTGCCAACCGAGCTGTTGTCGTACAACTATGCTTAATCTTTTCTAGTTCTCCCTCCACGACAAAAGACACGCCTCGGTACCAGGAAAATTTTGTCGTTTTTAGAAATCCTCCCTTAAGCAGGTATCTCATTGTCCGTGGATCAATACCAAGCTGGGCCGCGGCCTCATTGGAGGGAAGAAGCCTTGCCTTGTCATAAAGGGCTCTACGCATGAAAATTTTAATGTCGGTTCTGTGAACATACAGTCCTGAAAGACCTGCTTTCGCCGCGTCTTTCCTTACTGCGTGGATTTGTCCACTACGAAGCGCCCCGAAAAACTCTATGCGGATCTTGTCTCGTCCCAATTGACGCTGCAAGACGTGGGTGATGCTGACTCGCTCATTGGAGGAGCAATCGTCATCTGGGACCATGTGTCGGTGTATTGCCTCTAGCAGACTGTCAAATTGCTGTCGTTCATATGTCCAGTATTTTCCTCCCCCGCGAATTCTGGCTGTACCGAAGACAGCTTCATTCTGGAGCTCCCTAAAATAACGAAGCGATATGCCTAATAGCTGGGCTGCTCCGAGTGCATCCACAAATTTGTTTTTACGCTCTTCTAGAAAATACCTAACACTCTCACGACTGACAACCTGTCGTGCTTTCCACTTATGGATACACGCGCCTCCTGGGCCTGCGGTCAGTACTCCCCGTTTAAGCAGATCCCTAACTGCATGAAGGCTCATTCGGATTTGAATAGCTGCCTCCTGAATAGTCATCACACCGCGCCAAGTTTCGTGATCAGCATAGAGCCTTGCCCGGCTTTCCACTCGAGCCTTTCCCAGATTGGCGTACAGGTCCACAAACTCTTTTCGCATAAAATCAAAACGTACATCCAGTGCATTCCGTCCAAGAAATCTCTCCAGTGACTCAAGCTGTCTTAATGCGGGTGCTGTTGGTTCAGCGTCGTCTCGCGCTATATCGATGAGCTTATTGACACCATTGCGAAAATTTACAGGCCACTGTGATAAAAGCTCAGCAATTGCTTGTTGGGCGCGATAAACAACTTCGACCCTAGGTTTTGCTCTCCGCAACGTCATGCAGGGCGTGCCTAATTCCGCGTAGAAATTCCCGAGGTACATCAATATCTCTTGGATCTCTACATAAGACAGACGCAGAAGATCGTAGATGGGAAACCCGCACCGAAACAAACCTTGTTCTTGCTTGATCGAGGGCATAGATGCAAAGATTATGCGATGCAGTTCTATTGCTTCATCCGAGGCGCGCTTACCCCCAGGGATGCGAAAATCACATCCGCACCTGCAGTGAGATACCCCCGGGCGTCTCCAAACCAAATATTCATTACAGTCCGGACATCGATCGACTAGCACCAAACCGTGGGATGGACAGACACAAACGGATGTGGCCTCCCACATCGCCTTCGCGTAGTTTTGTTCGATGAGACATTGTGGACAAATCTTCGGACGGGCTAAATTTGTCAGGTTGTCAGGAACTGATACCTCGCCCATTCGGGCTTCGTCACAAACGCCTTCACCATCCCTCCTCAGCACAGACCACCACCCCATAGAGCGTAGCTGGCTCTCGGGTAACCCAGATATCCATGACAAGCCCGGAAGATCTCTCTCGTGAACACGGTTGGCTGGTAACTTTGATTTTGACGTTCCTGCCAGTTCACGTACCCAAATGACATCACGATAACCATTTGCTTCAGCGAGCCGAAGCATGAGGCTCCGAAGACTCTCATCGGGATGCGGCTCGACGGTGATCGGCAATTTCAATCCTTTCATGGCAACGGGCCTCCTTATTTTTCGAACACACCTTCGTCGGTTTCTTTCCGGTTCCTTCGAGCTGCTTTTTCGAGTTTCGATTCAGCCTCTTGCAAGTCAAATTCTTCGGAAAACGGGTTGTGTTTTTTCAAGACGCGATGGCCGCACCGCTGGACATAAGCCTGCGCGAGCGTGCCGAGGTCGATCGTCTCGGAATCCTTCGCGTCGGCAATCATGGCGGCCTTCGTGATCAGCTTGCCGACGCGCCGGGGAACCCCCTGGGAAGCACAGAAAAAACGAAGCGCCGTGTCCCGTTGCGAGAAATCAAGACAGTCCCGGAAGGGCATGTCACTGTGGATTCCTTTCAGAAATCCCCGGAATGGTTTGTTCTCTATCTCGGGGGCATCTCCTGGCAGAAACCACCTGAACGGTGTGAGGTAATAGGGTCCATCGAAGCGGTCCCGCAGTTGCTCGTCGAAATCGAACAGTTTCTTGACCCGCCTCAGTCCTTCGACGACATAGGGAATCCGCGTTTCCTCGATCTGAATCTTCAGCCAGTTGGCGGCTGACAGGTACAGCTTTTCCGACTCTGCGTCCACGAAATGCTGAAATTCATCCAGCAGTACCAGTTGGGTGCCGGAGTTCTTTAGATAGTGCTGAATGCGCTTGGTCATGTCCGCTTCCGTCCCGCGGGAGTACATGGGGTCGCCAATCCGGGCAAGCATCGTTGATGCGAAACTCTTGATCTTCGGATCAGACGGCACCCGAACCCGCAGGACCGGGATATGTGTCTGTCCATTCCCGATCGAACGCGGGTACATCCGTTCGAAGCGATCAGCCAGATGGGATTTCCCGCAACCGCTCTCGCCGAGTATTGAGGCGCAGACCGGTTCGCCCGTTCGGCCAAAGCTCTTCATGCACCGCTCCACGGCATTGATCGCTTGCTGGAAGTCCGGGTGCATCACTGTAATCTCGGCGATTTTCTTGAGCCGATCGGTTTCTAGTAATGTATCTGTGCCCGTATTGCTGCTGGTCGTACTTCTGTGGTGTTGTTCGTCGTCCATCGCTAGATCCTCCTTTCGGTTTTGGAATCGGGCTGATTCGCCCGCTGCCGTGCCCCCTCGACCGAGTATTTAGGAATGTCGAGGCAATCCTCCTGGCCGCGCGGCGGCGTTTTTAATTTGCGGCGGCCGCTGCGTTTACCCGATGTAGCCGACGCTGAATGCCGGTCATGGGCGGAATCAGCAGGACGAGATTTCGTAGCCATGGTCGGTGCAGAGGGTTCGCCCGAATCATCTGTCGTTGACGCTTCACCCGGCAATGCTTGCTGGTAGTCAAACCCGCGAGTCTCCGCGTATCGGGCCGCGCGCTTGTGCGTTGTGCCATGTTTACGACCGAGGCTTTCGGCTATGGACTGCCTAATCTCATCTTTGGCGCGTGCTAACGCCGAGATGTCCTGTCGGCCTTGCATGGTCAGGTGGGCATGTTCACGGATCAGGTCATGCTGATAGAGACTCAATCCCACGGCGTACTCCGGGTCCAGGCATGGGACCTTCCGGTACTGCTTTGTGTCTGGATCCAAGACATCGATATGGCCTAGCTCCTCCGAATACCACATCAGCTCTACCTCCTGTTCGTTTCCGCTGTTGCGGCGCAATTCACCCAGCCACGTGGCGTTGTACCGCAAATTGTTGATCTCGATACCGTAATGCCAGACGACACGTTGTGCCGGTTCCCCCAGCGCCACCTCCAGCTCCCGCACTGACTGGGGCAGGTAAAATGGATGCGCGGCGATATCGACTTTCCATTTATGAGCGGGGGTGTCCTGAATTCCGCGGTGTAGTCTCTGGTGGTACACATCCACGATCCATTTATGAATCGCGGCACGTAACGACGACAATCGCACAACCGCGTGCTTTCCCGATTGGTAATCCCCGCGCTCCAACACATTGCGAAATGTGGTTCCGGGCATCACGTGAATGAGATCCTCCAATATCGTGCGCAACACGCGTTCGACGATGCCCTTGCCCCAGGGGGTCTTGCGCGCGCAGTACTCGATATCGATGCCGAGCTGCAGACAGGCCGACTCGACACGGAGGCCGAGGTTTTCCAGGGCGCGGTCGAGGACTAGGGTTTCCATGGTCCCCAAACAATCCCAGGTGTTTTCGATCTCCGGATACAGCGACCTGAGATAGTTCTTCGGCAGAATAGTGTGCTTGAGGCACTGTGCAACTGTCATGGCACTCGGGCTCCGAAAACCGATGGCAAAACCCACGATGCACCGGGTATGGCAATCGATTGCCACCACGATTATCGGGCGCCCGAGAAGCACGAGCTTTTTCTCATCGACCACGATGAGGTCGAGCACGGTGTGGTCGAGTTCGACGCGCTGGAGCGGGCGGGAAACCGGCTCTTTGTTGCCCAGCACAATCCGAAAATCGCGATCGGCCGCGAGCTTTCCATAGCGACGCAGCTTGATCGTGTAGGCGTCGAATTCCGCCTTCAAGGTGTCCTGCAGGTACTTCACCGAAGGCACGTTGAGGTGCTGGCTTGGCGGACGCTGGGCATTGCTCCTGTCGGTGAGCACAACCAAGTAAAGGCGTGTGTCTTCCAAGCTTGTACGTTCGTCCCGCAAATACACCTCATCGAGTGCCTGGATTGCGAGTTCGCGCACGCGCGAATCGATTCGAGGCTTGTGATTCCCGCGCAACTCATAGTCATCGACCAGTGCCCGAACATCCTTTCCCCGTTTCAGGAAACGGTGTACCCAGCGCTTAACACTGCTTGAGCTGGGTTGTTTGGCGTCTTTGTTCTCTTTCAATGCCGCACATTTCTTGATGATTGGTTCCAGCACCACCGGCGTAAGCGTCTTGATTCCAGCCGCAAGGACGGCTTTTACATAACGCAGGCGCTGCCGCGCAGGTTTCTGCCTCTTCTCCGGTAGCAGCGCAAATTGCTTTTCCATCCGCATCATCACCCGCTGATGCAAGTCCTCCGTTTTGGCGGTGAGTCCTTTGATCGCAAATTCCAGCTCGCCCTTCGCGTAGAGCGACTGCACCTCATCGGTCGAAAGGTTGACGAGTTCTGACGTCTCAGGTTGCCGCAGCTGGAAGCGCCCATCGGCAAGTTTATTGACAATTTCGTAGTCGGTACCGCGCACCTTGATGCGCGTGCCGATTTTAAATGTGTAAATGCCCATTGCCTTCATCCTCCTGGCCAGTGACAAATTTAGGATCGCACGCCTGAAAACGGAGATGCCTCCAACTTGGCGTTCACCACTGTGCGCGAGCAAGTATCGATTGTTAGCCTGAGCCACGGCCGATACGGCTTACTTGGTTTTGCCGGATCGACCAGCAAGATGTCGAGCTGTGTCCAGTGGTTCATCTGGGTTGAGCGAATCATGCGGTATCCTCCTTTTGTCGGTGGTATTTAGTGGAGCCAGGCTTTCGTCGGCGGCTTCGGCTGAATCGCCTTGGGAAAGCCGGTTGGGGCGAGAACATGCACGATTCTGTGTGCTTGCAATAATCTGGAAATATCGTCCGAACGCCAATAGCGCGTAAAGTCGGTGATTAGATGGTCTGGTTCGATGTTCAGCCTATTGAGTTTTTTTAAGGTGTGCGTGAGTTCGCGTGCGATTTCGCTGGGCGTTATCGACCGCAGTACCGAGGTGTAGACCAGGCTAGAATTCATTACCGTAATAAACAGAATCGTCTGGTGCGCATGAATTCGCTTAAAAATAGCCTCGTTTTCCACCGTATTTGACGTCCGTCGAACCAGGATTTGGGCGCGCAGTGTCACGCTCGACGTCGAGACGGCATGGAGAGCTGGTTTTTGGATCTGGTACTGGTTTGATTCGTGATGCATTGTCATAGTCATTGGGGAACTCCTGTTTGCACGAGGTTGATGAATGTGTCCGGCCCAATCGCCGTGGTGTGATCAATCGCTATCCGGCCATGGCAAACCATGGCAAGTAGCGCCGGCATGGGCAACGTACGATCTAGGGTTGCCAACGCTTCTGAAATTGGCATGGGTCCACTGCGCTCGATCAGTTCTCGAAGCGATCTGATCTGGGAGTGCTCATAACGCATACGGCGAAATCGCAGCAGGTATTTGATGTTGTTGAGGCGCGGTTGCTGGCGGATCTCTTTTTCGGTCCAGACGATGAAATTGGATTCTTCGATTTCCAGGACCCGGGCTATCTCGGCAAACCGATCTTGATTTTCCGGTAGCTGCGCTTCGTTGAAGGGTTTTACCTCGATAAAACTCTTAGTGCGAACGCGCCGGACCTTGAGATCTGGGTGGTACTCACACAGGACTCCATTCAGGCGGTATCGAACTACTACCGACTGAGATTCAAAACCTGTCACGTCTGTATCTGTTTCGAGCTTATAAATTGCATCCCGTTCTAGCCGGGATTCCCACTGCACTGACAGTTGGTTTTTCACGCTGGCGAACTTACCAGTAACGCGTTGAGGCGCTAGCCTGACTACGTTTTTACCGCGCATATTTATTTACTCCTTGATTCACGGGATAACCATGCGGTGCCAGACTTATTGCTACGGCTCGTGCTTGTGACGTTATCGCTAAAATTTTTATTTATTTTTTTCACCTCCCCAGTGACGACTTGGCCTCGGTCTTCGTTTGCTCCTGCGGGGTTTAATCTGTCTCAGGGCAATCTGAGTGTATAGGTACAACATTACATTTATATAATACTATGTCAATACATCGTATGCCTATACCTATATAGTATTGTTAGGTGGTAACTGAATCTGCGTTAGGTGAGAATTGCATCGGATGCAATAGATAGTTTGCATCAGTCAGATAGTTTGCATCTTATGCAACAAAACCTCTCATCCCATGAGATAAGTTTCGCGTGCGGATGTTTTTTCTTCTCAGGAGCATTTTTGAGTTATTTTTTACTGTGGAAATGAATTTTTTATTTTTAGCCATCCGCCGACATTTTTGATTCGCATTATCTTTGCTCGTTAAATCGAATGCCGTATATTGAAATTGATGTAGCCAAAAATGACCATGTCATTTAGTGAGAGACTCAAACAGCTGCGCAAACAGCGAGGCGAAAGCCTTCAGAAACTCGCGGACACCCTAGGTGTGTCCAAACCTTATCTATGGGAACTGGAATCGGGGAATTCCAAGAATCCGTCGGCCGATTTTCTTATACGCCTCTCGGATCACTTTGGCTGTACGGTGGATTATCTCTTGGGGCGAAATAACGACGAAAAACCTTCTGATGACGACATTCTGCTCGATCGGGCCTACCGCAATTTGGCGTCCGACGACCGCGAAATCATCAAAGGAACGATGAACGAGCTGATTACTCGACTTCGACACAGACACGCTACGCAGCGCTAGTTATAGTGCTTCATAGTTAACTGAAGCCGCTCGGTATCAATAATTACCGCGTGGCCCGTGACGTCGCCGTCCCGCCGGGCCGCATCAGCCCTATCGTTAACGGACTACGCGCGATTTCGGCCGATACCTGTTGATGCCGGTTGAAATCTGACCACAGGTACCGACTGGAGATTGACCATGGAGACCACCTGTAACATCCTGTCACGGCATATATTCCGCCGAGAGTGACGTGGTCAATCGATTCCCGGCACAAGGTTCCTGAAATGGTCAAATTCCGACCGGCGCCAACAACTAGGGGATGCAATGAAAGATAACGGACTACAGGTGCGCTCGCTGCCGATCGACGATCTCGAGCTCGATATAAATAATCCTCGAATTAGAAAATTTGTTGAGCATCACGGCGGCCCGCTGGAATTTGAGACCATGCTCCTGGCATTAGGAGCTGGAAGTAGCGATATCGAATCCGGTAGTACGGTGACGTTTCAGAGCCTCAAACAATCCATCCGTGCGCAAGGTGGAATTATTAATCCGATCATCGTTCTCAAGTTGCCGAGCGGAAAGTATCAGGTGATCGAGGGAAATACGCGTGTTGCGATCTATCGATCCTTCCGCGAGGACGGCATTAAAGGGAGTTGGAACACCATACCTGCGATTGTGCATGACGCGCTCGCCTCTCTCGAAATCGATGCGATTCGCCTCCAGTGCCACATTGTTGGCCCCCGGCCATGGGATCCCTACTCGAAGGCGAAATACCTCGAGCATCTGCTCTACACCGAAAATGTGCCCATCACCCAAATCGTGGAATTGTGTGGCGGGCGAAAGAAAGAGATATCCGAATACATTGAAGCCTACCGCGACATGGAGAAGTACTACCGACCGACTCTAGAAAGCGACGACGCGTTTGATCCAACGCGGTTCAGTGCATTTGTCGAACTCCAGAAACCCGGCATCAAGGAGTCGGTCGCCGAGGCAGGGTTTAATGTAACCAGCTTTGCAGAATGGGTCAGGGACAGAAAGATCGATCCTCTTAATACCGTCCGTGCGGTACCTCGGATATTGAAACATCCTCAGGCAAGGGCAAGATTCATCGCTGTCGGCGCGCGCGAGGCGCTTAAGATTCTTGATGTGCCGGCACCAACCGGTCTCGGTAATGTGCCGCTGGAGCAACTGCTTCGCTCCGTTATCGATCGTCTGAATGTGATTCCGTATCCAGACGTAAAGGCGATGAAGAATGACCCCGGCGGACAAAAAGCGCAGCTTCTCCTCGAAGCGAACGAAATTCTGGGCGGCATCTGTAAGGATATATCCGGTGACGAATAACTAGCACGATGGCGGAATCGAGCACCCATCAAATCCTTGTCGAGCGGCTCGTTCAGTGGATGCAACGGAATATTTCGAACTCGGATAGCACTGTGGTGCTGGTGGACTCGCCGACAACTGCGGCGGGAAATAGACCGCCGGCAATCGGTGGCTATAACCCGGATGTGTTTTGTCGCCCGATTGGTGGGGAACATGTTTTCATCGGTGAGGCAAAGACCGCAGGAGATATTGAAAACAGGCATTCGCGCGATCAATTCAGAGCGTTTCTTGTGTGCCTTAAACAATATCAATCGGGAACATTGGTCGTCGCTGTTCCTTGGCGCGCGGTAGGCCAGGTCATGTCGCTTATTCGTTTCCTACAGAGGGAGACCAACACGATGGTTGTCAAGACCGTTTTCCTAGACAAACTTCCTGGATGAATTGCATCTGCCAGTGAACCGATCCTTAGGCACTTTGGGAGATATTGAATAGTGACTCTTGTTCTTAAAAGAGAACCGAATCTCGCAATTAAGCATCAGGCGTTCCAGTACCAACGGGAGGCCGTGGAAGCTATCCGCGACATGGAATACAGCGCCATCTTCCATGAACAGGGATTGGGCAAAACGAAAATTGCGGTCGATCTTCTCCTCTACTGGCTCGAAAACAAAGTGGTCGATACCGTGATGTTGGTGGTGAAAAAGGGACTCATCGCAAACTGGGTACGCGAATTGAAGGCACACAGCCATCTCACACCAAGGTTACTCACCGCAGATAGGCGCAGCAATTTCTACGTGCTCAATAGTCCGGCCCGGCTCATCTTGACCCACTACGAGGCCGTTAAAGGGGAGCGCAAACGTCTGCAGCTTTTCCTGAAGACCCGCGCTGTGGGGGTCATTCTCGACGAAGCCACTAAGATCAAGAATCCGGAATCAGATCTTGCGCAGGCATTTTTCGAACTAGCGCCGCTGTTCAAGCGGAGAGTGATCATGACCGGGACTCCGGTAGCCAATCGGCCCTATGACGTGTGGGCACAGATTAAGTTTCTCGATAACGGCAAAGCGCTCGGTAACGACTTCGAGAGCTTCAAACGGGAGCTAGACCTGACCAATGATTTGGGAACGGACAAAAAGGCGCAGGAGACCTTTGAGTTGGCGCTGCGCGGCCTGAACGACAAGCTCACGGCGTTCTCAGTCAGAGAAACCAAAGACACTGGGGTCATTGAACTGCCGGCGAAGTTAGTGAAGACAATTAAAACGGACTGGGAACCAAGACAACTCGATCTATATACCCAAGTCAGGGAGAGTACACGCGCGATTATCATTCAAGAAGGTCTACTAACGGAAGATGACTCCGAGGAAGCAATTAAACGCCTCCTTCGTTTAGTTCAGATCGCGTCCAATCCAGCGCTCGTCGATGAAAGTTACACGTCTGATCCCGGGAAATGGGGTGCGCTTCTCGATTTGATTACGGACATCACGGCAGCTGGCGAGAAATGTATTGTGTGGACGTCGTTCACTGAGAATGCCGATTGGCTTACGACGCGACTCCAGGAATTTGGTGTCACAAAGGTTCATGGAAAACTCTCCATGGATCAGCGGAATCGTGCGGTTGAGCTTTTCCTGAAAGATCCAGAGTGCCGCGTGCTGATTGCAACGCCCGGTGCCGCGAAAGAAGGACTTACACTGACTGTCGCGAACCACGTTATATTTTTTGACCGCGGGTTTAGCTTGGATGATTATCTCCAGGCACAAGACCGCATTCACCGCGTTTCTCAGGTCAAAACATGCTACGTTTACAACTTGATTATGCGCGATTCCATCGACGAGTGGGTGGATTTGCTGTTGCAAGCAAAGAAGTTGGCGGCACAGTTGGCGCAGGGAGACGTTTCGTACGACTACTACAAAAATAATATGTCGTACTCGTATGGGGAAATCGTGCGAGGCATTCTCGATCTAGAAGACACGAAGACGCACTAGGAGAGGACGGAGCGCGATGGCGAAATACGGTACCGATTTTCTTGTCCTTCGAGGGAAGAAGATTCCTGTCGACCTTGCCGACCTGCCACAGGTCAATTTGCAATTTTACCTCGAAAACCCTCGCCTCTATACACTCGTTCGAACTGACGGTCGCGATCCAACACAAGAAGAGGTTGAGGAACGGCTGTCAACCATGGATCACGTGCGACAGCTCGTCGACTCAATCAAGGAAAATGGTGGACTGATGGACGCGATCATTGTTCAGGGTGGCACCAATGTCGTTCTCGAAGGCAACAGTCGGCTTGCTGCCTACCGAATTCTCGCCAAACAAGACCCAATCAAGTGGGGGAAAATTAAGGCGAAAGTGTTACCTGAAAGTATCGGTGAAAGCGAAATCTTTTCACTACTAGGCGAGTATCACATCATCGGTAAAAAGGACTGGGCTCCCTATGAGCAGGCAGGCTACCTATACCGAAGGCACAAAACCCATGGAGTAGGAATTGCGGATTTGGGCAAAGAAATTAATTTGAGCACCCGAACCATTGGCCACCTAATAGACGTATACCAGTTCATGCTCGATCATAAAGAGCATGACGTCAATCGGTGGAGCTACTACGACGAATACCTGAAATCCAACAAAATAAAAAGGGCCCGCGAGCAGTATCCACGGCTTGACACTTTGGTCGTTAAGAAAATTCGATCTGGCGAAATACCGCGCGCCGTGGATGTGCGCGACGAACTTAAAAAGATCGTCGAAGCAGGAGGTAAGGTTCTCGACAAGTTTGCCACCGGGAAAAGGTCATTCGAAAACAGCGTGCAAGCAGCGCTGCATAAGGGTATAGGCGATCATGGCGTGAGGTATCTCCGAAAGTTTAAAGAATGGCTCGGCGCGAGTGAAACCCAAGTGGAGATTACCAGTCTCGATGGAGAAGCCAGTAAGGAATGTCTTTATGAACTTAAGAAAATCGAGGCACTGGTCTCTCGATTACTACGAAAGTTGAATCGCTAGTGACCTACATGCGGCTGGCCAACTGAGGTCTTACGATATCCGGTAAATGGAATTACCGACTTAATTTTGTCAGCAATTTCTCAACCAGAGGCCCAGCCACATTCCTTGGGGCTGACTCAAATATCAACCCAATTACTTGGCGGTACATGGCCTGTTTTGCTTTTGGAAATCGCTCAAGCGGATCTCGTAGAACGATCTCGTCGATATTCCGACCAACGCGTACTTTGATTCGTCCCAGCAACCGCTCGAATTGTTTCCTCTGCGCGCCATCACTAATTGAGAAAACCAATTTCTCCAATGCTTTTACGTGCACTGTTATTTCTCTGCGTAGTTTTTCCTTTATCGCGCGCGGAAGCGATG
>Ga0315268_10002067_pt1 | contig 22932 bp, 17 predicted proteins | sample C1_top_MG_FD_204535 | JGI IMG/M metagenome (GOLD analysis project Ga0315268, IMG submission 204535) | Sediment microbial communities from Yellowstone Lake, YNP, Wyoming, USA - C1_top | ecosystem: Environmental > Aquatic > Freshwater > Lake > Sediment | place: USA: Wyoming | collected 2017-08-01 | reverse complement strand
AAAACCCTTTTTAGCAGATTTATTCTTCTGAAAGCCTTGAAGTTGCCGCTAATGTAATGACAGTCTGATGGCAGGTGACAGCCTGCCACGAGAACTCCGTCTGCGCCGTCCTTGAAAGCCTCAAAGACGAATGCAGGATCGATTCTGCCGCTGCACATTACACGTATGATTCTTATGTTTGGAGGATACTGTATCCTGCTTACCCCTGCTAAATCAGCACCTGCGTAGCTGCACCAGTTGCACAGGAAACCGATTATTTTAGGTTCAAACCCGTCTTTTCCGCTCATGTGTTCGCCTCCAGTAACGTGGCTTTAACCTGAGCAAGTATCTCTTCCGTCGTGAAGTGCCCCAATGTGATGGCTTTAGTCGGACATGCCGTACCACATGCACCGCAGCCTTTACACAAGGCTTCGAGCACATGTGCAATTTGTTTTCCTTCCTTGTCTCTCATTTCAACTGCACTATACGGACAGAGATGTTCACAGATTCTACAACCACTACATAAATCTTCGTTAACGTTTGCGACAATTCCTTCCATCTCAAGCTTCTTCTTAGACAGTATGGTTGTCGCCCTCGCCGCGGCTGCACATGCTTGGGCAATACTTTCTTCAATGTACTTTGGCGAGTGCGCCATTCCGCAGAGAAAAACGCCGTCAGTCGCAAAGTCCACAGGTCTGAGCTTCATGTGCGCTTCCAGGAAGAAACCGTCCTTGTTCAATGGCACCTTGAGCATTTCGGCTATTCGCTTATTCTCAGGATTGGGCACTGTAGCGGCGCTTAAAACCACAAGATCTGGTTCAATCTCGATCTTCTCCTTAAGTACAGGTTCCCAGAAAGCCATCTTGAGCTTGCCCATTTCCCTTGTCAGTTCTGGTTTCCGCTCATCGTCATAGTTTATGAACATAACTCCTTTCGTTGCAGCTTCACGGTAATAGTCTTCCTTGAACCCGTATGATCGAATATCTTTGAATAGTACGGAGACTTCTGTTTCTGGGCTTACCTCTTTGATTTTGAGGGCATTTTTTACTGCTTGTCCGCAGCATATTCTTGCGCAGTTCGGTCTTTCCTTTGTTCTCGCTCCCACGCATTGAACCATGACGACATTGTTGGCCTTGAACTCGCCATTTGCAAGGTCTTCTTCCAACTCATGTTGTGTGACAACTCTCGGGTCCTTGTCGTAGAAGTACTCTGTCGGCCTGTATTCAACTGCGCCTGTGGCAACTATTACTATGCCATGGTCGACTTCTTTCTCGTTCCCACTCTGCTGGCGTATCTTCGATTTGAAATTGCCAACAAAACCATAGACATCAGTGACTTCGGCGCCGGTGTAAACGTGTATTCTATCGTTCTCCATGATAGCCCTAACCATAGCGTTCAACCTGCTCTTTGGATCATCCTTCTCATCTAGCAAGTAGCGAATTGTACGTAGGTGACCGCCCAATTCTTTCTCTTTTTCGACAACGTGCACTTCAAACCCCTGGTCTGCAAGTTCCAAGGCTGCAGTCATCCCGGAGACGCCGCCGCCTATGACTAGGCCGACTGGTGTAACGTTTATCAACGGTTTCTGCAAGGGTTTCAGAAGGGCCGCTTTGGCCACTACCGACCTGACCAGATCCTTAGCTTTTTCTGTCGCCTCTTTCGGCTCATGCATGTGCACCCAGCTGCATTGATCTCGAATGTTGGTCATTTCAAACAAGTAGGGATTAAGCCCAGATTCTTGAACTGTCTCCTTGAAAAGAGGTTCATGTGTTCGAGGAGTGCAGGATGCTACGATAACTCGGTTGAGCTTGTTCGCTTGGATTTTTTCTTTGATTAGCTTCTGTGTATCCTGCGAGCACGTGTAAACATTCGCTTCAGCATAAACCACGTTTGGCAGGGTTCTTGCGTACTTCACTACTTGGGGAACGTTCACCACTCCGCCTATGTTGATGCCACAGTGACAGATGAAAACACCGACACGTGGCTGCTCTTGGCCAACGTCTCTTTCAGGCGGATATTCTTTTGCCGTTACTTGTGTGCCTCTTTCGCTCGCGATCACACCCATCGCTCTTGCTGCTGCACCGCTCGCCTGTGCAACGCTTTCAGGGATATCCTTCGGCGCAGAGAATGCACCACATACATAAACCCCTGGCTTTGACGTGTCCATCGGGGAAAAAGTCTGCGTCTCGCAGAAATTGTACTTGTTAAGCTGTATGCCCAAGTTCTTAGCCAAGTTTTCGACGTTCTTAGGCGGTTGCATCCCGATTGACAGGACGACCATGTCGTACTCTTCGGTCATGGGCGTTTCATCCTCAACGAAGTGAACGAGAAGGTTGCCAGTCAAGGGGTCTTCGGTTACTCCTGCAACTCTTGACCGAACGAACCGTATGGCATACTCCTCTTCAGCACGGTTTCGATAAGCATCAAACTCTTTCCCGTAAGAGCGCATGTCCATGTAGAAGATCGTCGCGTCAAGTTTCGTCGGCGTGTGCTCTTTCGCTATGACTGCCTCCTTCATGCCGTACATGCAACAGGCAGCTGAACAATAGTTGTTGCCAAGCTGATAGTCCCTTGAACCAACACACTGGATGAAAGCCACTCTCTTCGGAATTTCACCGTCTGAAGGTCTTGAAACAAGGCCACCATAAGGTCCGGAAGCGCTTAAGATGCGTTCAAATTCAATACTTGTCACAACATTCTGGAAACGTCCATAACCGTATTCACTCTTCAGTCGAGCATCGAAGGGTTCGAAACCAGGCGCAAGAATTATTGAACCTACCTTGAGCGTTGTTTCACTATCTTTCTGGTCGTATTCGATTGCTCCGGCTTTGCAGATTTCGTAGCACGTACCGCAGCCGATGCATTTGTCGCGGTCAATCTTGTACTTCAGCGGAACTGCCTGCGGGTAATCAACGTAGATCGCACTTCTCTTGCCCAAGCCCTCATTGTACATGTCGACGACTTCAATTGGACATTTCTGTGCACAGACGCCGCAACCATTGCACTTGTCTTCGATTATGTAACGGCTTTTCTTTCGAAGTTTTACTTCGAAGTTTCCAGCTCCACCTTCTAAGCCCGTTATCTCAGCGTTTGTCAAAATCGTGATGTTCGGGTGTCTTCCAGTTGCTACGAGCTTAGGCGAGAGGATGCACATTGAACAGTCGTTTGTGGGAAACGTCTTGTCAAGCTGAGCCATTACTCCTCCTATGCTCGATCCGTGGTCAACAAGATACACTTTGAAACCGGAGTCGGCTAGGTCCAGGGAGGCTTGTATCCCTGCGACTCCTCCGCCCACGACGAGAACTGCTCCAACTTTTCCGGTTGCCATCTTATTCGGTCTCCAATGCTCTGTAGAAGGGGGTCTGTCCTTCAACATGGTCCAGGGTTATCATGTTCCTTCTGCGCATATCCACGACTTGTTTCAGCACATCTGCTGGTTTCATTTCAACTGCTTGCGCCAAAGCTTTTACTGAGAGCGGCTCATTTTTTGTCAAGAGGTGAATCTTGTGTCGAAGGAACTCGGCCTCAACAATTTCGTCGAGCAACGAATCGAATTCTTCTTGAGAGATTTTCTCTTCGTAAACATTGCTCTTTTCCGTCAGCTCTCTTTCTTTTCCAACCAAGACTCTCAGCCTAAAGTCTGAAGCAACGCTTTTTGCCGCTTGGAGGTTGTCGAGAATCTTCTGGTTTGGCGTTCTTCCTGACAGTGGTGAAGGCCCCAGTTTCCTTATTTGCTCCGTGAATTCAGTCACTATCTGCGCAAATCTTTGACCTTCGGATGCTGAAACCCATTCTAGTCTCAGTCGTTCGGGTTCCATCCCTGTCAGGGCGATTAGCTTTTTTAACATTCTGATTTTTCTTTCTTCGTACAGGTTTCCTTCAACGTAGTGGCAGTCGCCTGGGTGACACCCTAGGATCAGGACGCCGTCGGCGCCTTTCATCAGGACTTCCAAGAGAATTATCGGGTCTATTCTTCCGCTACACATCACTCTGACGATGCGTATGTTGGAAGGATATTGTATTCTGCTTACTCCTGCTAAATCAGCACCTGCGTAGCTGCACCAGTTGCAGAGAAAACCGATGATTTTAGGTTCAAACTCGCTCGTTTTGTGTTCCTCCTAAAGCTGCAGTTGCTTCGGCTAACACTTGGGCGTCGCTGAAGTGCCTCATGCTTATGGCTTTTTCGGGACAACTTGCAGCGCAGACGCCGCAGCCTTTACACAGAACGTCATTCACTCTTGCGATTCCCCGTTCATCTTTTTCTATGGCGTTGTAGGGGCATAGTTTGATGCACGTTCCGCATCCTGTGCACTTGCTTTCTTCGACGAATGCTGTTATGGCTTCTGTTCTCACCCGTTTGACCGCCATTGGAATGCCTGCTCTCGAGGCAGCAGCGTAGGCTTGAGCGATGCTTTCGGCGATGGTCTTGGGGCTGTGAGCAGTTCCGCACACAAATATTCCGTCTGTGGCAAAGTCCACTGGTCTAAGTTTGACGTGTGCTTCAAAGAAGAAGCGGTCAGCTCCCAGTGGGACTTTCAGGATTTTAGAGAGCTCTTCAGCTTCTTCCTGTTGGACAAGAGGCGTAGACAGTACGACGAGGTCAGCGTCAAGTTCGATTGTGGCATTGACCAAGATGTCGTGTACTCGCACGGCAAGTTTTCCATCAGGTCGCGTGAAGACTTCTGGCGGGTTTTCGACATCGTATCTTATGAATTGTACAAAGTTCTCTCTGGCTTGTCTATAGTATTCTTCAAAATCTTTACCGTAGGTTTGCATGTCTCTGTAGAGGATAGAAACTTCAGCTTCTGGAACCAGTTCTTTGATGTGTAGGGCGTTCTTTATGGCAACGGCGCAACATATTCTTGAGCAATAGTTTCTTCCTCCCTCTTTTTCCTCCCTAGCGCCCACACATTGAATAATGACGACATTTTTCGGTTTTCCAAGCTTCTTTTCTTTCATGAGCTTTTCAAGTTCAAGCTGAGTGAGCACGTTCTTGCATTCGCCATAGTGATACATGTTATGTGGTTTCAGAACGTTTGCGCCCGTGGCAACGATTATTGTTCCAATATCAAGGGTTTCGTCTTTTCCCTCGTGATTGATTGTTGCTTTGAAGTTTCCTATGAAACCTTCACTGCGCTTCACAGTCGATGAGGTGTAAACGTCAATGTTTACGTTTGAGCGTACTGCTTGAACAAACTCCTCCAAGACTTCTGAGGAATGGCGATCGTTTGGGTAGAGCTTGTAGAGTTCAAGCAGCTTCCCGCCGAGCTCGTTCTCTTTTTCAACCAGATGCACTTTGAATTTCTGGTTTGCAAGGCTGAGTGCGGCACTCATTCCTGCTACTCCGCCGCCTATGACGAGAGCTGAGGGTTGAACGTCTATTTCGGGTTCTGTCTGTGGTTCAAGCAATGCTGCCTTAGCCACTGCCATTCTAACTGTTTCCTTAGCCTTTTCGGTGGCTTTTTTCGGCTCTTTGGAATGTACCCAGCTGCATTGCTCACGTATGTTGGCCATGTGAAACAGGTACTTGTTCAGTTCAGCCTCTTCACAGGCACTTCTGAAGAGCGGTTCATGTGTTCTAGGTGTGCAAGAGGCTACAACCACTCTGTTCAGATTGTATTTCTTGATTGCCTCTTTGATTTTGCTTAGTCCTTCAGATGAACACATGTAGAGGTTACCTTCGGCGTATGTGACATTAGGCAACGTTTTTGCGTATTCAACGACTTCTGGAACGTTGACTACGCTGCCAATGTTGACCCCGCAGTGACAGACGAATACTCCTATTCGAGGTTCATTGTCTTCTTTCATGCCTTAGCCTCCTCCGTCGTGCACACTATTGTTTCTGCTGCTCTCGCTGCTGCTCCACTTGCCTGCGCGACGCTTTCAGGTATGTCTTTCGGGCTTTGGCAGTATCCGCAAATGTATATTCCAGGAATGTTTGTGTCTATTGGAGCTGTGAGTTCGTCTCTAGATTTGAAGAATCCGTATTGATCAAGTTCTAAATCCATTGCCTCAGCGAACTTCTTGTTGTCTTCCTTGGGGATTAGCGCTGGGCATAACACAACCATGTCTGCTTTGAGCTTCTTCATCTTGCCGGTCTTCATGTCTTCATAGTTGATTTGAAGACTTTTTGTAACTGGGTCTTCGGCTATTCCACCTGGATGCGCTTTGACGTACATGACTCCGTACTCTTTTTTTGCTCTGTCAACAAATTCTTGGAACCCTTTTCCAATAGCCCTCATATCAATGTACATAATGTATACTTGTGTTTCTGGAGCGTGTTCTCTTATCAATATTGATTCCTTTGTTGCGTAAACGCAGCAGACGCTTGAACAAAAAGGAAATTCACCCCTTTGGCTTCGTGAGCCAACACATTGAACAAAAACCACGATTTCCGGCTCTTTTCCATCTGAAGGTCTGACAAAACGTCCTCCTGTAGGGCCGGAGGCACTTATCAGTCTTTCAAACTCCAGCGACAAGATTACGTTTTTGAATCTTCCATAGCCGTATTCACTCATAGTTGAAGGGTTAAAAGTGTCAAAGCCTGTAGCGAGGATTATTGAAGCGACATTCACATTCATTTCTTCGGGCTTCTGCTCATAGCTGACGGCGTTCGAAGGACAGACTTTCTCGCACACTCTACAAACGCCTTTTGTAAAATACAGACAGTGTTCAGCGTCGATTGTCGCAATCAGAGGAACTGCTTGTTTGAAAGGCATATAAACGGCTTTTCTGTTTCCGATGCCCATGTCAAATTCGTTCGGAACTTTCACCGGACATTTTTCCATACAGGTCCCACAGCCGGTGCATTTTTCTGAGTCTATGTAGCGGGGTTTCTTCAGGATTGTAACAGTGAATTTGCCGGCTTTTCCCTTGACTTCTTTGACTTCTGAGTGTGTCAGAAGCTTGATGTTTGGGTGTCTGAGGCATTCGATCATCTTTGGTGCGAGAATGCAGATCGAACAGTCCAACGTTGGAAAGGTTTTGTCAAGTTGAGCCATCCGTCCGCCTATGCTGGGAGTCTTTTCAACAAGGTAAACCTTTGTGCCCCGGTTGGCTAGATCTAGTGATGCCTGTATTCCTGCTATGCCGCCTCCAATGACTAGAACTGAGTTGGGCATGAGTTGGGCATCTTCCCTTTTTTAGCTACATGCGTAACTGTAAGAAGGTAAATAATCTTTACGTTTGTAAAACCCGTTTTTAATGGGTAGATCGTCAGTGCTCCTTGTCTGAGGCATGGTGATGTTTCCCGCTATGACATATGTCATATTGTTCAACGAACCGCGGAACCTAATAAAGCTTCTCATACATAAATGCTCATTACAACAAACGTGCGGGTTACTTTTCCTGAGGGATTTTCTCTATCTTGAAGGTTGACACGTTATCTGTTGTGGCATCAATTTTGAGTGTCAACTTCTCCTCAAAGTAGTGGGCTTCCACATTCCAATATTTGCCTTTATCATCGTACTTGACCTCATAGAAGGAGCTAGGTATGTTATATCGCCACATTGATTTCGCAGCTTCCATGGCAATCTCTTTTGCCACTTGTGCATCCGCAACACGCAGCGCTCCACCCATCCGCATTCCCCAATATACTGGCGCATAGGTCCGGTATGTATGGGATTAAGACTGAGTCACCTGAGAAGTCGTCTGCCCTAAGATGTGAACTTGCCCTTCGTCTTTTTGAGGGGCTTCTTTAACTGTTTCGTCCTTAACAACGACTATTTCATGAGGTTTGCCGGCACATGCTGTTTCAACACGCGTGAACTCTTCCAAGCGTAGACGAATAGCTTCTGAAACAAATTCTGATACGCTGCGGCTTCGACCCATTTCGATGGTTTTTCGGATTTCCTTTATGAGTTCTTGTTTTATGCTTACGGTTTTCCATTCGGACATTTCTGAAAGCCTCACTTAAATCTGAGCTATAAATGGTTGAGGATTCTGCGATTTAGAGTTTTCCCCGGACGTTGCATCATTGCGTAATGCTTGAACCTTCATTTGACAAAGTTGAGGTTATACATGGATCGTTTGAAATTTCGCCGGAAAGTCAGACAAAATAGCTTTTTGTCATGTCCGCAGTAATTCGTCGTGTTTCTGTTCTTCTTGGAGTAATTGTGTTTGTGTTTGACTTTGGATTTGCATTTCTTCGGCTTTTCTGGGTTCTATGCATTGGGTTTCCTCTTCTTTGATGTTGAGGGTTCCTTTCACTGTGCCGTCATTTAGGCTTTTGATGGTGAATCCCATTTTCTTCATGAGGTTGATGGCCCTGTAATTGTCCGCCAGCATGATGGCGTAGACCGTTTCGAGTTTCATGTCTTTGCAGATTTCAAGCACGTAGTCTACCATTTTTGTTCCCAAGCCTAGGCCTTGCCATGGGTCGGCGACGATGAAGGCTATTTCGCCGGCTTTTCCGTTGGGTTCGATGCTGACTCTGGCGACGCCCAGGATTTTTGTCCGGCCGTTTTCGGTTAGTTCCGGCACGATGGCTATTTCTCGGTCGTAGTCTATGTTGGTGTATCGGATTCTTGTTTCGTGCGGTGTGTCTTTCAGTATTTGGAAGAACCTGTAGCGTATGGATTCTTCTGAGAAGTTCTGGAACATTTCCAGCCAGAGGGGTTCATCCTCGGGTTTTATCGGTCTCAGGATTACTGTTCTCCCGTCTCGGAGTTTCCACATGGTTTCGTATTTCTTGGGGTACGGGGTTATCACCAAGTGTTGGTGAGGTTCAAGCTTTGTGAAAACTCGTTGTCTGTCGATTACGATTCGGGCGTCGAAGGCGAAGGCCTCTTTTTCGTTGATGAACAATGGGTTGATGTCAACTTCCTTCAGCTGTGGAAAGTCGACGAGCATCTGGCTGAATCGAACGATTAGCTCTTCTAAGAGTCTGATGTTAGCGGGTGGCACGTTTCTGTAGCCTTTCAGCAGCTGGTATACTTTGGTTTCTTCCATCATTCTTCTGGCCAGGGTTTGATTGAGCGGTGGGATTCCTATGGTGAAGTCTCTGAACAGTTCGACGCCTACGCCTCCCATGCCGAACAGTATCACCGGCCCGAACAAGGGGTCGGCTTTCGCTCCGATTATGACTTCGTAGCCTCGCTTCTTTATCATGGGTTGAACGCTTACTCCCAGAATCTTGGCTTTCGGGTCGTATTCTTTGGCTTTTTCTATGATGTGGTTGAAGGCTGCTCGAACTTCAGCTTCGTTGTTGATGTCTAGCACGACTCCTCCTGCTTCTGTTTTGTGCACTATTTGGGGGGAGAGGATTTTCAGTACGACTGGGTAGCCTACTTGAGAAGCCAAGAGAACGACTTCGTTCTCTGTTTGTGCGACTTTTGCCTTCACGACAGGGAAATTGTAGTAGTCGAGAAAGTCTTTTGCTTCTGCCTCGGTCAGTATTTCGCGGTTTTCCATTGCGACGTTTCTCATTATCGTCATTAGCGGCCGTTTAGGCGGTACAACATCGACTGGGAGTTCTTCGGGCGTCTCGTAGAGCAGTTCCAGGTTGCGCTTGTACTGGTACATGTACTGGTACGTTTTTATCGCTTGTTCTGGGGTGGAGTAGGTTGGGATGCTGTTTTCTGAGAATATGCGGTTTGCTTCTTCGACGGTTCCGTAGCCCATGAAGGATGTGAGAATTGTCTTGTTGTGGTAGCTTCTGCTTTTGACGAGGTCTACGATGCTTTTGGCGACTTCCACGGGTTGTGCCACGGCTTGGGCCGTGTAGATTATGAGTATGCCGTCGACGTTTTCGTCGTCCAAGCATGCCTCGACAACTGCTCTGTATCGGTCGGCTTTTGCGTCTCCTAGGATGTCGATTGGGTTGCCTCGGCTCCAGAAACTTGGGAGCGTGCTGTTGAGTGTTTCCATGGTTTTCGGGCTGAGCTTGGCGAGTGTTCCTCCTTGGCCGATGAGGGCGTCGGTGGCCATTACTCCGGGTCCGCCCGCGTTTGTGATTATTGCGAGGTTTGGTCCTTTGGGCAGGGGCTGCGTTCCTAGGACTTCGGCGCAGTTGAATAGGTCTGCGATTTCGTCTACGCGCACCATGCCTGCGCGTTTGAAGGCTTTATCGTATATCATGTCTTCGCCCGTGAGTGATCCTGTGTGGGAGGCGGCGGCTCTTGCGCTCTCTGTGAATTTGCCGGCTTTTACGACTATTATCGGTTTGGTTCTGGCGAAGTGTCTGGCGGCGCTCATGAATTTTCTGGCGTCTGTTATTCCTTCTATGTACATTAGGATGCTTCTCGTTTTCGGGTCGGTGCCGAAGTAGTCGATTAGGTCGCCGAAGTCTACGTCGATCATTGAGCCTAGTGACACGAAGTTGCTGAACCCGATGTTTTCGTGCATCGCCCAGTCCAGTATAGCAGAGCCTAAAGCGCCGCTTTGTGAGATGAAGGCTATGTTGCCGGGTTTGGGCATTTTGCTTATGAAGGTGGCGTTGAGTCTGATGTTTGGGCGGATGACGCCCAGGCAGTTGGGTCCTACGATTCGCATGCCGTATTTCTTTTTGGTTTCGCTGATGTTCTCTTCCAGCTCCTTGCCTTCCGCCCCGATTTCTTTGAAGCCGGCTGAAATGATGATGATGCCGCTTATCCCGGCTTTTCCGCATTGTTCGAGCACTTCGGGCACCGTCTTGGCGGGCGTGGCGATTACGGCGAGGTCAACCGGTTGACCTATTTGGGCCACGGTCTGGTAGGCTTTACGCCCGAGGACTTCGGTTTTGCGGAGGTTAACCGGGTAGAGCTCGCCTTGAAAACCCAGTTCGATGAAGTTTTTCATCAACGCGTAGCCGACGGAACCTTCTTCGTCGCTTGCGCCGATCACGGCGACGCTTTTCGGGTTGAAAATTTTGTCTAGGTTTAAGGTAACCAAGACTGTAGCCTTCTTGTGTGTATGGTCTTGATTTGAACGGGAAAATTAAAGCTTTACGACTCAATACTACAGCTTTCACAGTAAAACTCTGCTTGCTCGAAGACGTTCAGTCTACCGTCGTTTCCCATTGGGTTTTCGTTTGAATGATCAACTGAAACTTTCCCGTGTTGGTTCTATGAACATTAATTTTGCGGGGTTTCAGGGTTATCATGATTGACCAGTCCGGTCTATCGGCAGTAGATTGTTGTTTGAACGTATGTTGATCGCGCGTCTGGGCAACGTGGCTTATGTCACTCTTGTTGGGTTTGAGGGGTCACAAAATTGACAGGACTCCCTCTGGACTCTTTTTCTGAACGGGCGTTTACTGCATAGCGCGTGGGCCATCGAGGTATGTCAATTATAACGGGTCTCGACTTGTTATAATTGATAGCCCCCCTACCCTTTTTCAGCAGATTTCAATCAGTAGTCAGACTAGGCTTAGACTCTTGAGTGTTGACGGGTGAATCGTTTCACCCGGAAGTAGTTCAGCGTGTGTCAATTTTTTCAAGTTGCCAGAGATTCCTACTCATCAGCATTGGCTCTTCAAGGTTTCTTCGGTTTTCCTTGTGCGTGTGGGCCCGTGTTCTACCTGCGGTTCATAATGTGTAGAAAGTGGTGCCATTCGAACTCCGGTGGTGTAGTCTGCGGGCGCGTGTTTCATTTCATTTTTGAGTTACGTAGTGTCCCATAGTCGATCTAGCTTGATCGACTTGTCGGGAAATATGGCTGGGTAACGATTGACACCGATTGGATCATCTAGTGAGAATGGTTTTTGCCAATCGTTGTGAGTTGGAGCGCCAAAACAGATGTCTGCCTTCAAATCGGTCAGGTCATAGATGATGGAGAATAAGGTTCCGAAATAATCTGTGTAATAGTGTCCACAGACGCCATTATATAGTTCCCTAGACAACAGATTTCTGATGTCTTCTTTAGCAATATTCGGCGCTGCATGAGTCAACGTTGCGTCGATCAGTTCAAACCTCTTCTTGGAGTTTTTCAGAATCCAATCGCCAGCATATTTCTGATATTTCACCATATCAGGTAACACATAGTGATTGGTTGAAAACAGGCACTGTTCAGTTGAATCCCTGCTGATTTGGCGTACACCATATTCTCCATCAAAAAACTGCATCAAAGCGGCATTGTTGTTCTTGTCAGTTATCAAGAAGTTCCAATAGCCGCTGACTGGTGTTTTCTTTAGACGCTCTACTGATTCAGCCACTGTCTTGCAATTGTCCAGTAATGCTCGAACGACCAAGAAGAAGTTGAACCCTTTCTTGGTGGGTTCTCTCTTGAAGGTACCTCCTCCCGAGAAAGTCACGCACAGCCCGTGGTCATTCATTCCGTCATCTCTGCCGAGAAGAAACTCAGTGAATCCCGTGTGTTTGGTTTTTCCTTTAATTCTAACGGTGCATAAGCGAAAATCATTCTCTCGTTGGTTGAATTCGTAGCTTCTTCCAACATAAACGTGCCTATCATCAGTCACGGATGATAAAACGGCGAATTGACTGCAATTACCAAGCTGATAGATCGGTGGACTGTAAAGCGGCAGTTTGTCGGGTTTAACGCCAAGACCATCTGCTAATCCTTGTATCTCATCAGTAATTCCAGGGCAATATTCCTCATAGAAAGCTTGCAGTTCCTCAAAATCCTTGAACCCCAGCTTTCGTGGTTCTGTCTTTCCAGAAGCATACCATCTTGCTGCGTCGGGATCTTGTCTTTTCAGAATCTCTCCTTGTTGTTGCCCAACCTCATAAGCAGTACCTTCAAGGACAACACGTTGAAAATCCTTTTTTATGATAGTATATTCCGCACCCAACACTACCAGCTCATCTGCGGTTTAGTCGCTATCCACTTTCTTCCATGAGGCTACTATTATGCTATTGCGTGAATTCGTTTTCGAAAAGCGCCTTCGACATGTTTGACACTGTGGAATTTGCACTTGCATCCGATTGCAAGACCTGCTGCAACTCCTTTCTTTTTCTGCGTCTCCATTATCGAAACTGGAAGTTGCTGAACAAAAATTTATTAGTGAACGCTTCTTGATAAGCATCGATGGAAGAAGCAAAGATAGTCGTGATAGGTGCAGGCGTTGTAGGTCTTGCTGTAGCTGCCAAGATCTCGGAAGGAAACCAAGACGTTTATGTTGTGGAGAAGAACGCTAGGTTTGGGCAGGAGACTAGTTCTCATAACAGCGGAGTGATTCATTCTGGGATTCATTATCCGAAGAATTCTCTCAAAGCTAGATTGTGCGTAAAGGGCAATTCTATGATTTATGATATTTGCGAAGAATACAAGATTCCCTACAAGAGATTGGGAAAACTGACGGTGGCCATCACAGATGAAGAAATCGATGAGCTGGAAAAATTGAGGAAGATGGGAGAAGAAAACGGTGTTGAAGATCTCAGGATGCTGGATAAAGAGGATGTCAAGAAGCTAGAACCGAAAGTTGAAGTAAACAAGGCTCTACTCACGCCTTCAACGGGCATAGTCGAGCCCGATGAGCTGATGAACTATTTCTATGCAAAGGCTCACAAGAACGGCGTGGTCTTGGCCCCAGAAACCGAGGTCACTGGCATAAGAAAGGTAAACGATCAATATGAAATCGGCGGGGTCAGTGTGCATGAAAAATTCACTATCAGAGCTGAGACCGTCGTAAACTGTGCGGGCTTGTACTCGGACAAAGTTGCCGAAATGGTCGGCCTGGACGCAGAAAAACTTGGTTACAGATTACATCATTGCAAAGGAGACTACTTCAGGCTGGCGGGAAAACCACCTGTCAAGATCCTAGTTTATCCGGTTCCAGAAGGTCCTGGGTTGGGGATACATCTAACGCCCGATCTGGCTGGGTCTGTCAGACTGGGACCTAACGCATACTATGTGGACAAAATCGACTATCAAGTCGAGTCTAAGGAAGAAGAGTTTCGCGAGGGCGTTAGAAGGTACTTGCCGTCTATTGATGAGTACAGGATACAGGTCGATTCCGCCGGAATAAGACCAAAACTTCAAGGGCCAGGACAAGGATTCAGAGACTTCATAATAAGACATGAGAAGGACAGGGACTTGTTCGGCTTCATAAATCTGGTAGGAATAGAATCTCCTGGCTTAACGGCCACTCCGGCCATAGGCGAGTTTGTTCTGGAGATAATTGAAAACGAAATCCGCAGATAGCTAAAGACTGCGTGCTGACCGTTGGTGAAGACCATGTCAAAACTGAAAGTCTATTCTGATGGGGCTTCAAGAGGGAACCCTGGGCCTTCAGCAGTAGCCTTCATAATTCTTGCCGAAGACAAGAAGATCCTGAAGAAATACTCTAAGCACGTGGGAGTGAAAACCAACAATCAGGCGGAATATGAGGCTTTGATATCTGCTCTCGAATTTGCCTCAGAACTCGCTCCACAGGAAGTCATCTGCTACATGGACAGCCTGCTTCTAGTGAAGCAACTTAACAGGGACTATCAGGTCAAAGATCTCAAACTCAAAACACTGTGGCTGAAAGCAAATGAACTGGCCAAGCGCTTTCATAAAATCGCCTTCGTACATGTTTCCAGAGAAGACGCAAGTATCCAAGAAGTCGACCAACTGGCGAACCGAACCCTGGATGAAGTTGCCAAATGCACTTAAGAACGTGAACGTGGGACTAGAAACTTATAAGTCAAAACACAAAGATACTCAGTTTTAACATTTGACTTTGAGGATTTGAGAACATGAAGGCAAAAGAACCCAAGACACGCGCCGGTGCTTCAAGGCAAAAAGAGACTTTGTTGTTCGACGAGCTAAGCATGACAGAGGCAGAAGAAAAGGCAAAGGCCAAGAAAGTCGTCATAATTCCTGTTGGAAGCGTGGAAGAGCATGGGGACCACTTGCCTCTTTGCACGGACAGTCTGCAACCTGAATATGTGGCGTTGGAAGTGGCCAAGAAAACCAAGTGCCTTGTTGCACCAACACTGAGGTACGGCGTGTGTAATTCAACCCGCAATTTTCCAGGCACGATTTCAATAGGATTCGAGTCACTGCACAAGATCATTCGCGACATTCTTGAAGAATTCATCCGCAACGGTTTCACAAGAATACTGGTACTCAGCGGTCACGCAGGACAATCACACATGGCTGCGCTTAGACTTGCGGCTCAGGAAGCCGTGTGGCAACATGAAAAGGAAACCCCAGACAAAAGACCCCGAATCATGGTCTGCTCAGACTACGACTTCGCCTATGAACTGAAAGGCAAATACTCTAGCGAAAAAGACGGCCACGCAGGAACAATTGAAACATCCAGAGTCATGGCCATAAGACCCGACCTGATAAAAACGAAGGGTAGAAAAAGCTTTCCAAAATTCCCAACGTTCGAAGTAACCGCAGACCCGGAACGCTACTTTCCAAGCGGAGTGATAGGGGATCCCACGACAGCCTCAGATGAAAAAGGACGAAGGACAAACAAGTACATCATCAACGAAGTCACAAAACTATTAGGGGAACTGAAAAGGTAGTGTTGATTGATCATATGTCCATGAAACGAGCTTCTTTATTTCTTGTTTGATTTCTCTAGGAGTTCTCTCATCTTCCGCAGTTCCGATAGCATCTCAATACTTGTGTCATCCGCGGTCGTGGCAAACAACGGTTTGCCTCTCACTATGCGCAATATGCTCTCTCTTATTTCTGAAAAATCTGAAACATGCATGATTGAGGCTAGCATAGTTTTCCATCATATGTATTGTGAGATTTTCTGGGTCTGTTCGTCCTTGTGCAGATTTCTCATCAAACAGAATAGTGTATGAGGGAAGTTTGCCCCCATAATACTTCTTGTTCAAAATAGAGAAAATTCTCTGTGCTTCTTGTCTTTTTGTATCGTCAGTCATTTTGAAATCTCTACTTTTGTTTTTCTGTTGCGGTGCTGATTTAAGATTTCTGTCTTTGTGGTTTTGCGGAAAAGTTATAGCTGAACCGAAAGTAATTGGCTTGAATGGTGACTTGGTTTGCTTGAAGGGAAGACTGTGAATCTGAGGATTGTGGAGAAGGAGGATTTTCCGATATTAGTTGAATGGTTTAGCAAACCAGAATTTTGGGGAGAATACAAAGGTTTGGGACAGCTATCAAAAGGAAACATTGAGAAATGGTATGACAAAGAGCTTGCTGAGGGCGGAAAATGGTTCTTCATAGAGACGAAGGATGGAACCAAAGTGGGTTTCATGCATCACTTTCTCTGGGGAAATATGTTGGAAATAGGCTATGTTCTGATTCCCACAGAAAGAGGAAAAGGATACTGCACCGAAGCTGTCCAACTGATGGTAGATTACCTGTTTCTGTCTAAGGACATCGTTAGGATTCAGGCAGTAACCCACGTAGAGAACAGAGCATCACAGAAGGTCCTAGATAAGACTGGTTTTAAGAAGGAAGGGATACTTCGAAAGTCTGTCTTTGTCATGGGAGTCTGGGCAGATTTCTATATCCTCAGCATCCTCAGAGAAGAATGGAAAGAACCAAAAATACTGACAAGGACAACTTGAGGCACTAATTGAGTAGAGTTTTTCTGTTCTACGCTTTCAACATATTCTTTTTAAGCACCTGATTAAATAGCTCTATTGAAGAATGCGGTCATGTGATGTCCGAGTTCGGGAGACATCTCCAATAATCCTGGGTTCAAATCCAAGCGACCCGTCATATTCTCCGCACCCGTTTCTAAATTTCCCCTTTGATCTTTCACCGGGAATTGTCGTTTTGGATGTCTATCTTCTGTCATGGAAATCTTGGTGGACTGTTTTTATACGAGCTTGAAGTATCCATCAGGGAGAAGAAGGCTATACCCAATGACACTCATCATAGATGATGCGGGCAGCGGAGACCTGCTTTTCGGCGTGGTCATAGCTGCATTTCGTGATGAGACCCAAGAATTTAGGTATGATGTTATAGGTGTGGAATTTTTTCAGTCCAGCCGTTTCTACGAAAAAGAGTATCTATTGCAATCTTCAAGGATTGTGTCCCGACTAATCGTTGGATTGAAAATCAGGCCAGGAGAAGAAATCCACGTTTGCAGGAGCTACATCTTTGATGAGGCTGTGGACGATTTGCGAAGGACCTACGGTGATGACCGAGTTCACAGAGTTGAAGTGACTGGTGAACCGCAGAGACTTGTGGAAATAGCTTACCTCGACGAGATAAGAAACTTGGGTTATGAACCCATAGTTGAACGAGAAGCCAAAAGGGCAAAAAGCTTCTTCCACATGATGCGGTGGTTGAAAGAAAATCCAGACAGGCTGAGATACGCCAAGACTGGTTGGCCACGCCTGTCAAGATACCGTCTATTCAAATCCTATCATCAAAGCAACATGTACCATGCAGTCTGCACTGATTGCGGGAACGAATGCGAAGTTCCATTCAAGCCTGACCAAAATAGGCCAGTCTACTGCCAGGCATGTTGGACAACACGGAGACCCTCTCGATAGACACACCAGCTTAAGATTAAGGGATCATACAAGGAATCCTTGGCATACGCGCCTAGATACCGCCCGACCTTTTCTCTGTTGATGGTTTTCTAACTGGGAAAAAAGTTTCCGCTCAAACAGTTCCAATTTCCTTTTCGCAGTTGACGCTTTCGTTCCTATTGACTCTAAAGAGACAGAAAAAAAGGGATTGTGCTGGAGATATAGGACTTAATATGTCCGAAATCTTGACTCGGAATCTGAAGACTGGTTTCATAACGGCTTTCTCTAGGAGTCAAGAAAAGAATGAATATGCAGAAAGTCGAAGACTGGCTTTCAACGATTCCGTCCAGTCAAACCCGAAAGAACTATCTAAACGGAATAAGAAAGTTTGAAAACGAGTTCTATAAGAAACCGATAGAAAGTCTGCTAGACCTTTCAGACGAGGAATTGGGTCACGTTGTTGAGCGTGTCTTTTCGTGGCTCAAACAATCGCATCCTCAGAACACGGCACGAAACCAAACCAATACTTTGATTCAGTATCTCAAGCACCACGGCAAAAACCCAAGATACAAAAGAAGTCTAGGAATCTTTCACACGGTCATTTCGACAAAAGACCACTTGCTGACTACCGAAGAGGTTCAGAAACTTGCTCGATTTGCGGACTTGAAAGAACAATTTGACGGAAATCAACGCGGATATTTCAAACTTAGAGCGGACATAGAATCGAGTCTTATCCTAGAGACAAATTGGTTGGCATTCTGGAAAGAGTGCGCATTCTTAGATAAACCCCTAGAGAACTTGGAACTTTTCTCTGATTCTGATCTTCTGACATTGAATCAGGTCTTGGTCGAATCTCTGAAAGATTTCATAGACGCACACGAAGAGAAGAATGAAATCTGTTTAAGACTTAATGATTTCCACAAGAAGACTTTCGCGAATCTGAGACTAAGATTTCCTGACGAATTGTCCCATGGCGACGGATTCACCGACTATCTCGAAGACCGCGACAGCCGCGAACACAAAGAAGACTATCGAAAGACGGGTTCTCATTGCATTCATTGCAATTCTGAAAAAGTCACGTCTCACGGTAAAGAATGGAAATGCTCAGACTGCGGAAAACGATTCCGTAAGAGATAGAGGAGAGCGGTTCAAAGTGACCGCTGTAAGGCTTTAATAAATCCTCAAATAGACAACTCTTTATGGAGAAGAACACCGCAAGAGAAGAAACTCGGATTCTGCTGGAAAGATACGCTCAAATCATGAAAAGTGGTAAGGAAATCAAGTCAAAAGAGGAAGAAATGACTAAGAAAGACCTTATCCGTCCTCTTTTTGAGCGTGTCTTAGGATGGAATTTTGAAGATGACGTGACCGCAGAAGAGAAGATATCAAAAGGATGGGTCGATTATGGTTTCAGAATTAATGGGGTCCCCAAGTTCTTCTTGGAAGCAAAAGCACTTCATGAGAACTTGGAAAATCAGAAATTCTTCGAGCAAGCGGTGAATTATTCATATTATAAGAGATGTCCGTGGGCAGTACTCACGAATTTTGAGACTGTGAAAATACTGAATGCGGAATGGAAGACTCCTTACTATTTTTCCAGTCATTTCATGACGATAAAGTGTAACGAGTTTCTGGATAGATTTGATGATTTGTGGCTTTTGTCGAAAGAAGGTTTTGAACTAGGTTCGTTAGACAAACTTGCGGAGAAATACGGAAAAAGAACCAAAAAGGTGAGTATAGACAAACAACTACTAAATGATTTCACGAAATTCAGAGATGTGCTCTCAAAGAACATATTGAAACTTAATCAAGCGAAGAAACTGACGCAACCCGAATTGGACGAGTCAATTCAAAGAATTCTCGACAGACTGATTTTCATAAGAAATTGCGAAGATAGAGGACTTGAGGAAAAGAAACTCTGGGAAGCAATGCTAGATAACAGAGTATGGAAAAAACTCAAAGAAGTCTTCGCTTACTATGATGAGCATTATGACAGCAAGATATTCACCTACGACCCGACAGACGCAAAAAAAGTTCACCTATGCGACACGCTCGACATTGATGATGGCGTTTTGAGAGGAATCATAGAATCATTGTATCGAAAAAGGGACATCGCTTTCTCTTATGACTTTTCAATAATTGACGCTGACGTTTTAGGAACTGTCTATGAGCAATATCTGAGCCACATTTTGAAGAAGACTGAGAAAAGCGCACGAATTGCGGAAAATCACGCTCACAAGAAAGAACAGGGAATCTACTACACTCCGACTTACATAGTTGATTATATCGTGAGGAACGCTCTAAGAGAACTGCTCGAAGAGAAGGATATTGATGTCGAGAAGATAAAGGTGCTAGACCCTGCTTGTGGTTCTGGAAGTTTCCTGATTAAGACTTTTGATGTCTTAAATGAACATTATCAACAGAATGACAAAGAGTATAGCCAAACGCAACTTGACTCCAAAACTGGCACAACTTTCACGAAGAAAGTGAAGATACTTCAAGACAACATTTTCGGGGTTGATTTAGACAAACAAGCGGTAGAAATCGCTCAACTCAATTTACTTTTGAAGATTGCAGAAAAAGGACATCGTTTACCTTTGCTCGAAAGAAACATAAGACGAGGAAATTCGCTGATTGACGATGAAAATGTTGTTGGACAGGAAGCGTTCAAGTGGGAAAAGGAATTTGAGGAAATCATGGTTAATGGCGGCTTTTCCGTCATTGTTGGAAATCCACCGTATGGCGCAGAACTTAGTGAAACTGAGAGGAATTTTGTATCACAGAGATTCAAATTCGCTGGCTCTAACAAGAATACGGCTCTACTTTTCATCGAGAAGTCGCTAGACTTGCTTAACGATAAAGGGCACTTTGGCATGATAGTCCCGAAATCTTTAGCCTTCAGTCAACTCTGGAAATCAGGAAGAGAATTAATCAAAAACCGTCTAACCACGGTCGTTGATGTCAGCAAAGCATTTGAAGATGTCTTACTGGAACAGATGATTATAGTTCTCAACAAATCCGCTATGACGAAAGAGTACGTCCTTCAAGATATATTCTCTAAGGAGAGCATTTCCATTGACAAGAAATTCATTGATTCGACAGATTCCATTATCCTGCATGGAGAAAAAGAGGATTTTGAGATATTCAAGAAGATGAACCTATCATCGAAATATCTGTCGAGTATGACTAAAACGAGTAGAGGACTACCCTTTCAAAAATACCTGACTAAAGATAAGACAAAATACCCAATCGTGAAGGGGAAGACAATTTCACGCTTCAACTTTAGACTTAGTGACGAATTCCTGCCAGATGAAATCGTGGAAGGCAATACGAACAAAACGAACTTTCTGAATCAACCTAAGATAATGTCTCAGCGTATCGTTGCACACGTCACTAGACCGACTGACCACATTATCATAATGTCGGCTTTGGATAGACTGGGCTTGATAAATGTCGATACCGTTGAAAACACGATATGTACTGACAAAAACTATTCGCTGGAATTTCTCTTGTGTCTGCTTAACTCGAAACTAATCTCTTGGTATGCCTATCGATATATTTTCTCAAAAGCCATTAGAACGATGGATTTGGACGACTATTATTTAGGAAAGATTCCCTTACCGAGTAACGCGATTGACAATGCCATCTTTGTTGAACTTGCCAATAGAATGCTTTCTCTAAACGAACGACTTGCCGCTCTAGGTGAGAAAGCGACGGACGAAAGAGCAAGAATAGAAGAAGAAAGAAAGAAAACTGATTCGGAAATCGACGAACAAATCTACCGAATTTACGGACTAACTGAGGACGAAAAAGCGATTATTGAATAGAGGCGTTTGAAAATGCCTCAACTAGGATTCACGGTTTCTAAGCGGGCGCTAATAAAAAGTCATTGCACGCGCGTCACTCTTGTTCTTTGTCTGGGTCTGGGAACTGTATATTCCATTCGTAAACCTCACGTTTTTTAGCAACTAATTCATTGATTTCCTTGTCCTTCGGAACCCAGAAAGAGCCGTTGTCGAAATGAACGCAGAGCACCCTTCGTCGATAGTCAGTAGTGTAATGTGTGCTTCGTTTGCATTCAACGTCTTCCACCCTAATCTCGTCAATTCGGACCATCTTTTTAAAGTTATGCGGCATTGCTTAGTCTTCACCTCACCATTTAGCCCGTCGATTTCTACCTTAATCTATTTCTACGCCCCTTTTGCCTAAAGCGTTTTCCTGTTCTGCACTTTCGACATATTCTTTAAGAGCCAGTTTGACCTGTTGATTCTCAGAGAAAGCACGAAATCAGACATAAGATGTCCATTTGCGGGAGATATCTCCACTCGCACGTGCAAATGGGAATTTAGGCTGGGTGTTATGGAGTCTGATGTCCTCTTCACTTGGCTCCATTCTCAAAGCTTTGCATCGTTCGCAGATTCTTAACTCATCCCTGTTCTGGTGTCGACGCATCTTGCATATCCACATGCCCAGTCACTGTTTTCTCGATCTCTTCCTTTCACTTACCTCTTTTGCGCGAAGGCTGCAAGCGTGTAAACGAGTTGCGTCCCTAAACCAGAGCTGAAGTTTTTTAAGTGATTTAATGTTGTATGCCAGTTAATGGGTAACTGCCTTAAATTCCTGAGAATCTTCGTCTTCGCAGATTGTTTCACGCCGACGTATCGGTAATGCATTTAAAGGTGGCAAGTTACCGATATATCGGCAACCTACTTGAACTCAGAGTTAAAGTAGGATCGATCGATCAACAATGCTAACCACGCGTGCTTTGCATTGTTGCAGCTTTCAAAACTTCTGCCACTAACCTGTTGTTCCTATGAGATTTGGAATCCTTGATTATCTTGTTTAGATCACCGTCCAGGTCTTTCAGAAACTCATAGTCTTTGACGACTTTTCTGACAACCACTGCTTGAGAGGGCAGATCTCCCTTTCTGACCAATCGCTGCAGATCGTCCCAATCGTGTTTTTCCTTTGATATTTGGTCTAAGAGTGACTCTGGAGTGAACGGTTCTCTGACATTCCAGCATTTAACAACAACAAGCTTCCTAACTAAATCTCTGTCAAAGGGTCTTTCCGAGAACAAATACAAGTCGTAAAGATCACGTCCTCGAATTCTCTGGAATGCTGCCCGCAGTTTTTCAGACAGAAGCTCCTCTTTCCGCAAGCATCTTAGAGCAAATCTCTGAAACTCGAGGAACTTGAAGTATAATTCATCCAAAATAAGCGCATCCTGGAGAGGAAGAAGTGGTTTCTCTCTGTAGCTGACCTCAAGCGTGAACCCGCTGGCGTTCCAATTGTGAGCATAGTCGACGACGACTATGTAAGATTCAGCACCAGCACCGAATCCTGCCCTGACATTTTCTTCTGCAATTTTGAAGTCAATGCCATAATGACTATGGTTATGTAGCTGGCCTCCCAGTGCATTTCGAAGTTCTTCCACAGTCACCCCTGAACTCGTGAAGTCAAGATCCATCGAGAACCGCCCAGTTCTTCCAAAGTAGGTCTTCTTCAGGCATGTTCCTCCTTTGAAAGCCAACTTTGCCAGAACGCTCTCCGACAGGATCCGCAAGACGTAGGTCAGCACCACGTCTCTTTCTGCTACATCCAGAGGGATTCCGCTCGATCGGGC
>Ga0315268_10002066_pt1 | contig 22932 bp, 22 predicted proteins | sample C1_top_MG_FD_204535 | JGI IMG/M metagenome (GOLD analysis project Ga0315268, IMG submission 204535) | Sediment microbial communities from Yellowstone Lake, YNP, Wyoming, USA - C1_top | ecosystem: Environmental > Aquatic > Freshwater > Lake > Sediment | place: USA: Wyoming | collected 2017-08-01 | reverse complement strand
TCCGAAGGACGTCCGCCGTAACGCCTAAAAAACCGCGGGACGATCCATGGAAGAATGAAAAAAACAACGACGCCAACCCCGAAAAAAATCAGGGTTTTGATTGTGAAAGGCGCGAAGATCAGACCAAGCGCCATGACGGTAGCGAGGTCGGTGATGAAGCAAGCCGCCAACACGGTCTTACCATATTCGGTGACGTTGAATCCGAACTCCAGCATTACCGCATACACCACCGCTACTGATGTAGTGGACATGGCGATTCCAGCTAGCCAACTTGCCTGCCCACTCCAGCCCAGCACCCAGCGGGCAAGTGCCGCGCAACCTAGAAAGGGTGCAGCAAAACTGATGAGGCCGATGGACGTGGTCTGCCTCCATTGCTTGCGAAATACTTCAGGGTCGAGTTCTGTCCCTGCAAGAAAAGTCAACAAAATCGCACCCGCTCCGGAGAGGAAGAGGATCCACGTGGAATCTCCTGCCAACAGCGAACTGCCTAGCAGTGCGCCGATGATCAACTGGGCGATGGTACCGACCACAATCTCTGATAGGGCCGTGGCTATCTTGAACCAGATAGAGAGCATGGAAGCCAATAGCGCAAGCAGCAACCACAATGCCGCCTGTGCCCAGATCTGTGTCATATGTATTTCTCTTTTTTGGAAGATGCGCCTCTAATGAGGAGAAGGCTGATATTCGCTTCTGACAACTCGTGAATGGCACGAAAAGGTGCGGTGAAAGCGCTGAGGCTGCGGATTGTGTGAATCACTTTTGTGAGTCCCCTCTACTCGAACATTGGCCGTAGGCCAATTGTCACCAGTAGAAGCTATTAGCGGTTCTTTCCGCGGTTTAGGCGAGCCTCATCGCCACCCCTAGTCTGTCCTATTCCAGGCGCCACCACAAGATCCATTCGCGAAATGCAGATTCTTGAAGGTCCGACTACTGTCGTTGCTCGCCAAGCCGGCGCAACTTGTTTCCACCTGCACCGCTGGGTTCAATAAGCTAACGGATTGGAAAGATCGTGTGTAGCCGTCATTGTTTTTCAAATCTTAAAAGGTACATCATGATTCCTGCCCCAATTGCCAGTATCCCTCCGAAGAGAAATCCATAGTTCGGCGAGAAGGCACTCCAGAGGAGTCCCACTATTATGCTTGAAAGAAAATCACCTACTCCATCAACTGAGCTCAAAACTCCATATCCAGCCCCATGTTGATCATCGTTAATGAGCGTTGAAGCTAGGGCTGGCGCTGATGATTCGATGATCGCGGTGTATATGCCGCTTAGAGCAAATAAAAGGATAAGAAACCACAACTTGCTATCCGCATACATGAATCCGAAGCACAACAGACCGAAAAGGAAATAGCCAATCGAAAGGATCGCTTTCTTACTGTACTTATCGGCAAGCATGCCGATTGGATAACTTACGATGGCATATGCCACATTGCTCCAGGTATACAGTGCGACAGCAAAAGTGCCGGAAAGAATTGCACCATGCGTTGTTGTCAACAATTCCTGAGCACGGAGAATAAGGAGTGTTGGCGCAAAGTTCGAAATACCAAAAAGACCGGCTGGAACAAGAAACGAGAAAAAGTTTGGCGAAAGACTTTTAACGCTTTGCCAGGTATTTCTCTCATCTCGGACCTTTGCTGTTTCTTTGACGAAGATAAGAATTGATAAGAAAGCAAAGATTCCGGGAATGAGCGAGATGAGGAATATGGTTCGGATAGAAACATGTGATAAAAGAAGCAAAGCAATAAGCGGACCGGCGATCGCTCCCAAGGTGTCCATTGTGCGATGAAACGCAAAGGCTCTACCTACTGTCTCTGGAGTCGTCGATTCCACAAGAAGCGCATCTCGTACAGGAGAGCGCACCGACCAACCAATCCAACCCGCTGTGCGACCAATAAGAACTTGGTACCAGTTGGTTGCGAAAGCAAAACTTGCCTTGCTGAAAGCGGTGATGAAATATCCCGTTGCAGCAAGTCCCTTTCTTTTGCCAATTCTGTCGCTGTACCAACCCGACCAAACTTCGAAAAGTGTAGATACTCCATCTGCCACACCCTCAATGAGACCGAGAGCAAATGCAGGAGCACCTAGAACTGATGAAAGAAAGAGAGGAAGGACTGCCGAAGCCATCTCATGGTTCATATCGCTGAAGAGGCTAGCCAGTCCCATGCCGAGGATATTTTTATTGAGCCATTTCTTCTTTGAAATTTTCTTTGATGGCGTAGGATTGTGATTTTCCAGCACGCATAACTCCAATCATCGATTTTCCTTTACTTATCCCGCACGACTCTGAAGAGATTGAAAGGAAGAAGCAGCGCAACGGCAACCGGGACAACCCACCAACTAGGTGTACCAGATCTATAAAGCCAGTGAGTTAGTAAGAAGGCCAGAACGAGAATGACGGTCCCTTTCCAGTCATCGCCAATGAGAAAGTCGTACCAGAATTCGCCAAATGCTTTGACACTTTGACCTAGCCCTGTTTTCGCCAGAATCTCCTGTGCATCTTCTTCATCTGCTAAGACAACATTCACCTCAGTGGCTCCGACGTTGGTGGGATTTAACGCATCGCGACGGACCTTGCGCATGTTCAAGAGACGGATCAGAATAAATGAAACAGTGAGCATGAAGGCAATGACTCCTAATAAAGAAGCATCGTTTCCTGGCCAGACAGATCCAGCCCCCTCGGCTCCCCAAAAGATTCCAAACGAGCTGAGCATGATTCCGACGATGAACTTCATTGTGTTTTCTGGAACGCGTGCCAATGGTTTACGAGCGACAAATCCTGCAATCGCAACAATAATGATGGCGGTTAATGCGGAGATTGACGCGAGAGTGACTTGATGTTGAATCGTGCCAAAGGTTAAAACGATAAAAGCAACTTCTAAGCCCTCAAGGAGCACACCTTTGAAAGATAGTGTAAATGCGTACCAATCGGAGACAGCGAATCTTGAACCGCCCTTTGCCTTTCGCGCGGCAGCGACTTCCTCCTTGAATATCTCATCTTCATTATGGAGTGCTTTGTACCCGCTACTTCTCAGGATTGCTTTACGAACCCATTGAAGGCCAAAAACCAGTAACACGCCACCAACAAAAAGCCGCAGCGCATTAATCGGCAATTTAGATATCGCCGGACCGACTGCAATTATGATGACGCTGAGCGATAGGAGCCCCATGAAGGTTCCAGAAAGAGCCGAACGCCAGTCGCGAGCCGTACCTGCCGCCAAGACGATCGTCGTAGCTTCGACGGCCTCCACACAGCAGGCAAGAAATACAGCGGTAAATAACGCTAGACCGCCCATGAAGTTTTCTCCTCAGCTAGATCGAATCCACATTCGATTCAATTGTCCAGTTGTACTAATTACTAGAGAATTTGTCGAGACCCGTGAGGACTGCGCTTTTCTCAACTACTTGGATGCATGAATCATGCGAGCAATCGCTAAAGTCTGGCGTGCCTATCTACGCATTCTTCCACGCCGATGCTAATCCTGACTTTACTCATCTTTCATCTTTCGTAGAACCATTAATTCAAACGGTAAAGCAGAATGTGCGGAGCGGCCCTGACGAGCCATCACAGAACGGTAGAGTCGTTTTTATGACTACCCACGACACGAGTGAGTATCTACCCATTAATGAGTGTGCGTCTCCCCTCTTGCGCACCAGTTTATGGCCGCACGGTCGGTCGAAGACCTTCTCCAGGCAGGGGCTCAGCTCAACTCTTTGACGAAGAGATGTTGGGATTGGCAAATCTGCGATAGAGGACGCTCGCTCTCAAGGGATTCTCAGGCGATAAATTTGGATGTAGAAAATCGTCAATCGGGTTCCTATGAAATCCGATCTTCTCCATAACTCGTCGAGAGCGCAGATTCTGTGCAGACGTGAATGAAACTACTTCACCTAACCCATGGTCCTTAAAGGCAGCGTCCATTACGACGTTGGCTCCTTCGGTTGCATACCCTTTGCCCCAGTATTGAGAAGATAATCGCCATCCGATTTCCACGGTCGGAGAAAAGTGTGTATCTATTCGTGTGAGAGCTAAGCCAATGAAGCCGATGACAGTTCCTGTTTCCAAAACTTCAACTGCATATCGCCCATACCCATGCTCTTCCCAACTTCTACGTGCACGATTCATCATTGCTCTGCTCTGATCTTCGCTCAAAGTAGGACCCACAAATTCCATTACCTTAGGGTCACGATTCATTTTGATGAGCTGTTTGAGATCTTCTTCTCGCCACTGTCGAAGTAGTAATCGTTCGGTTTCGATCTCCACGGTAATTTTTTAACGCGCACCAACAAAGGCTTGGACACAGGCCTCAATATCGGCTTCGGTATGTATTGCGGAAAGTTGGACACGGATTCGTGCCTTTCCATTGGGAACGACGGGATAACTGAATGCGGTCACGTAAACCCCCAGGCCGAGCATTTTCTCAGCCACTTTTGAGGCTACCTGCGCATCCCCGAACATCACGGGGACGATCGGATGCTCGCCTGCTAGCAGGTCGAACCCTTCCTCTGTCATTCGATGCCTAAATAGTTGGGCATTGCTAACCAGACGATGGCGCAGATCTTCACCTGTTGCGACGAGATCAAGTGCGACAAGTGTTCCAGCGACAACTGCTGGTGCTAACGAATTGGAGAACAGGTATGGACGGGCGCGTTGCCGGAGAAGTGCGACGATTTCAGAACGTCCGCTTACGTATCCTCCCGATGCGCCGCCAAGAGCTTTGCCGAAAGTGCCAGTAACAAAATCAACGCGATCTTCCACTCCTGCATGCTCTGGGGTGCCGCGCCCGTGTCTTCCCATGAAGCCGACGGCGTGTGAATCATCAACCATAACAAGTGCGCCGTAACGATCTGCCAAGTCGCATATCTTTTCAAGGGGTGCAATGTAGCCATCCATCGAGAAGACGCCATCGGTGACAATGATTCTCTGCCTGGCATCTTTGGCTGCAATCAACTGCGCTTCAAGATCTTCCATATCGCGGTTCTTATAACGAAATCTTTTAGCCTTTGAAAGACGGATGCCGTCGATAATCGAGGCGTGGTTGAGTTCGTCAGAGATGATGGCGTCTTCTTCACTAAACAAAGCTTCAAATACACCACCGTTTGCGTCAAAGCAGGATGAGAACAAAATAGTGTCTTCGGTGCCGAGAAAACTCGACACACGTTCTTCCAATTCAACATGCAATTTCTGGGTGCCACATATAAAGCGAACGCTTGCTAAACCGAAGCCCCACTCATCCATTGCTTTCTTCGCCGCTAAAATAATCGCAGGGTGATTAGCAAGTCCCAAATAATTGTTGGCGCAGAAATTCAGTACGTCTGCCCCGCCAGTTTTTATATGCGAGGACTGCGGCGAGGCAATCTGGCGTTCTCTCTTGAACAATCCCGCCTCTTCAATTTGGTCAAGGCGTTCCTGCAACTGAACTTTCATGGTGTCATACATGGAGGTTCTCCCAGTTAAGTACAACTTTTCCGCCCGTACCGGCACGGGCCGCGTCAAAACCATCTTTCCACTGTGTTGCGGGGAAGCGATCTGTAATCACCGACGAGAGCGCCTCACGTAACCACCTGCTCGACTGCAACATCGCACTCATAGCTACCCAGGTTTCGTACATCTCCCGCCCGTAAATCCCTTTGATTGTGATCATGTGGGTTACGACTTTTGCCCAATCCACATCGATTGGGGCGGTTGGCAATCCCAGCATCGCCACGCGTCCGCCATGATTGAGATTGTTGATCATCTCGGGCAGAGCGCTTGAATGTCCTGACATTTCAAATCCGACATCAAATCCTTCGTGCATGCCAAGGGTTTTTTGCGCCTCTGCAATGCGTGACCGGGAAACATTGACCGTGAGGTCTGCGCCCATCTGCTGGGCCAGAGCCAGTCGGGGATCTGAAACATCTGTCATCACAATGAACCGTGCACCAACATGTCGAGCAACCGCTGCTGCCATAAGTCCTATCGGGCCGGCACCGGTAATCAGAACATCCTCACCAACGAGCGGAAAACTAAGGGCGGTATGCACGGCATTTCCAAAAGGATCAAAGATCGCTCCAAGGTCTGGATCAATGTCGTTTGGATGGACCCAGACGTTGGATTCTGGAATCACAATGAACTCGGCGAAAGCGCCGTTTCGGTTTACTCCAATACTCGAAGTTCGGATGCACATTTGGCGGCGCCCTGCGCGGCAGTTGCGGCAGTTGCCGCACACGATGTGACCTTCTCCCGAAACACGGGCACCAACGTGCACGTCGCGAACTTGGGAACCGATCTCTACAACCTCACCATAAAACTCGTGCCCTGGAATTATCGGCGGATTGATGTTCTTTGCTGCCCATGGATCCCAAGACTCAATGTGCAAATCTGTGCCGCAAATTCCAGTTCGCAATACGCGAATTTTTACATCGCGATCGCCCGTCTCTGGTTCTGGACGTTGGGTTAGTTCGAGTCCTGGTGCACCGGTTGGTTTATACAATGCGAGCAATGTTGTACCCCTCATTCAATGAACTAACGGTATGCAACTGATTGTAAATGGCATTGCCTGTGTTTGGTGGAAACAAAGTTAGACTCGTCTGCTATAAGCCGTTTTAAATGGAGTTTTGCGAGCATATTGCAGCACTTTGACACTAACCCCACTGTGTTTATCGGATTCTTTTAAGAACCTTTTCTAGGCCCTCAAACACGCGATCTCGAGCAACTTGTTCGGATAGCACTGGGTTGCGAGTCATTAATGCTTGAACGAGTTCCCCATGACCTTGGATTGAAAGGCGCACCTCTTCATCAGATAAGAATCCTGCGATCCTATGGATGAAATAGTATTGACTATTTCGATGAATCCGTTCGGCAAGCAATTGGTTATGCGCAGCCGCTATGACCGCCTCATGAAAGGCATCATTGTGCGCCACTAGGTGTCCCCGGTTGGAATCCTGAATAGAGTCGGCGTAACTCTGATGGATCTCTTCGATAGTTTTGAGTTCGGTATCTGTTGCTCGATGAGCCGCCAATCCGGCAGCGAATCCCTCCAGTGCGGCGCGCACTTCGTAGACCTCTCGGATCTCCGCTGCAGAATGCTCGCGGACAACCCAGCCACGCCGATGCATGATAATTAGACCGTCACCAGCCAGGCGGAGCATGCTCTCCCGCACTGGCGTGCGGCTAACGCCAAAGCGTTCGGCTAACTCACTCTCAATAAGGCGCTCATTAGGTCGAATGGATCCCTCGACAATGGCTTGTCGTAGCTGCTCGTACACTTCGACAGTCAGGTTGTTTGGGGGCTGTGCCACGTCCTGATTTGTTCGTCCAAGTGTGGACATTCCTTATCTCCTTTACTGTCGCACGGGCGAAAGGGGCTCCTTGGAAACTAACTGTTACCCACACTTTGGTCGAAAACCTACTGTACAACTCAGTATGCGCTCATGCATACAAGAAGCTACATCTGACCTAGATACTGGGCCCTGATTCCAGACCTAGGAAAAAAGTTCAAAATGCTTGACTCGTCACATTCTGCTGTGCATACTACGCTGCATGCAAAGAACCATACCAAATGATCAACCAACCCCAGGCCTTCTGATCGGCAAACACTGGAGTTCAGGGGAAGGTGAGCATCTATTGGAGGTGCGCGCTCCGTTCGGTGGTCAATTGTTGGCTACTTTTCGCGAATCTACAGCTGCCGAAGTTGATGCAGCAGTAGCTCAGGCAGTCAAAACCTATGCCGCCCAGGAGCTGACCCCTTTCGAGCGTTCGAAGATACTTCGCCGAGCGTCAGAACTCATTGCCGAACGAGCCGAAGATTTTGCTCAATCCATTGTTGCCGAAGCTGGCAAACCAATTCGCGATGCGCGCGCTGAAGTTGCTCGGGCAGTGCTGACATTTGAGCTTTGTGCGCAAGAAGCGACCCGCTTGGTTGGCGAAGTCGTACCAGTTGAGGCCACTCCAGGATCGGAGAACCGTCGCGCGTTTACGATTAGCCGTCCAGCCGGCGTGGTTTGTGCCATCACACCGTTTAACGGTCCGGTAAACCAACTGTCACACAAAGTACCGACCGCCATTGCAGCCGGGTGCACCGTGGTGGTCAAGCCATCCGAACTCACCCCGCTGTCAGCAATCCTGTTGGTGCAGACGATGCTCGATGCTGGGCTACCGACGGGGCACATCACCATGGTCCAAGGCCGAGGCGAGACGGTCGGCCAACAACTCCTTGAAGATCCTCGGTTTGCCGTCTACACCTTCACGGGCAGCACGGCAGTAGGGGTTCACATCCGTCGAACTGTCGGGTTACGCAAGACTCTTCTAGAACTGGGAAATAACTCCGCCAATATTGTTCATTCGGATGCCTCCCTTGATTTGGCTGCTAAAGCGCTCGCACGATCGCTGTCGGTGTACGCAGGCCAGGTGTGCATTAGCGCACAGCGGATTCTCGTACAGGAGCGAGTATTCGATCGTTTTTCCAAACTTTTAATTGAGCAAGTCCAGGCCCTAGTAGTGGGCGATCCTTCACAGGAAGCAACTGATGTGGGGCCCATGATTTCCCGCGAGGCCGCGGAACGCGCTGAAGTTTGGATTGCCGAAGCCGTTGCCGATGGCGCTGTATTGGAGTGTGGCGGCCAGCGTGATGGACAGTTCCTCACCCCGGCCGTACTGACTCGTCCTTCGCCTCAATCTAGTTTGGTCTGTCGTGAAGCATTTGCGCCGGTGGCAGTACTGATTCCGTACGCCACCTTGGGTGAGGCACTTCGCATCGCAAACGACACGGAATATGGCCTTCAGGCTGGCATTTTTACTGCCAGTTTGGATGTCGCCTTGGCTGCTGCTCAGCGACTGGAAGTTGGTGGGGTCATTGTTAACGATGTTTCGTCCTATCGCGTGGATTCCATGCCTTATGGAGGAATTAAGCACAGCGGTACCGGTCGAGAAGGGGTCCATTACGCGGTACAGGAGATGACTGATTCTCGATTGATCGTACTTAATCTCCATAACCCAATTGATGAAGACCTTTAGTTTCAATGCTCCTCAACCAAGACACTTCTAGATATCCGGCTCTCCACCTCATACCACTACAGAATGGAAAGGTACGCAATGAAAAGCATGAAAAGATCAATGTTTGATCGACAAAGTCGACTCAGGCGCCCGGCTTTGGCTCTCGTGTTTGCGACGGCTGCGACGGTTGTCCTAAGCAGCTTGGGAGTGTCAACTGCAGCGGCCAGTAGTACGGTTCAGTTGCGCTTCCTCTTTCCAGAGTACAGTGCCAAGACCGCTCCACTTATGAAGGCTATGGTTAACGACTTCAATAAGGCCAACGCGGGCAAGATCAAGGTCAGCCTCGAAACAGCACCTTGGGACAAGATGCACGACAAATTGGCACTGAGCATGGGTTCTGGCCAGGCGCCAGACGTCTTCGGTTATGCAACCCGCTGGATCTCCGAGTTCGCTGGCCTGAAGCAACTTGCACCAATCGACAGTTTGTTGAAACCAGCTTTCAAAAAGACTTTCAATCAGGCGGTTCTTGCCGCAGGTACTTACAAGGGCAAGTCTTATGGTCTACCTGTAGCAGTTTCAGCACGATTGCTTTACTACCGCACCGACCTCTTTAAGGCTGCGGGCCTGTCCGCTCCTAAGACATGGGATGAACTATTGGCGGATGCAGTAAAGACTTCTAACCCACCAAGTGTTTATGGATTGGGTGTACCAGCAAGCGGTATCGAAGTTGACACCTTTTTCGACTATTTCCTTTACAACAACGGTGGCGACATCCTTGACGCAAACGGAAAGTCTAAGTTGAGTTCTCCCGAGAGTGTGAAAGCGTTGCAGTTCCTTAGCGATTTAGTGACTGCAAAGGGCAGCGAGCCAAATCCAGTCGGCTTTACCCGCGAACAAATCATTGAGAACTTCAAGGCTGGACAGCTTGCGATGTACCCAACCGGTCCATGGCTTAATGCCATGATCCAGGCGGACAATCCATCGTTGCAATATGCGACAGTGCCTTTTCCTACAAATAACGGTAAGAAGCAACAGACCGTTGCAGTTACAGATTCACTGGGTATGTCGGCAGGTGGCAAGCACAAGGCTGAGGCCTGGAAGTTCATTCAGTTCATGTACCAGACGAAGTATCGCCAACTCTTCGATCAAACTGAAGGCATGTTGCCTGAATTGAATGCCGTTATTCACTCGGCGTATTACCAGACTCCGCAATACAAGCCGTTCGTTGATGCTCTTTCTTCCGCAAAGTTCCAGCCTCAACACCCAAAGTTCGAGCAGATTCAGCAAATCATCACGGTTGCAGTTCAGAAAGCCCTGTCCGGTATCGCAACTCCGAAACAGGCTCTGGACGAGGCCACAGTACAAATCAACAAACTCTAACCCTGTAAATACTTCAAGCGGGTTACCGGTGGAGATTGCTTCACCGGTAACCCGCACCACACATACTTAATGTAAAACGGGATGGATATGGCAGTTATTGGTGAAGGGGCGTTGCGGCTGAGGAAGCCGTCGTCGCGAAGGCGGATGTTCAATCTGCGTTCAGAGTCGGTGGTAGGTCTGTTATTCATTCTTCCTACAGTCGCTCTTGTCGGATTGATCGTCTTTTATCCGATTCTTGAGACGGCACTCATGTCCTTTTCTAAAGTTAATTCGCTGGCTCAACGTGGTGCTTTCTCTGGTTTGGCGAATTATCAATCGCTGTTTTCCGATACCGTTTTCTTCCGCGTAGTGGTGCAGACGATTGGATGGACCGTCGCGGTTGTGGGAGTTACCACTCTTTTGTCAATCCCAGTTGCCCTTGCCCTCAATCTGAGTTTTCCAGGCCGTCGGTTGGCCAGGGCGCTTCTGATCGTACCGTGGGCCGCATCACTGATGATCAATGCGATTATTTGGCGCTGGATCTTGGATGGCCAGTACAGCATTATCAACGGGACTCTTATGAGGTTGCATCTTATTAAGCAGCCGATCATTTGGTTAGGCAATGAACGAACTGCCTGGATTGCGATTATTTTTGTAGGAATCTTGGTCTCGATCCCATTTACTTCTTTTTCCTTACTCGCGGGGTTGCAGTCGATATCAAGCGAGATCTATGAGGCGGCTATGGTCGATGGTTCGGGATTCTGGTCCACTTTCTGGTACATCACTCTTCCCTTGATGAGACCAGTGCTCGTTGTCACCACACTCTTAAATGTCATTTATGTCTTCAATTCGCTGCCGATTCCCTGGGTTCTGACTCAAGGTGCTCCGGCCTATCACACCGACATCGTGGTGACGTATCTATATAAGCGAGCTTTCGCTGAAGGTCAGTTCGGACCAGCGGCCGCCATGGCGATGTTGACCTTCTTCTTGTTGCTGGTTTTCAGTCTTGGCTTCTCCCATGTCACCAAGGAGCGAAATAAGGTAGGTGCCAATTGAAAACTCGTAAACGAGGTCTGTCTTGGTGGGTACTCATTCTTTTTCTTATCGTCATCGTGTGTGTATCGATCTTCCCGTTCGTCTTTACTTTATTAACCTCACTTAAACCGCGTTCAGAGCTGTTCCGATTTCCGCCTACATGGTTCCCACATCACTGGGCTTGGAGGAACTACATCGATGTCTGGTCATCAATACCCTTGTTGCGATACATCCGAAACAGCGTTGTCGTCTCACTGTTTGCAACCCTAATAAACATGTTATTCGCAATCCCTGCGGGCTACGCTCTGGCCAGATTGAGATTTCCCGGTAAACATCTGTTTCGCCAGGTGTTGCTTGTGACTCAAATGTTCTCTCCAGTAGTTCTCATAATTGGTTTGTTCCGCTTCATGAGTCGAGTTCATCTGATTGACACTGACACATCACTGGTCATTACATATGCGGCATTGACTTTGGCATTTTCTGTGTGGTTCCTTGCCGGATACTTCGAGTCGATCCCCATGGAGATTGAGGAAGCGGCCATGATTGATGGCTGTACCAGAGTGGGTGCCCTCGTACGTGTGGTTCTTCCGATGTCCAAACCTGCACTTGTGGCGGCTACTGTCTTCGCTTTCATCTGGTCTTGGAACGAATTTGTTATTGCACTTACTTTCATTTCAACACCAGACAACCGAACTCTGCCGCTAGGCATTTATTCCTTCTTAGGGCAGTACTCCGTCGATTGGCACTACCTCATGTCAGCGGCGCTCATAGCTGGTGTCCCAGTATTAATCCTCTTCCTGTTGATTGAGAAGCACCTTGTGAAAGGTTTGACGGCAGGAGCGGTCAAGTGAGCAAAGCGTCGACTACGAACCATGATGTCGATCTTCTGATTCATGGAGGTCGCATCGTAGATGGGACCGGCAGTCCATGGCGCTACGCAGATGTAACCGTCAAGGACGGTCACATTGTTGACGTTGTTCCTCCCGGTCAGTTTGCAGGATCGGCGAGCGAAGTCTTGGATGCTAGCGGTCACATTGTTGCTCCTGGTTTCATTGATATTCACTCTCATTCAGACCTTGCGCTCTTAGTGGAGCCTGGTGCTGACCAGAAACTGCGACAAGGCGTCACTACCGAAGTCGTTGGCAATTGTGGTATTTCGGTGGTTACTCCAAGCAAGAAGTACATTGAGGAATGTCAGCAATACGCTAGACCCGTACTGGGCTTTGATGATCTTGACTGGGATTGGTCTGACGTGGACGGTTATTTGGCGCGCCTGGCTGTCGTACGACCAGCAGTAAATGTGGCTACTTATGTTGGACTAGGTTCAATTCGCTGCGCAGTTAGCGGGTTTGACTCTGGCGCCTCCTCAAAGGAACAGCTCCACGATATGGTGAGTTTGGCCGCGGAGGCTATGCGTCAAGGAGCGGTGGGTCTTAGCAGTGGCCTGGTTTATGCCCCTGGTTCTTACGCATCACATATGGAGATTTGCGAACTCGTTAAAGAGGCCGCCTTGGTCGGCGCTCTGTACTCCAGTCATATGCGTGACCAAGGTGATGGTTTTCTGGAATCTGTTGCCGAAACCTTGGATGCCGGCAGGCGAACCGGTGCCGCTGTGCAGATTGCCCACCACAAAGTTGTTGGTAAACATAATTGGGGAAAAGTCACAGAGTCCCTAGCGATGATTCGACAGGCACGAGCAGAGGGCATCGATGCGGGCTCAGATGTTTATCCGTATTTAGCAGGCAGCACCACAATGACCGCACTTCTTCCTGATTGGGCACTGGCTGGTGGACGGGAGTCAATGCTTGGGCGGTTAAGAGACCCTGAGCAAAGAATGCTAATAAAGAAGGACTGGATCACTGGACGACCCCAGTGGGACAACCGTGTGGCCAGCATAGGTTGGGAGAATATTTACATTAGTCATGTCTCCACTGAGGGTAACCAGGATCTCGTTGGACTCAATGTTGCTACTGCATCAACTATCCGTTCTCGGGCCACGGATACCGAAGACTTCTTGTTGGATCTCCTGATTGAGGAAGGTGGTGCAGTCGGGAATATTCAAATGGCCTGCTCTGAAGAGGACCTTCATCAAGTGATGCAAGATCCAAGTACCTGTTTTGGCAGCGACGGTCTTCTTTCGGGAGGCCGTCCACACCCTCGACTTCACGGCACCTTTCCGAAAATTTTAGGTGAATATGTTCGCGATAGCGGCGTTCTCACTATGGAGGATGCGGTACGAAAGATGACCTCTTATCCCGCCCGTCGACTTGGGTTGGTTGGCATTGGATTAATTGAGCCGGGTTACTATGCCGACCTTGTCATCTTTGACCCTCTGCGGGTTGCGAGTCCGGCCACATATGACCAACCCACGCAACATCCAGTAGGTATTCGCGATGTTCTAGTATCTGGACTTTTCGCCGTCCGTGACGGTCAGCCAACAGGCATTCGTGCCGGTCGTCCTCTTCGACGACATCAATCAAAGTCAACCAGCGCTTCGGCGTTGACAACTAATCCCAAGGAGCAACCATGACGACAACTAATCCCCTTGAACTGCGCCAACTTGGCAGGACACACATGAAAGTCACGGCAGTCAGTCTTGGCGGTGCCGGCCTTGGCGGAATCTTCGGGCCAGTTGGAGACGAGGATGGTGTTGCTGCAGTGGAAAAAGCGCTCGAACTCGGAATGAACTATCTGGATACCTCCCCAAAATATGGCCAGGCAGAGCGCCGGATGGGACTCGCCCTGCGCGGTGTACCTCGTGATAGCTACTACCTGTCTAGCAAGGTTGGTACCCACCCAGAGAAACCAGGTGATTATTCTGCTGAGGCAGCCCGATGGACTGTCGCCCGGAGCCTGGAAGTGCTTGGTGTGGATTACCTCGACCTATGTCATATTCACGAACCAGAACCGCACCAATTGACCGCGGCTTTGGCTCCAGGTGGTGCGATGGAGACATTAATAGAACTCAAGAAGGAAGGCGTAATTCGCGCTATCGGAATCGGCGTCCAGGACCATGACCTGCATCGCCAGGCAGTCGAGAGCGGACATCTCGATGTCTGCATGATGGTCAACGACTACACGTTGTTGCGTCAAAATGCAGATGACATCTTTGCTTTGGCGAAGGCTCGCGGACTAGGTCTTGTTAATGGCGCAGCACTGGCTATGGGACTTCTCTCTGGTCGCGACCCGGAGACGATTGGTACGGATCGGTGGACACCACCGATTGCAGAGGTTCAAGCGGCCAAGCAAGTTCACAAGTGGTGTGCCGCGCGTGATATTCCTGTACTGGCCTTAGCCCTGCAGTTCAGTTTGCAGCAAACCCACTTCGATTGCACTCTCATTGGAGCGGCCACCGCTTCGGAGGTTGTGGGTTGCTGGGAGGCGCTCAACTTTGAAATTCCCGAGAAAGTCTGGGAAGAACTCCCCTCTTTCTTAAACGATATTCGTGTTTCCTGAACCGAACCCCACCCATCCCCAGACTGCCGTAGATGTTGCAGTAGTTCCCCAGTTAGGAAGAATGATTATGACGACCCCTTCACATATCGCGTTCCCCGAGGAACTGCTGGCGCTTGATCCACAAGCGCAGTTGCCTCTTAATCTCGATAGTGAGTTGCTTGATACACCAGCATTACTGATCGACCTAGACATAATGGAAAGAAACATTTCTTCTATGGCCGATTTAGCTTCAAGCCTTGGTACAACTCTTCGCCCTCATGCAAAAAGTCACAAGAGCACATTCATTGCGGATCTGCAGATATCTCATGGGGCCACGGGCTTATGCCTGGCAACAGTCGGCGAAGCAGAAGTGATGTGGCGACATGGCATTCAAGACTTGTTGTTGGCTTACCCTGTGGTCGGCATGACTAAACTGCGACGGCTCGCACCACTGGTGGATGCTGAGGTCCTGACGTTAGTTGCTGACTCGTTGGAGGTCGCCGAAGGTTACAGCCGACTTGCCAGCTCTGTGGGCCGCCAAATTTCAGTGCTTATTGAAATTGATTCGGGTATGCACCGAGTTGGGGTTCTGCCAGAGGATGCAGGTGTTTTAGCAGCTCAAGTCGCAAGACTGCCTGGCCTGGAAGTTCGTGGCATTTTGACTCATGCTGGTCAGTCACATCAGGCGGCGGATCAGCAAGGCATCGAACGGGTAGCTCGTGATGAAGTTCGTGCCATGTTGCGCGCCCGCGAGGGATTGGAAGCCCAAGGCCTTCAGGTTGACGTTGTCAGCGCTGGATCCACGGTAACTACACCTTATTTATCCGCGGACGATGGCATCACGGAAGTTCGACCGGGCACCTATGTTTTCAATGACCTACGTACGCTGGGCCGGTACGCGTGTACTCCGAACCAATTAGCACTGAGCATGCTCGCCACTGTTGTCAGTCGGGCTCCGGGGCGCGCCACATTGAATGCGGGTAGCAAGAGCATCACGATGACGCGCTCAGACCAACACGGATATGGACACTTGGTGAACCGGCCAAGCAGTGGTTTTCGCCAGGTTTCTGAAGAGCATGCCGTGCTTGGTCTTGCCACGGAGGATGAAGATTTATGCCTCGGAGATCGAGTAAGGATTCTACCAATCCACAGTTGCGTGTGGATGGATCTACAAGCCGAGGTATACGGCACTCGTGGCGGACAAATTGTCCAACGGATCCGCGTTGATGCGATGCGACACAGTCTATGAGACCTACTTTTAATAACGATTGGAGAAATATGTCTAGCGCTGACCAAGTGTTGCTGCTTAATCGCGGGGAAGTACGTAGCTTATTGACCTGGCCTGAATTAATTGATGCAACGAATCGGGCGCTGATCGATCTGGCCGAGGGTAATACTCTTCCGAGCATCTCCAGTCAGTTGGTTGTACCCGGGGCGGCTCTTCACCTTAAGGCCGGTGCCTTGACGGTACCGCCCATAATTTCGGTCAAAGCCAACCTCAGGCCTGATGCAGGTAATACCTCAGGAGCGATCCTTGTCTTTGATCATGAAAGACAGCGACTGCATGCCGTTATGTCGAGTGGCGACCTCACCGCTATGCGCACCGCAGCGATTGCGGCAGTTGCTGCTAAGGCGTTAATTAGTGGCGAACAGATCCAAGTCGCACTTCTTGGCGCGGGACCGGTGGCGAGGAGAATAGATGAAGTACTTGAGTACTTGGGGATCGCATCCGAGGTGCGCGTTTGGAGTCGAACACGAGAACGCGCGATGGCGTTAACAACGGACTCGAACAGGCGGGTCAAACACCGTGTTTGTGATGACATTGCTGAGGCACTACATGGTGCAGACTTAATTATCAGTTGCACCCCATCGCGCTCACCGCTGATTCACCAGGAGAATCTTCTTCCAGAGGCCGTGATTCTGGCTATGGGAGCAGATAGCGTAGGAAAGCGAGAACTCGCCCCAGGAGTTTTGGAATCTGCTGCGATTTACGCAGATGTTCAGCAGGATGCTTTGAAGGTGGGCGAATGCGCCTATCTTGACGAGGAGACTGCGAAGCGCGTTTTAAATATTGGATCCATTTTGTCGACAGGGACTCGACCATTGTCAAATGGTCGGAAGATTGTCTTTGACTCGGTGGGCTCCTCAGCTGTTGATGCTGCTGTCGTTGGACTTGTGGTGGCCCAGGCCGCAGAACGTGGCCTTGGACGTTGGATCGACCTCGACGGCTTGGCTACTGGCAACGGGGACATTTCACAGTAGTTTTTTGCAGGCGACCATCTGCTTTAGTAGCTCCGGGTAATGAAGTCTTATTCAATTATGTTCGTGTTAATTACGCCCGCTCGTCAAGTATCAGCGAGAGAAGGTCTTCTGGGGCGAAATCCGTTGGCCATTCAGGGTTTTCGCGGCCGATGCCCTTTGCGATAACAAAGGATGCTCGTTCTTGCGGGCTGTCGCTTCCATGTCCGCCTTCATCGACATGTCCATGATCTGTGGTCAGGATTATCAGCCATTCCTCTTGGTATCTTCCAACTCGCTGCGTTATTGCATCGTGGAGGCGCGTTAGATGGGCGTCAACGCGGTTGATAGCTTCAACATAGTGCGGTCCAACGACACCGTGATTGTGTCCAGCTTCATCTGCATCACAGAAATAAACGAAGCTCACATCAGGGCCAAATTTTTCCATGGCGAAAACCGCAACAGTGGCAATTTCCGCATCCACTCTTTCGTAGCCATAAGTCTCACCGTCGCGTGCGATCACCCGGTGAAGATTTGCGCGCGCCTGCTCGCGTCGCTCGTGAATTACCGGTCCTACCCCAGCTGGGTCCACAAGTGGTGGCCAACCAGCTGCGGCGAAGGTGGTAGTCGACTGATCTTGGTAGAAGGCACGACTTAGAAGGTCTGGGCGGTAGAGCAAGTTGTGCCCAGAGAAACGGTTATCGACGACTGCGTGCTGGGCGTGCGTAGAGCCAGTGAGCAGAGTTGACCATCCCGGACCCGAAAGAGTCGGAGCATCCATTGTTAGTTCGGTGAAGTGCCCCGATTCTTTAAGCGATTTCAACATCGGGGCACGTCCTGAATCCAGTGCGGTCCGCAGGATCAAACCGTCTATGCCGACGAGGAGAATCTTTGTCTTCATACTTCACCTTACAATAAGGCCCATGACGGCTGAAACCAAGAGAGAAATATTGCATATCCAAGACAACGCAGCACTGATCGTCGTTGACGTTCAAGAGGGCTTTGATGATCCAACGTTGGCGGGAAAGCGAAATAACCCTAATGCGGACCGAAATATTGAGGCCATCATCAAAACATGGGAAAAATCGAATCGCCCCATAATTGTTGTGCAGCATAATTCAGTCTCCACTGGAAGCGTCCTCCACCCTTCAAAGTCGGGAAACTCGCTAAAGCCATACGTGAAGGCCATTAAGCCCACGTTGGCTATTACTAAGTCGGTTAACTCTGCTTTCTACGGAACACCAGATTTACACCAATGGCTGAAGTCCTCTGACATTCATCAAGTTGTGATCATTGGAATTCAAACGAACATGTGCTGCGAAACAACGGCACGTATGGCTGGCAACCTTGGCTACGACGTCATCTTCGTTCCCGATGCGATGCACACCTTTGATGCAACTGGTCCGGATGGAGTTGTTATTAGCGCCGACGAAATTACTCGCGCAACTGTGGCAAGTTTGTTCGACGGACAATTCGCCAAGATCGCTTCTACTGCTGACTTGCTGTAATTCGAAGAGAGTTATCAACTTGTCAGTGAACATGAAGTATTCGCACATCGAGAAAGAACGGCGATATCTCCTACGAAATTCTGCAATTCACATTACTCCCGTACGAACATTGATCATTCAAGATCAGTATCTTCCCGGCTCCACCATTCGGCTGCGGCGTACCGAGGAAGTTGGTAAGCCTGTAGTTTATAAATTGGGACAGAAGATTAGAGTTAGCGAGAATTCTCCTTCCAAGATCGCCCACACGTCCATCTATATCACCAAAGAAGAGTTCGATCTCTTCGCATCGCTCCCCACTAGAAAGATTGAAAAGACGCGGTTGCTTTTTCCTTTAGGGCAATCAACGTTGGCGGTAGATATTTTTGAAGGCGAACACTCTGGGCTAGTGCTGGCTGAAGTGGATACCGGTACATCTGAGTTTGCCCACGATCTCCTTCCCTTCAAAGTGGTGTGTGAAGTTACACGCGATGAAAGATTCACAGGAGGCGCGTTGGCTAACACATCCTTTGATGCACTACTACATCTTCTTGAAGAACATGAGGTTAGTTAAATGCCCAACCCAAAGATCTACGCTCATCGGGGTGCATCGGCAGATTTTCCTGAACACACGCGCGCGGCCTACGAAGCTGCAATCCACCAAGGTGCTGATGGTTTCGAATGTGATGTTCGGCTGACTAAAGATTCGATTCCGATTCTTTGGCATGATTCAACACTGGATCGAACTGCAGGAACAAGTGGCGATATTGCTGGGCTGACCTTCGCTCAAATTCAAGATCGATATTCGCAAGTAATGCTATTTAGTGATTTCTTGGAGTTGGCTATTACCTTCAAGAAAGACCTAGCGATTGAAACGAAACATCCCGTGCCGACTGGGCGCAAGATTGAAAGCGTGATTATTGGCGAATTGAAATCCCGTAGCGATCAGATCGCGAAATCGGGGATAGAGATTTCTTTAATGTCTTTCTCATGGTTGGCGATAGAAAGTCTGTGCCGCAATCAGGGGCGGAACACGGTTATGTTGATTGAGAACACAAGAAAAGGTCGGATATTGGAGGGTCGCACTTCTGCTGGGACCTTGGGACCGAGTATTGAAATGATTAAAGAGCGACCTGAAACAATCACCTCCGCTAAAGAAAATGGAAAACGACTCTTTGTTTGGACGGTTGATGAAGCCGAGGATGTTGAGTTTTGCGCCCGAAACGGCGTAGATGTCGTAATTACGAATAAACCGGCTCAAGCGCGGAAGGTGCTCGGCTATCCTTAACCAATGAGCACTTACGCCTATCTAGGACCTACAGGGACCTTTACTGAGGCAGCGCTTCAAAAAATCACCACCGATAGCGATCAGCTCATTCCGTATGCAAATGTGACCGCTGCCTTAAATGCAGTACGAAAAGGCGAGGCAGAATTTGCCCTTGTTCCTATTGAGAATTCAGTTGAAGGCGTAGTTGCACGCACCCTGGATGAACTTGCGATGGGTGATCCGCTGGTCATAGTCGGCGAGGTGACACTGCCGGTTACTTTTGCCTTGATGACGAAACCCGGGACGGTTGCCATCAACCGAATCGCCACACATCCGCATGGCGAATCCCAGTGCCGAACCTATATTGCCAATAATTACCCGAACGCCGAAGTCATCGCTACAAATTCAACTGCCGCCGCCGCCGAAGCGCTTTCAAGGGGCGAGTTCGATGCAGCCATTGCCTCACCCACTGCCGCTGCTCAGTACGGATTGAAGATTGTTGCTGAGGACATTGGCGATAATCAAGGTGCGATCACACGATTTGTTCTTGCATCCAAACCTGGTACTCATCCGGCTCCGACCGGGCACGACCGAACCTCATTGGCGGCCTTCATTGGAATCGACCATGCTGGTGCGTTGCTTGAAGTTCTCACGGAGTTCGCAGTGCGAGGCGTAAACCTGACTTTCATCCAGAGCCGACCTACGGGTCGCGAACTCGGTCATTACCACTTCATCATTGATGCAGAAGGTCACATCGACGAAGCAAGAGTTGGCGATGCCCTTACTGGCTTACGGCGAATCTGTGAAGATATTCGATTCCTTGGCTCATATCCGAGGGCCGATAAAATGGCGCCGACAACACCTAAGAATATGAACGATGAATCTTTTTCTGAATCCAGAAAATGGTTGAGCGAAGTTCGACATGGGCGGGCAATATGATCGATATCAAGTATGTTCGTGAAAATCCGGATGTAGTCCGCGCCTCCCAGAGCGGTCGAGGTGAAGATCCTTCGATTGTCGATCAGTTGTTAGCTGCGGACGATCTACGCCGTGCTGCAATCGTTGAATTTGAATCATTGCGTGCGGAGCAGAATATTTTCTCCAAATCTGTTGGTGCCGCCAAGGGCGATGAGCGTGTGACACTGCTCGAGCAAGGGAAGATTCTTTCAGCACAAGTAAAGGCCGCAGACACTCGCAGGGCGGAGGCGGAGGCCAAATCACATGACCTTGCATTGCTTCTTTCCAATGTTCTCGACCCTGCTGCACCGATAGGTGGCGAAGAAGATTTCGTAGTTTTAGAACACGTTGGAACGCCTCGCGATTTTTCCAAGATAGGGTTTGAACCGCGCGATCACGTCGAGCTCGGAAAGTTGCTTGGAGCTATCGACACAGAACGCGGTGCAAAAGTTGCGGGGTCTCGCTCCTACTACCTAACCGGCGTTGGCGCGCTACTTGAATTCGCTCTGGTCAACTATGCAATTTCAAGTGCTGTTAAAGCAGGATTCACTCCTGTAATTCCTCCCGTGCTCGTCAATCCTCCAGCGATGCAAGGAACAGGATTCCTAGGACAAGCGGCGGAGAATGTTTATCACCTAGAAGAGGATGACGTTTATCTGGTTGGCACCAGTGAGGTTCCACTGGCCGCTTTCCACATGGACGAAACCTTGAACGCGGAGAAACTGCCGCTTCGCTACGCAGGTTATTCAACTTGTTTCCGTCGTGAAGCGGGAACCTACGGCAAAGACACCCGCGGAATTATTCGAGTGCATCAATTCGACAAGGTCGAGATGTTCTCCTTCTGCAAACCCGAAGACGCAGAGGCTGAACACCAGCGCCTCCTCCAATGGGAGAAGGACTTTCTCAATGCGATGGAAATTCCATTCAGAGTCCTAGATATCGCATCAGGTGATCTTGGATCAAGTGCAAACCGTAAATTCGATTGCGAAGCATGGATCCCAACGCAGGGTACTTATCGCGAGGTAACCAGCACTTCCAACTGCACTCAATTCCAAGCAAGGCGATTGAATATCCGCATGAAGGATGGTCAGGCAACTTCCCACGTCGCAACGCTCAATGGAACATTGGTGGCAGTCCCCCGAATGATTGTCGCAATTCTTGAGAATCACCAGAATGCAGATGGCACCGTCAATGTGCCTGCCGCCTTGCAGCCATTCTTAGGAATGACCAGATTTGAGTTGGTGTGAACCGCCGTCCTAAATTAATTGCTACTGATCTAGATGGCACGATCGTTGCTCACTACGGAGAGATTTCGCAAAGAACAATAAATGTCTTCCGCGAAGCACATGAGATGGGTATTGAAATCTTTTTCGTAACTGGGCGCCCACCGCGATGGATGCCAGAGATAAAGGATGCTTTTGGAATTGGTTCGGCAATCTGCGGCAACGGGGCAATGCTCTATGACTTGCATGAAGGCAAAGTTTTGGAGGAATGGCTCTTGCCAGTAGATGCGCAATTGGAAGCGGTTAGAAGACTTAGGTCTTCAATACCTGAGGTTTCTTTTTCCGTAGAGAGCGCTGATTACTTTCATCGAGAGAAGGCATATATACCTCGATGGGATGTTGGCTTAGATAATGTCGGAGTTGAACAGATCGAAGAGATAATGACTGCTCCTGCTCTTAAATTGTTGGCACGTTGTTCGGCCCAAGAGTTGAGTTCAGATGAAATGCTGGCGATTGCCCACCGCGAACTCGACGGTCTTGTCACTGTTACGCATTCGAACCCCTATGACTCACTTCTTGAGATATCCGCACTCGGGGTCTCGAAGGGCTCTACTTTGGCGAAAATGGCGCATCGATTAGGAATATCCGCGCAAGATAGCGTGGCATTTGGTGACAACCCCAATGACTTTTCAATGCTTGCCTGGGCAGGTCGATCGTATGCAATGGCAGATGGTCATCCTGATGCAAAAATTCATGCCAAAGATGTTGCGCCAGCCCACACCGATGATGGTGTTGCGATAATCCTGGAGGAATTGCTTCAACTTCCTGCTTAGCCCCGCCGTCATGTAGATTACGCGGCGGAGGGCTCGCATAGCGGCCGAGTGCACCGGTCTTGAAAACCGGCAAGGGAAACCTTCGAGGGTTCAAATCCCTCGCCCTCCGCCAATATGGGAACCAGACGAG
>Ga0315268_10002065_pt1 | contig 22938 bp, 23 predicted proteins | sample C1_top_MG_FD_204535 | JGI IMG/M metagenome (GOLD analysis project Ga0315268, IMG submission 204535) | Sediment microbial communities from Yellowstone Lake, YNP, Wyoming, USA - C1_top | ecosystem: Environmental > Aquatic > Freshwater > Lake > Sediment | place: USA: Wyoming | collected 2017-08-01 | reverse complement strand
GATCCGTCGCCTAGATGGATAGTTAAGCGTAGTGGTTGAATAGCGGTATCGTAACAGAGAGGTTGTAAAGAACTAAGAGGCTTGAGAGAGGTAGGCAGTCGGTGTGCACTAGGTGCACGTCGATTTCTCTTTTCTTTTTTTTCTTATCGTTTTCATCATAAGGGATTTTCAAAAGATGGCTGACTTGTGGAAACTTAGCCGCACATCAAAGAAGTCTTTGACTCTGCTTGTTTGGAAATAGAGAAGAAATGCAAGGCTGAATGCAAGTGGCATCAGTGGGATAAGGACAAAGACATTTAGGTAAAAAGTTTCGGTCAACGCGGTTCCAGCCAACCATATGCCATAGGATGATGCTATGATCGTAACGCTCCAATAAGGTATCAATGCGTACCACACCCATTTCCACCCTTTCAGTATGCCTCCACCTAGAACAACTGCGAGAAGTGAAAGAGCAAGTGGGAGTAGATACAATACAAAATCATACCACTTGAACCAACTCCCACCTAACCTTATTACACCAATTGCGAGTGAGTAGACAAATCCATACACAGATGCCACCAGAGTCAGCTTGCCTACAATTGCCACTCCAACTGGTCTATCCCTCAAACCTCTCAACTTCGTTGTTTTCAATCCTTTTCTCCGGTGTGGGCAACTTTTTAGCGCGCTCTATGGGTTCTGCTCGACAAAAGCAGACCAGCTTAAGAATGGTGGTTCTTTGTCGAATTGCCACATTAATGCGATCAGTTCTCCCATGTGGTATGCATCTTCGATCGCCACGTTGATCAGAACATCATCAACTCTCAATAGAAAGGATGGCCTCCAGGGCAACGCGACTTTTCTGTCAAGTTCGCGTTCTGTCAATGTTCTCAAATATGCATCAACGTTCTTTTCCACGTCGTCAACTCGTCCTTCAATCTGACGCATGTTTAGGAATTTTCCATAGTTCTGTGAAACCCGTTTTTCATTTTTGCCTTGTACAATATAGTTTATGAGTAAATCCTCTGCATCAAGTGCATGTAGAAATATGTCTCTCATCGAGGGAAAACTCGCTCCTCTATCTTTGACAACCTCATCCCAGGGCAACTCACCTAGTATCTTCAAATATCTCCTCCGAACGGCATGAGTGTACTGAATCAATCTAGTGCTGTCCATATTTGGATCATCAGACAGATGATGATACGGTGGGGTGATAAGGTTTATGTTTATGTGTTTGTGAGCGTGTGGTGATCGATCCTGCACAAAAACACCAGACTTATAACATAGAACCTCCCCTCGCACCCGCCCGGGTGCGAATGCAATGCCAAACAAATCGATCGATCGAGTTATGCCATTCCTGAACATATGCAAGGGAATCTTGATGGTAATAGGAAAGCGTTCCACAAGTGTTATCTCAGTGATTAAACTACTGATACAGTGAGTGCACTGATTCATGGTGCGCCGAGTTTAAAGGAGAAAGAAAAGAATGAATAAGAAGTTGTTGATACCGGTTTTAGCTATCGCCTTTGTGATGCTGACAACTCAAGTCTTAGCATCGGGAGCCACAACGTGGCACTTTGTTGGAACAATGGCCTTTGCCATGGATCTCTATAATCAGGAATTGGACGTCAACATGTTGATAGTGTTTATTACAGGCAAGGAGTATGCGCCAACTCCAAAATGGGGGACCTTCATGCTCGCGGTAATATATGATTCGTCTTTCAATCAATTATGGTTCGCACTCAAAGATTTGGGTAAGGGCGAGTTTAGATGGAGCATGGGTCAGGCAATGCTTTCAACGACAGTCGACTTTCTCGGTGTAACGACTCAACTGACTGCCCGTTGGGATGCAATAACTCCGATCGAGCATGTACGTTCCAATGATTTTATGAAACCTTACTACCACATTGTCTTTAGCGGCATTGGACGCGACGCTTCTGCAACAGCCACGTTAGATGGGCTGACCTTCTGCTACATCCCAAGCTTGAGCTCTGTACACTTGGATCTGAACGCTGAAGTAATCATAACCAAGAACTGACTTGCAGGAAAGTTCATCCATTCTCCCCATTTTTGTTTTTCACCTATGTAACATTTCTGCGTACAAGAATCGATCGATCTGATTTGATGAATAACAATAGGATGACAGTGTGAATTGTGATAGTAGTATAACAGTGCTACCATAACAGAGAGGCTTGAGAGAACTAAGAGGTCGTCCAAAGAGGTTGGCTCGTCGTCGTGTGCACGAAGTGCACGTCAATGCGAAATTCGTTTATTTTTTTCTGTATAACAATATAACGATCTCTCGAAAAATAGTGGATGTGGAGTATTCAATTCAAGATTCTTACACAAGCTATAAAAATCGGACAGAAAAACAATCAGTGATACGATATGAAAGAACTTAGGCCTTTAGATTATGGGCTTCTGTGGGAGTTGATCAAGAACAGTCGTAGAAGTGACCGAGAACTGGCTAGGGTTCTTGGCTCGTCTCAACCTACAGTGACTAGAAGGAGAGCTTTTCTAGAAAAGGAACTAATCGATGGTTACACTGCTATTCCAAAATGGGAAAAACTTGGGTACGAGATACTTGCTCTTACGTTTGTCAAAACTAAGACAATTCTTGGATTGGAAGAGAAGTACACAGCTGCTCATGAAAAGGGAAGAAAATGGTTGATGGACCAGCCCAACGTCATAATGGGTGGAGGATGTAGAGGAATGGGGATGGATGGCTTCTTTATCTCAGTCCACAAGAGCTATACAGAATTCAACGAATTCATGTTTCAACACAAGCGCAAGGTAGGCGACCAAGTTGAAGATGTTCAAACAATCCTAGTTAATCTTGCTGGAAAAGAGATTTTGAAACCTCTAAATCTGAAATATTTGGCAGAAACCAAATAAATATGAACAACAATCTCCACTCTGTCAACAACGCGCTGACATCTTGTGTAGTGCTACTGTCAAGACTTCATTTGGCATGCGCAGAGAACACCAAACTTATAACAATGAACTTCCCCTCGCACCCGCCCGGGTGCAACCGCAATTGTCAAACAAACACAATCTTGTTCTATATGTTGATCAAGAATTGGTTGAAAAGTCGCGTGAATTGGGGCTTAATCTTTCAAAAACCTTCGAAAACCACTTGAAACAACTATTAACTCAATTTTCACAAGTCTCAGCAAGAAATGACTTCAATTCAAAAGACAAAAACTCTAATTGGTGGGCCGGACCGGACTTGAACCGGCGACCTTTGGCTCGTAAAGCCAATGTCCTAACCAAGCTAGACGACCGGCCCCCTTTTCATTGACTTTAGATTTTTGCTTATTAAAGCTTGACATACTGAGAACAAATATAAAGATGTCATGTCCTAATACAGCGAAAAGAAACGGCAATGGTGTCTAAGGGCAATCAAGCGAGCAAATCATACGGTGGTAGAATGAGAAGAATCCTCGTCACAGGAGCAGGCGGACCCGCTGGCATAAACTTCGTGATGTCGCTTCAAATAGTCCCAGAAAAAATGTTCACAGTAGGAACCGAAACAAACGAGTACTTCGTCCACCTGGCGACCACCAACAAAAAATACCCGATTTCTAAAGCAACCGAACCTGATTACATCGATAGGCTGAACGGAATCATAGAAAAAGAAAAGGTCGAGTTCGTTCACCCTCAGCCAGACATCGAAGTCGAAGTCATCTCGGAAAACCGCGAGAAACTGAAAGCCAACGTTTTCCTACCGTCAAAGCAGGCAGTGCACGCATGCCAAGACAAACTAGAATCGACAAGACAGTGGCAAAAAAGGAAGGTCCCGGTGGCGAGGTTTTTAGAATTACGCAAAGAATCAGACGTTGACAAGGCTTTCGAAGAGTTCGAAAGCCCGATCTGGATCAGAGCCAGACACGGCGCAGGAGGCAGAGGGAGCACGCCAGCCGACAACAAGGACACGGCACTGTCGTGGATAAAATACTGGCAATCACGCAACGTCGGTTGGCAATTCATCGCACAAGAAAATCTTCCCGGCAGAAACATAGGCTTTCACAGTCTGTGGAAAGACGGGGAACTCGTGACCTCCATGACCAGAGAACGCATCGAATACATTTACCCACACCTCGCCCCTTCCGGCATCACGGGCACGCCTTCCGTTCAAAGAACCATTCACGACAAACGTGCGAACGAAATTGGAACAGAAGCCGTCCTGTCCATCGATCCAGACTTCAACGGAATCGCATGTATTGACTTGAAAGAAAACAAGGAAGGAACGCCGTGCGTCACCGAAATCAACGCGGGGAGAATGTTCACTACCTCCTTCTTCTTCTCCTACGCAAGCAAAATATTGCGGAAGGACCCTTACGCAAACATTCCATACCTGTACGTAAAACTCGCATTCAGAGAGAGTATCCCGAAGATTCCGCAGTACGATGTTCTGCCAGAAAATGTGTACTGGATCCGCCACATCGATGCTCCAGCAAAACTCGTCAAAGACGGCAAAATTCTCGGAGAAATGTATCGTTGATTGAGGCGGCCGTGTTTGACCTCGATGACACTTTAATTCATCTTCCACTCGACTATGACAAGCTTTTTCAAGCATTCAGCAGGATCATGAAGACAAAGAACGTGCGACCATTGACAAAGACCATTTCTGAACTTGATGAAAAGACTAAGAGAGAAATCTTCGCCGTCTGGGACGAGGCAGAGCTTGCGGCTCTGGCCATAATCACTCCGATTAAAGAAGGAATTGTTCTCTACAAGAACTCCAAGAGGCCTAGAGCTCTTGTGACAATGCAGGGCAGAGCACTAGTGGACCGAATTCTTGAACGATTCAATTTGACTTTCGACATTATCCTCACGAGAGAAGACTGTCTTGACAGAGTCAAACAGCTTGAAACAGCTGCACGAACGCTTGGCGTGCATTTAGGGAATGTCTTGTTCGTCGGAAACGGAGAAAGTGATAAGCTTGCCGCTAAAGAGGTTGGATGTCAATTCCTAGAGGTGAAAAAATGAAAGTCTGGTATGACGCTTGCACGGGCAAGCAGATAAGATACGGCGCTGCGATAGCCAAACGTCTCAGAGCGCTTGGACACGAAGTCACACTGACCACACGCAAACATCCGGACACGTTGCCCTTGGCACGCTTGCTGAAAATACCGTTCGTGACTGTTGGAACCTACGACCCCACCTCGCAATTATCACGCCTTCGGGAAAGCCTGAAAAGACAACTCCTGTTCTGCAAAATGTTTGAAAAAAGCGTCCCCGACGTGGCCATATCACACCGTTCCGTCGAATTGTGCAGAGTAGCATTCGGTCTGGGAATACCAAGCATTTCAACCCACGACACAGTGCACGCTGACGCCATAAACAGACTCACAATGCCCTTGATTAACTACTTAGCCGTCTCTAGAGCACTGCCGAAAAGCGCTGTTGACGGTTACGGCACAAGGAAAATATTCTGGTTTGACGGAGTGGACGAAGTTGCCTGGATAAGAGGCTTCAGACCTGCAGTCAAATACGATTACGGGCATCCGTTGATCGTGGTCAGGGAACTCGAAACAAAAGCTGCGTATGCTCAGGACAAAAAAGATCTAACGAAAGCTTTGACTAGGAAACTAGCCGCATTAGGCAGAGTCCTGTTTCTGCAACGTTACGAAAGACGACCAGAAAAGGGCGTGATCGTTCCAAAACAGTTCGTTGACTCAGCTACAATTGTCTCTCAGGCAGACCTAGTCATCAGCGCCGGAGGCACAATAGCCCGCGAAGCAGCCTTGCAGGGAACGCCCGCAATCGTCGTTAAATCCTTTGAAAGAATACACGTGAACGATTACTTGGCACAGAAGGGCTTTCCAATCTTCACCGTAAGCCTAGACAAAGTGCTTGACTGTGCGAAAAAGAATCTAGGCAAGAAACGGAATGTCAAACACTTACTCAATGATCTCGAAAACCCATTAGACACAATGGAAAAGATAATTGCAGAAGAAATCAAACAATAGCAGGACGGGAGAACAGATGGACGTAGAGGAAAAGAATGTTCTGATCACCGGTGGAGCGGGATTTATTGGTTCCCACTTGGTAGAGGAGTACCTAGCTAATGATGCAGGAAAAGTCGTGGTTTTTGATGACTTTTCTACCGGCTCTAAGGAGAATCTGACGCAAATAAAAGATTCACGGCTGAAGATCGTTAAGAGCTCAATCTTAGAAATGTGTGAACTGGACGGCACAGTCAAGGAAGAAGAAATACAGATAATAGATCACTTGGCAGCCGAGCTGGAAGTCTACACAGGCATCAGAGACACGGAAAAAGACGCCCGCATAAACATCATAGGAACACTAAACGTTTTGAACGCGGCACTGAAAGCAGATGTAGAAAAGGTGCTGTTCGCATCTTCCGGCGCAGTTTATGGACAAGCGCAGCACGTTCCAATTGGCGAGAGCCATCCACTGGAACCCCACTGGCCTTACGGAGTCAGCAAACTCGCCGCCGAACGTTACGTGCTGCAATTTCAGAAACTGTTCGGCTTGAACACCACAGCCTTCAGGTACGGCATTGTTTATGGCCCCAGAGAATGGTTCGGTCGAGTCTTGACATTGTTCATCAAAAGGATATTTCTGGAAAACAAGGCGCCCATCGTGTTCGGCGACGGTAATCAGACGAGAGACTTCGTTTATGTAAAGGACGTTGTCAAGGCGCACATGTTAGCCATAAGAAAAGAAAATGCCACCGGCCAAGTGTTCAACATAGGAACTGGAAAATCAACATCAATCAACGAACTGGCGAAGCTACTGATCAAAAAATCAGGCAAGAGACTTGATGTCGTTTATGACAATCCAAAGGAAGGACACGCTTCCCGATACCAACCCGGACGAGTGCGGCTGCAAGGAGAACTGATAGACTTCGTGATGGACAACAAGAAGGCAAAGGAAATTCTTGGGTGGAGTCCAAAAACGGGACTCAGCGAAGGTTTAGCCAAAGAAATTGACTGGGTCGTGAAGAATCCAAGTCGGTGGGGCGGCAAACCAAGAGTCTAAGACTTGGCGGTTTTCGTTTTTGATTTTCGGGCGCCGATGAACTGCGTTCTTTTTGCTTCATACTCTTTTCTTGTCATCATCGTCTCTGCCGGCACACCTTTCACTACAGTCTCCTTGGGCACATCCTTCGTCACCACACTACCCGCTGCGATCACCGAATCCTTGCTTACCGTCACGTTTGGGAGTATAGTGACACATCCACCTACAATCACGTTGTCATCTATTATGGACGGCGTCAAGCATTTGCTGTGAGGAAACTTGTCGTTCAACAGACTGCTGTTCGGCCCTATGAAAATATTGTCACCCAGCTTGCATTCGTTTGAAATCGTCACGTGAGCTTGTACTATGCAGTTCTTGCCTATGACAACGTCTCGACCGATATCGCAGAAACTTCCCACACGTGTTCCATCGCCTATTTTGGTGTTGTCGCCTACAACCACATAATTCCAAATCACGATGTCCTTTCCGAATTGAACATCCTTGCCAATTATTACTCCCTTTCCTATTCTTGGCTCTGCCATGATTTTCCCTTCGGCTTTGTTTTCCATTAAGCTGTGTGAGGTTTAAATAGTTTGGCGATTAACATGTTGTTTCTACCGGAGTGAAAAAAAGTGCCGAAAGAAAAGGTCCTAGTCATCGGCTTAGGGGAAGTCGGTCGCCCACTGTTCGAACTGCTAGAGGAAAACGGGAGCTTCATCGTTCATGGCTATGACTTGGACGAAGCCAAGATGAGCGAGGTTAGACAACACAAGAAAGACCTGCCTAAAGAAGTGGACATCATGCACGTCTGCATCCCATGCGTCAGCCAAGAACAATTCGTAAACATCGTGACGGACTACGCAAAGCAGTTCAAGCCCAAACTCGTAATCATAAACAGCACGGTTATCTTTGGAACAACAAACGAAGTGTCCAAGCGTTGCCAGTGCCTCGTTGCTCACTCTCCCGTTCGCGGAGTGCACGAAAGTATAGAACACATGAAGTGGGAATTGAAGCGCTGGACAAAATACGTGGGTGGTGCAAACGCCAAAGCCAGTGAGGCCGCACGCCAACACTTCGAAAAGTTAGGCTTGAAGACCAAAACTCTGAGAGGCTGCGCTGAAAGCGAACTGGCCAAACTTTTTGAAACCACATACCGAGTCTGGATGATCACGTGCTTCCAGGAGATGCACAGGATCAGCCGATACTTCGAGACCGATTTTGATGACGTGGTAGACTTTTTGGAGGACACGCATCGCGTGAGGTTGGACAGGCCGATCATGTTCCCGGGAGTAATTGGGGGTCACTGTCTGATTCCGAATGTCGAGTTATTGTCGAAGAACTATGATTCCGCCTTCTTGCAAGTAGCCCTGAAATCTAATAAGGAACGAGTCGAAGAGGTCAAGGATGAAAACGTCCGAAAGGAACTCGAAAAGGTCAAGAAAAGAGCAGAGGCGTTCGACAAGGAACTGGCAAAAGCAGCCAAATGTCTCGTCTAGAAAACCTGTCAAGTTAAGCTTCCTACTCTGACCGTTTCTGAAGTTTCTACAGATAGCGCGCGCGAACTCGCATCGAATCTGATGTATAACAAAGAGTGCCGTACGCGCGTTACAAATTGGAATGTGCGCGTTTTTCTTGTCAGTGAGTTAACCACTTGTGAAATGTGTAAGTTGTCGACACCTGCTTAAGGCCCAACTGAACCCAAGCTTTCTGAACAGGATAATTTGTCACTTGAGTGCCGGTCTCCGCAATGTCGGCTTCTCTTTTCAAAACCCTGAGTCCCGAAGATATCATGTTAGTGTAAACGTTCCTGCCACGCATGGACGGATCCACAGCTGCCAACACCAGCATGCCGATGTTGGTGTCTCCAACGCTGTCCTCATGCCGTCTCAGGGTCAGGAATCCTACTGCCTTGCCGTTGACCCTCGGCACTATTAAGTAATCTGCCAGCTCACCCGACAGGCTGTTCTCCAACCAATCAGTATAGACGCTGTCAGCAAGCTCTTCTGGAAGCTTCTTGTCGGCATGAAACCTGTCAATAGCAACCTTGGTCTGCGACCAAGAGGTCCTTGCAATGTCAACAAGTTCAGGGAGACCACAGGGGCAAGGCACAACCTCATACGTCAAACCTTCAATTTCCAGTTTCGATCCTTCAAACTTCTGCACTGGCGATCTCTTCAGGTCAATCCCATACTTCACGTTAGTATCCATGAGTGAAAAACCCAATTTTTCAACCACTTGTGCGGAGAGAATATCGAACGCGTTTATTCTGGCCGTCACATGATCATATCCGTGCCAGTCGCCATGCAGTTTTTCGATCACCGAACTTCTCTCTTCAAAGCTCGCATCGCTTCCAGCGATAAAGTTCTTGAGCTCCGACATTTTGTAATGAAAATGCTTCGAGTCCCAACGCAGAGGTCTCCACGCAGCCATCACTTTGTCGGTTTTCACAACATTGAGACCTGTCAGATCAGAGAGCAGTTTTTTCTTCAAGACTTCGGGATCGAAACCGTAAAACCTGTAGGGCAAATAGATACTTGGAATCTCCATACGCTCATCTCCTCAGAATCTTGGCGTTGCCTGAAACGACAACATCTTTTCCCTTCGTAACTTCAGCATCAAGGTATATCTTGCCGTTTTCTATTTCCCTGACGGTAACTTTGGCTTCCAGTTCATCCCCAATGTAGACTGGCTTCAGGAACGAAAGGGAATAGCTCAGAAGAATAATCGTTCCAGAAATTGAGGCCAACGCTGCTGATATCAAGCTTGCTGTCAACATTCCATGTGCAACTCTTTGCTTGAAGATGCTTCTGGAAGCAAATTCGGGATCAAGATGCAGTGGATTGCGGTCTCCTGAGATATCGGCAAAGAGTCTGATGTCTTCTTCCGTTATTTTCTTGCGACTAGAGAATTTCTCTCCGACGCTGATTGACATCATCAACGCCTCCATCAAGTTTCAACGAGTGCTTCGCAGACAGAACATCAAATGGACCCCCAAGCTATATAAAGTTCACACATCTATAGCGCATGCAATTTCTTTGAAGATTCTTTGGTACCTTCTCTTCACATCGTCGCTCTCATTTCAAAGCCCACAGATCATCAACTGCGTTAAGGTAGAAAACACGGCCTTTGAGATGTGTCTGACAAAAGGTTAACTAGTTGAACAAAGACTATTCTGGAAAAGCAAGTGGGGCACGTTTGAGCAAAGGAGAAGAAATCTTGACGCTCGAGCAGAAAGGAGTCCTTGTGACAGGAGGCGCCGGATTCATCGGAAGTCACCTGGTCGACAGATTAGTTGACGAAAAACCAAAAAGACTAGTCGTTGTGGACAATTTCTTTTTCGGCGAGCACAAAATAAGAAATCTATCCTTAGCTAAAAAGCGTTTTCCTCCGCTAAAAATCTACCATCAAGACGCATCGAAAATGCAACCAATGAAGCAGATTTTAACGAGTGAAAATATTGACGCGGTGTTCGACCTTGCCATAATATGCCTACCTGTTTCACTTTCCAAACCAAAGTGGACTTACGATGTCAATGTTGAAATCTCATCGACAGTGTGTGAGCTGCTGCGAAAGGATTGCTTTGAAACGTTAATACACTTTTCCTCATCCGAAGCATACGGCTCCGCTGAGCAAATTCCAATGGATGAAAATCACCCGCTCCAGCCTTCGACGCCATACGGCGCAAGTAAGATAGCGTCAGACCATTTGGTCCTTTCATACTACAGAACATTCGGCATCGACGCTTCAATAATAAGACCCTTCAACACTTATGGCCCTAGGCAAAACGAAGAATCATACGCCGGCGTCATCCCCATAACCATAAGAAGAATTCTCGAAGGAAAATCTCCCGTAATACATGGGGACGGACTGCAGACAAGAGACTACACTTACGTAACCGACACAGCTGACGCGGCCATAAGAACTTACTACGAAAAATCAACGAGAGGCAAGGTTCTCAACATTGCAAGCGGAAAAGAAATGAGCATAAAAGATCTTGTCACAAAGATTGCCAGAATAATGAACAGCAAAATACGCATAGTACATGACAAACCACGACCTGGAGACATCCTCAGATTCAGTGGAAGCAACTCTCTAGCCAAGAAACTCATCGGTTACAGGCCAAGAGTCGATTTTGACGAAGGCCTACGGCTAACAATAGACTGGTATCGTAACAACTTTGCCTCCCAGAACAAACCCTCATTGACCCGAGCAAACCCTCGGAAAAATCAACGACCCCGCTAAAATCCGAGAGGTCAAAAAATGGGAAAGAAAGTAATAAAGCTGATAGAACCCGTGATCGGGAAAGAAGAAGTCACAAAAGTCAGCGAAGTTCTCCGTTCAGGCTGGTTGACAGAGGGAGAACAAACAAAAGAATTCGAAAAGAGAATCAAAGAATACGTCGGCGTGAAATTCGCTATCGCGGCTACCTCATGCACCACGGCTCTCGAAATAGCATTGAGAGCCTTAGAAATAGGACCCGGAGACGAAGTCATCGTTCCAGATTTCACCCATCCCGCCACAGCCAACATGGTCAGATGGGTCGGCGCTACGCCAGTCTTAGCGGACGTAGACCTCCACTCATACAACATCGACCCAGACGAGACAGAAAAAGCCGTCACCAAGAAAACACGATGCATAATCCCGGTTTCTTGGGGTGGAAACCCGTTAGACTTTAGGCCATTGAATGAGATCAAGGAGAGACACAAGCTGTTCATCATAGAAGACGCTGCATGCAGCCTGGGCGCCGTAAGCAACGGGAAGAAAACAGGAACACTGGCAGACATCACATGTTTCAGTTTCCATCCAAGAAAAGTGATAACCACCGGAGAGGGAGGAATGGCAGTCACAAACAACCCCGTCTACGCAGAGCGACTTGAACGACTCAAGAAGTTCGGCATGATAACGATGAACGAAGAAATCAAATTCGCAGAAGACGGAACCAACTACAAGCTCAGCGACGTTCTGGCCGCCATCGGAAACGCACAAATGGACAAGATTGACAGAATCATAAACACAAGAATTGAACTGGCCCAAAACTACAACGACCTGCTCGCAGAAGTAGATAGTGTAAGACCACCTGAAAAACGGAAAAACACCAAACACACCTACCAGTCGTACGCAGTATACATCGAAAAAGAAGGGATAAGAGACAAGCTCATAAAAGAGCTCCGAAAAGAGAACATCGAGACACAAATAGGGACATACGCCTTGCACTTGCAGCCCAGTTACAAACAAGCAAAAAGGACCGGGAACTTGGAACGAGCGGAAAAACTGTACTGGAACCTGCTGACCCTGCCTATATGCGATTGGATGAAAAGGAAAGACCAAGAACTCGTGATTTCAAAACTCAAGTCTACTATAAGAAAGCACCCTTGATCACCGTTTCCGGCAGCCGCCCTATTCACTCAATTTATGGTATATTCTCTCCCAATTCCTCATTATCGTGTCTTCGTTGCAATGCTCCATTATATATTGTCTCGATTCTCTCCCAATCTTTTCCCTAAGCGCCTTGTCTTTCAGAAGCTGGACTATCTTGTCAGCCAAATCCCAGTGATCCAGTTGCCTATACATCAAGCCCTTGAACGGTTTGTAGGATTTGAAGCTGACACTGTCGCTCAGGATTTGAGGCGTCCCACAAGCCATGGCTTCCCTATTCGTCTGTCCTATCCCCATACCCTTCTTTCTCTTAACGACACGACCCGACCTGTCATGCGCATAATCACTCAATGTGTCCACGATGGCGTCGACGCTTGCAAGATACTTCGGCATGACACTTTTGGGAACCTTTCCAACAAACAGTACACTCTCATACACGCCTAATTCCCGGGCTAACTCCTCAAGCTTCCCTTCCAGACTTCCTCCACCAAGAAGTATGAACTTGACATTCGGAAGCTCCCTCAGCACGTAGGGTATTGCCCTGATCAAGACGTCAACGCTGTAATCAGTCTCCCACGAGTAAGCATTAATCACGCTATAGGAATCATTTATGCCCAGTCTCATTCTCAGGTCTTCGTCTCTGGCTTCGGGAGAGAACTCGCGCACGTTTACGGCCCATTCTTGCACCAGAATCTTCCTGCCGTCACAGCCCAATTCCTCCAACCTTTCTTTCAGAGTTGAGTCTGAAACGTTCACCATGTCCGATCGTGTCAAAGCAAACTTTACCATGAACCTGATTATCCTAGACGTTTCTGGAGCAATAGTAACATCACTACCCATAACACTCAGTATAAAAGGATGAAAACCAGTCCATGCGCCTATTGCGCCGTTGTGCGTGGCGTAGAAAGCATGAAGAATCTTTGGCCTGATCTTCCTCATCAAGAGTATCGGTTGGATGAGCCTCAAAAGTATCTTGATTCTTGAAGGAGAGACACAGTGTATTTTCACATTCTTTATCTTTGACGGGTTGAAGGTTATCAAATGAACATCATATCCTCGATCAGCAAAATATCGAAGAAAACTTTCCGTATGAACACTGGCCCCGTCAGCAATGTACACCAAGGTTATGCGGTTGTTTGGCACCATCAAACCACTGTTTTCTCACAGAGGTCTTATTTCAGTTTTTTCACGTATATCAACAATGCCACATACGTTAACGGTTCTTGACTCTTAACTGGCGTCTAATGTGGTTTTTGGATATTGATTATTGCTTCATAAGAGTTACAAGTAAAACTCGGAAGATGGCAATGGCTGGGCTCTGATCGTACCAGCACCGATAGTGACAAGGGAGTGTAATAGGTAGGTGTACGCTTTCAAAAGAAGCTTCCGCGCCAAATTCTTCCGCTATCACCAACTTGAACCGAAAAGCTTCGCTGACTATTCCTATAAACTGTTCATCCATTCTAGACAGCTGAGCACACGACTAATGCATCGCAGTCAAACAAGATCTCTACCTCTTGACTTAAACTTTGAAGCGACGACACGCTGCGATTCACGTTGCTCCTATTGTGCCCGAGAAAAGGCCATCAAAAAAGGAACAAAAGACTGCGGTGACATGGATTTTGAGGTTACAAGAAGGATAGTGCAAGAGTTCTCTTCCCTTCCACCTCAGAAAAACATGACGGTTGCGCCTGTCGGGCTTGGTGAACCTCTTTTGCATCCAAGATTCTTTGAGATCGTAGAGTTGCTCCGCAATGCAATGCCTTACGCAATTATTCACGCCAACACAAACGGAATTTCGATGGACAAACCGAAATGCAAAAGAATTGTAAATTGCGGCTTAAAACTGCTCACGATCAGCATCAATTCACATGACAGAGAAACATACAGAAAACTGAACGGCGTTGACAAGTTTGACACTGTCGTCGAAAACACCAAGACACTGCTCCGCATCAAAGGCAGCCGCCAGCCAAATGTCATAATCCAAATCTTAGACATAGACATCAACAAGCCGCATTACCAAGAGCTTATCGACTCCTGGACTCCCCATTTGAATACAAATGATTCACTGCGTCTTCAACCATTCGACAACTGGACAGGACAAATCAGAAAAGAAGAGTACACAAAAAAGAAGTCGCGTAAGAAGAGATATCCTTGTCCAGCCTTGTACTCGACCGTCATGGTTGACAAGGATGGGTATGTTTTTCCATGCTGTGAAAGCATGATTCACGGCTCAGAAAGTGACTTGTGTCTTGGCAACATAACAAAAAAGGGAATCAAGCAGATGTTCCTGAAAGAAGACCATGTCTGGAGAATAAGAGAGATCCACAGGAAAAACGAATTTGAAAAGCTCGACGCATGTAAAGATTGCTCTGCATGGGAAGTAATGTCGAATATTTTTCTCGACATTGCGGGAAGTTGGATGTAGGTGAAGCCTCGATGAAAACATGGCAAAAGCCGTTCAAATGTTTCCACAAGCCACCAAGCTTTTGGTTCCCAAACTCCGCACCGTCGCGGTTGAACCTACAAACCATTGCAATCTCAGCTGCAAGATGTGTTACAGCAACAGACGAAAAAAGGGCCACATGAGTCTCAATCTGTTCAAGAAAGTCGTGAAGGAATTGGCAACAGACTTTCCAAGAGTGAATCTTGGTTTGAGTTATGGAGGTGAAAGCCTTCTACATCCGCAATTCCACGAAATGCTGCGATACGCGTCTTCGGCAAGGTCTCAAGCGGCACTCGGTTCTATCGGCTTCAACACGAACGGAATGTTGCTGAATGATGCCACAACAAACATCCTAGTCACTTTGCCTGCCGATTGGGTCATCGTAAGTCTGGAAGGTCTGGGCAACGTGAATGATGCCATTCGCATAGGCTGCAACTATGAAACTGTCAAAGCCAACATTCTAAACCTGGCTGAAAAACGGAATGATTCGCCCAAGCCTGAAATCAGCATTAACCTCACTCATTCAACACAAACACAAGAGCAGGTGGACCAGTTTGTTAACTACTGGGCAGACCATGTCGACTACGTACGGGTCAGCGGATGCCTCACTGAAAACTTGGAAATCACCATCGACCGCTTTTTTGGAAATTACGAAATTCAGGAAAACCGTTTCTGCACCTGGCCTTTCGGGTACATGGCCGTCCTATGGAACGGCGATGTCGTAGCATGCTGCCAAGACATGAACGGTCAGAACATTTTAGGCAACATCAACACTCAAACCATCAAACAAGTCTGGAGCGCCAAACCATTCCGAGCCTTCCGTTACGCTCAAGTCAAAAACAGTTTTCCATGCGGAAAATGCACAGTTTGGAAGCCACATTTCAAACTTCAAACCATTCCAATTGGCAACCTCAGTATGTCTCTGCTTGGACAATCTAAACAGTACAAAAAATGCAGATAGAAGTCTGACCTTTCTTTCGAGCGTCCGTTTGAGACTTGAAACGGGAGATAGAGAGACCTGTTCAGATGCAAGAATGCTAGGCGGGTCGTTGAGTGCAACCCAATGCTTTTGTCGCTCGTGAGACCGTGAAAATTGACCATGTCTGCTTCATTCCAATATTTCTTCCAAAGACTTTCTTGACGGAAAGTTGATCAGCACACCTTTGGCAGGCCCATGGTACACGAGGAGGCTCCCAGCAGCTACGGCCGAAGCCCCAGCTGTCACTGCCTTGGCAAAATCCTCGATCTTCCCCGCGCCGCCACACGCTATGATCGGAACGCTCACGGCCTCCGATACCTTCCTAATGAGTTCTGTGTCGTACCCCTCCATCGTGCCATCTCTGTCGATTGAGGTAAGCAGTATCTCCCCTGCGCCCAACCTCTCGACGGTTCTAGCCCATTCCACCGGATCCAGACCCGAATTCTTCTTACCACTGTGCGTGAACACCTTGTAAGAACCGCCAACTCTTTTCACGTCAATCGATGAGACGATACTCTGACTGCCGAACAACTCTGCAGCTTTCGTAATGAAAGAAGACTCCTTTACAGCATAACTATTAATCGCAATTTTTTCCACCCCCAAACTGAAGATTCTTGTCATATCATCTATACTGTTTATGCCGCCCCCGTAAGTGAAGGGCATGAAACACTCCGTTGCGATTTCAGAAATTATCTTGAACGCCGGTTCCTTGTTACTCACGGTGGCCGTTATGTCCAAGAATATGAGTTCATCCACTTCCTTCTCGTTGTAGATCATGACCGCGTTTATCGGGTCACCGATGTAGTCTGGCTTATCGAACTTCACAGTTTTTACGAGCTTCGACTCCTTCAAAAGCAGACAGGGCATAACTCTCGTCTTCAGCATGTTACTTCAGATCCGCAAAGTTCTTCAGCAGTTTCATGCCAAACTTGTGGCTTTTCTCCGGGTGGTATTGAACACCTCGGATATTGTCCTTTACGAGCGAGGAGCAGAAATCTCCTCCGTAGTTTGTTGTCGTCAATACGTTGTTCGGGCCATTGCATCTTACGTAGTAAGAGTGCACAAAATAGAATCTAGGTTCCTCGTACATGTCTCTGAAAAGCGGGTCGTCCCTCTTGACTTCCACTGTGTTCCAGCCCATATGAGGAACCTTCAACTTACTGTTGGTGAATTTGAACCTAACAGTCTCGGCATCAACCCAACCCAAGCCCGGCAGTGAACCCTCCTCGCTCCTTTTCGTCAAGAGCTGCATGCCGAGGCACACGCCAAGCAGCTGGACCTTCTCCACCAGAACCTTCTCATTCAGTAGGGGTATCAATTTCAAGGCATTAACATTTGTCATGGCGTGATCAAAAGCACCGACCCCCGGAAGAATCAGTTTATCTGCCTTGGCGATTTCTTTCGGATCGGAGGAAACAATGGACTCGACTTCAACCTTCTTGAGCATGTTCCGTATCGAACCGAGATTCCCCATCCCATAATCTACTATCACGATCACACTGATGCCTCTGCCTACTTGCAATACTTAATGTAGAAGCTCTTAGGCACCAAATCCGCTTTGTACATCATCCAGAAAAACAGACGCAACCTCCTGAAAGTGGGCAGGTACGTCTTGTAGTCCTTGGCGGACTTGACCGGAAGCTTCAAGATACGCTCAAACTCCTCGTCTGTAAGTTCCAAGCGTTTCTTCACCTCAGCTATCAACTGACCTGGGTATTCCGGCGGAAGCTGAATTTCCCTAAGAGCCTGATCCCGGGTCACCTGGCCCGACCTGATCATAGCAGATAATTCCACGTATCTTAGGTCCCTGTTGAATTTTTCTCTCAGCAACCAATGGTTGAAGGCACAATACCTGTTTTCGTGATGGTGCCCATGATACCATTTCCAGCTGAATTGTTCGGTGAGAAACTTCTTAACTTCTTCCTTGTTGTACTCGACATAATACAACGGTCTAAGCCGCTTTATGTCCATAAACAGCCATCTGATCCATTTTCGAAGCCAGAGGTTCGGGAATCGTTCCATCTTTTGTCTTCCATAAATCCTGTGGATGCTGTCTATGTACTTTCCGTCGAAGTAGATCCAGTTGAGAGGCGTGATCCCCTCGGTCCTAAACGAGTGCCCATCAAAAGTGTACTTGACTTTGAACTTTTCCGCCGCCATATAAAGTGTGGTGACAAGACCTATGTCTGACAATGCGTCAATCTCTGGCACAGACGCCAACAACATGGACCTGGCAAGGTCATTGAACTCCCCGTTGTCCATGACGTAAGTCCACAGGGGAATGTCCAGCTTCTTGAGAACCAAGTCGATGTTCTCTACAGCCGTTTTCGAGTTCCACGTGTTGTCGAAGTGCGCCGCTATCGGACGGAGACCCAGCTTTTCTTTTGCGATGTAAAGGAGGTATGACGAGTCGCAGCCGCCGCTGATACCTATGACGCAGTCGTACTGTTTTCCTTTCCCTGATTCCTTGATCTTCTCAGCAAGTTCATGAAGTTTCTTCCAGCCAGCGTCACCCGTGGGGTACTCGAGCTCAAGCTGATCCTGCATCTTGCAGTAGTTGCAGACTCCGTTCTCGTCGAACGTGATGCCGGGAACAGTTTCGTCGTAGATGCACCTCGAACAAGTCTTCATTGTTCTACCTCTCTCCACCGCCGAGATCCAATGTACATTTGTTAACAACATGGCGAACTATTACTAAAGGAATACGCCAAAAAACCCTTTAAGGCTTTTCCGCTCCAACCTTGCTGTCTTCATCAAGAGAATTCGAGCAACGGTCTGAAGCGAGCGCCTGAGAAATGTTCGAATCTCAAGGCAAATAGCAAAATCATTAAGCTACACGAAGAACAATCTGAGTAGCAAGACAAATTCAAGGTGAGAGAGAACATTGAAAGCTGCTTTAGTCTTGGGTGCTCGTCCGCAGATCATAAAGTCTGCACCGTTCATCCTACTGGCAAACAAAGACAGACAAGTCCACCTTGACATCATCCACACAGGACAACATTACGATTATGAAATGACAAAGGTCTTCTTCGAAGAACTCAATCTCCCAGACCCACTCGTAAACCTGAACGTTGGCAGCGGCACACACGCGCAACAAACAGCAAAAATCATGATCCGTCTAGAGAAGATATTGCAAAAACAGAGACCCGAGCTTGTAGTAGTCCCAGGCGACACCAACTCCACCCTAGCCGGAGCAATAACAGCAGCTAAACTGCATATGCCGGTAGCTCACATTGAGGCCGGTGCAAGAAGCTACGACATGAGAATGCCTGAAGAAATAAACCGGCGATTAACAGACCACTGCTCCAGCCTACTGTTCACGTCCACAGAAAACTGCACAAAAAACCTGGCAAAAGAAGGAATCGAGAAAAACAAAATCCACCAGACTGGAGACCCGATGTACGACGTCCTATTGCAGCAACTGCCGAAAGCAGAAAAATCAAAAATCCTACAACAACTCGACCTGAAGCCGAAGAGCTACGCGTTACTAACAGTGCACAGACCCGAAAACACAGACAACCCTCAAAACCTGAAACACATTGCAGACGCCATGATAAAACTGAAGCCTCTAACAATAGTGTTCCCGGCACACCCCAGAACAACAAAGCAACTCAGAAAACGCAAACTTCTCAGCAAGATCCAGAAACATGAACACATAAAACTCGTCAACCCGACGGGCTATCACGAAACACTAAAACTCATGAAGAACGCAACGCTGGTTCTGACAGACTCTGGCGGAATGCAAAAAGAGGCCTTCTGGTTGAGAACGCCATGCATCACTATACGCGAAAACACGGAATGGGTAGAAACCGTGCAACTGGGCGCAAACCACTTGGCAGGGGCAGACACACAGAAAATAGTCGACATCACTAGGCAAATCATTGAGAATAAGGAACAAATAGGCAAAAAACTGAAAGAACTTCCGAATCCGTTCGGCGATGGAAGAGCTTCGGAAAAAATATTGGAAGCCGTCAGATCTTACCTGATTGGATCAAGCTGAGCATTTCAGAGATTTGCCGTTCAGAATAGTCTTCCCAAGTCCTGCGTCTTGACGGTTGGACTGAACCGGTCAAGGCTTTGAGAATACCCTCGACCATTTTTCCCTCGCCAACCAAAAGATACTCGCCTGATTCAGCCACGCCACAGGCAACGATAGGCTTCTCAAAAAACATGTATTCGGAAATCTTCGTGACTCCTTCCTCATTGTAGAAATCAGAGAAAATAGATCTGTGTCTGGGTGCGATGCAAACGTCCGCAGCAGAAATGAAATCGGGAATCTTCTCATGAGGTTGCCAACCGAACAGTTTGACTTTGGCCGGAAACCTCTTGGCAAATTCTTCTAGCGCCGGATAAAGTGGTCCGCTGCCGACGATCCAAAAGAAGACATCAGCCTTGTCCAACACATCTTCCATGATTTTGGGCAACATGTCCGCACCTTCGACCCGAGTCAACTTGCCAACAAACAAAACGACCCTGCTATCCTTGCCGTAGCTCAAAGATTCCTTGAATTCATCGCTTGAGACCGAGACGGTTCCAAACGTCTTTGGCGGATAGTTTGGGAACACAAAAACGGGTTTTCCATACCCTTTGACTCTCACCAAGAGTCTGCTCGTCGTCAACGTGATAATCCAAGCGTGCTGCAAAGCAAAGCGTTCAATAAATGCCGTAAAGCGAACCCAAGGACCGCTTCCAAACTCGTCCTCAACCTCAATAGCCCACGGAGACCGATACTCAAAAACATACCGCCTCCTCCTCAGAGCCAAGGGAAAAACCAAGATGTCCGGACAGTTTGCAACCATAAACAGATCTGCCCGTGAAAAAAGGATCTGCAGAAGCACAGTCAGATAGTTGATAACAGCCATCACGAAGCGGCCGATTCTGCCCCCTCGGTATACAACCCTGAACTTCGGGATCATCACGTCAAAATCGATGTTTTCATGCTTCTGAAATGTGCGCGCGAGTTTCTTTATTCTAGGATACTTGAGAGGATCTAAAGCAATGTAAAGAACGTGCATTAGATCACCTCCGAAGACTCAAAATGGCCTCAGCCAAATTCCTCGTGCCATCCTCAACATCGGGGAGCTTCCTTCTCTTTGCCTCTTCAATAGCCTTGAGCAAGTTTTCAACGGTTACGTTCCAGATAAAACTGGCATTCACTTTTTCTGCAAAAATCTCAGCATCCGACCTTCCCACGGTTCGCTTCCACTCAGGGTTGAGAACGATCACCATAGGCTTCCTGTAGATCAACGCCTCAAGGGCCGTCGAGCCAAAATGCGTAACGACGACGTCTGCGCCGGCGACAAGCTCATAGAACGTTGTCGAAAAATCTATGACCTTCCACCTGGGATGTTTTTGCCTGTACTGTTCCGGATCAATCTGTCCTGTCTGCAGGATGACGTTTTCCAAACTGCTTGCTGAGACTGCGTCAAACAGCATTTTGTGCCCCAGAGTTCCCCCGGTCACAAGGACATAGCCTCCGTTGTAAGGCGTGACCTCGGGTTTGGGAAGTAACGGTCCGAAGACGACGCCTCTTTTCAGCAGTTTTTTCTGTTCTTTCCATTGGAGGGCCGTGATAGCTGAAAAAGGTTGTAGTATGAGAGCGGTCTTGGAAGCCTTGGTGAAACGCACGGAACTTTCAATGTTAACAAGGGGAACCCCTTTGAGTCGGGCAAGAAAGCAAGGTGGAATTGAAAAGTTGCTGCCGGTGCTGACGACGGCGTCATGTTTGCCGGCGACGCGTCTAAAAGATGCTATGAAGGCCTTCATGAGGTTTGGGATGAACTCGCTGGTCGGTGTTTTGGCTCCCCGGGGCTTAAGGAGAAAGTTTACGCGGCCGAATCGGCTTAGGCGTTCTTTGCTCAACACGTCTCCTTCAGGAACCAAGAAATTCAGAGAAGCTCTGCCGTACAGTCTTTGAGCTAACGCGTAAGCATAGCCGGTGTGTCCCCCGCCGCCAGCCGATATCAGCACTTTCTTAGATGTCAAATCTTTCACTTCTGACGCTTAACTGTGAATTTCATAAACACTTGAAGCACAGGTGCTTAAAAGCCTTCAAAATAAGAACTCTCATGGACTGTCAAACTCTAACGTGAGCCTAGGCCGCAAACTGGTCAAGTTTCTGAGGATGAAGAAGAACGCGCCTTTACCGTTTTATGGTAGAGCCGTTGGGGACAAGACAAAGGCTAAATTGAGCTTGGCACCAAAACAGATAACTTGACCTGGGGCATCTATCTTCAAAATTGGCAAGGGTGACTGGTTGGCCAAAAAGGACATGAGATTACAGTATTCGGGCTTCGTGATATTCGCAGCCAAGATGTTCAGCGTAGTCACTGGCTTGATCTTTCAGTTTATGATAGCCCGTTCGCTGTTGCCCTTGCATCAAAAAGAATATGATTTGTGGTTCAACATCAATGACCTAATACCGTATTTTGCACTGCTGGCTGGCGTGCTGCCGTTCTGGGTCATGCGGTTTGTCACAAGGGACAAGGAAGAGGCCATCAAGACCGGAATCGTTGCCAACCTGGCGATTTCAGTAGTGGCGACTCTAGCCTATCTCTTGCTCATTCCCTTGATAACATCGAATCTCACCATCAGCGGAGCATATCTTCCGATATACTTTCTAGCCAGCATCCAGATAATCGAGACCTACTCCATCTCTATACTGGAGGCTTGCCTGCAAGCGAGGGTGCCGCGGACCGTTGGGTATGGACTGATGGTGCAGCAAGTCTGCAAAGTCGTGCTGGGCTACATCCTCATCATCCAGTTAGATCAGCTTCTTCTGGGAGTCGTGGCCACAGCTCTGGTGGCGTTCGCTCTTCAAATCGTCTACTACTTCAAACTTCTCGCGCAAGAATTGAAGCAAAGAATTAGATGGGAGTACCTGAGAGAGTGGCTTAAAGGCTCTGTGATAAACATCTACAATGTCGCGGGCAATCAGATAGCAGCGTTCATATTCATCTTGCTGTTCGCTTACGGCGGCGAAGGCGCTCGAGGCAGGCTCGGCGCATCCGCAATTGTCGTCAACGTGATCACTTATGCCTCCTTTTTAGCGTACGCGCTGTATCCGAAGCTTCTGGCAGAAAGAAAGCGTGAAGACATAACAACATCCATAAAAATGGTCTTGATGTTCGCTGTACCCATGACCGTGGGCGCGGTGGCACTGTCAGATTCC
>Ga0315268_10002064_pt1 | contig 22938 bp, 17 predicted proteins | sample C1_top_MG_FD_204535 | JGI IMG/M metagenome (GOLD analysis project Ga0315268, IMG submission 204535) | Sediment microbial communities from Yellowstone Lake, YNP, Wyoming, USA - C1_top | ecosystem: Environmental > Aquatic > Freshwater > Lake > Sediment | place: USA: Wyoming | collected 2017-08-01 | reverse complement strand
CAGGCGGGTGCGCATTTTTTTGGAGACTTGTTGGTACACAGGAATATGATAACATCAGTCAGTGTGCCGGGCAAGCAAAATTAATAGATCCAGGAAATTTAATCGAAATGATCCCTATTAACCTAAAGATCACAGGTTTTCTATCCTACCAACAACCAGTTGAGCTGGATTTTAATTCATTTGACCTGGCGTGTATTTCCGGGTCTAACGGTGCTGGAAAATCCTCCTTGTTGGATGCGATCACCTGGGTCCTTTTTGGACAGGCACGCAAGAGAGATGAATCGGTTATTAATTCCAATCCAAACGTGAAAGCTGCTGAGGTAATCTTTATTTTTTCCTACGAAGACCAGATCTACCGAATTCAACGAACATTGCCAAGGGGCAAATCCAATATGCTGGAATTCCAGATCCGTCAACATTCGGAACCGGATGGGGAGGATGTGTGGCGCTCATTGAGTGAACACACATTAAAGGAAACCCAGGTTCGCATCTTGCAAGTATTAAGGTTGGACTATGATACTTTCATTAATGCTGCATTTTTTCTACAGGGGAAAGCAGATCTTTTCGCGCAACAAGTGCCTGGAAAGAGAAAAGATATTTTAGGGAATATCCTGGGATTGGAATTATGGGAAAACTACCGGGAAAGGGCGAACGAACGCCGTAAAGGTGTGGAACGTGAGGTATCGATCAAGGAAGCCCAGGTCCAGGAAATAGAACTTGAATTATCCGAAGAAAATGTCCGTAAAAGCCGGTTGGAAGAACTTGAAAATCAATTGAAAGAACTAACTGCACTACGGAAGATTCAAGAGACCGAACTCGAGAGAATAAAACAACTGGCTGCATCCCTAAAACAACAACATATACTGGTGGACACACTCGAGGCTGGTTTGGCTCGCGTCACCACGAATCGCACCGATCTGGATAATCGGTTGACTGAGAGAAATCGCGAACATGATCGCTTATTAAATTTAATGGAACATGCGAAGGAAGTTGAGCAAGCTTACTTAGACTGGCAAATTCTGCAAAATGATCTGGAAAAATGGGAAGCGGTGGCGGAACAATTCCGTGAGCATGATTCGGAACGCAAATCGTTGTTGGGGCAACTTGGTAATGAACAGGCACGTTTGGAACAGGAATTAAAGAACTTGATCGAGGATCAAACCAGGATCGAAGAACAGAAAAGGACAATTCCCGATCTCGAAAAAGATTTGGCACTTGTAAGAACAGAACTGGTCGTTATTAATACACGGCTGGCTGATCGTAACCGAATGAATGAAGAGATCAAGTTGACAAGGGAAAAGCAGACAGAACTGCGCTCCGAGAATGCCCGATTAAAAGTGGAAATGGATGACCTAAAAGACCGTATCGATCACCTGGTGGCAACCGAAGGGGCAACATGTCCATTATGCGGACAACCTCTCAGCCAGGAAGATCGGGCAAAATTAATTGATCAATTATCCGGGCAAGGCACTACTCTTGGTGATCGATTCCGGGCAAATAAAAATGATCTGGATGAGATGACGGAAAAAGTGAATACACAGGAAGGGGAGCTGTCCGTATTCATTTCTGTTGAAAAAGATCACCTGGCACAGATGACCCGGTTGACCCAAATTACCGGTCGCAAAGAATCAATTGTCGAATCGTTGGATGAATGGAATAAAAAAGGTGCCAATCGTCTTGAGGAAGTCAGCCGATCTTTGGATACTAATATCTACCTTCCTGAAATTCGGGCAGATTTGAACAACCTGGATAAGAAACTGACGTCCCTTGGATACGATGCTGTAACTCATGATTCTGTAAAACAGGCAGTATTGACAGGGCGTGAATCGGAAAATAATTTCCACGGTCTGAATTCTGCCAGAGCTGAGATCAAACCCCTGGAAAACGAGATCGGCAGCCTTCAAAAGCAGATCGGGAACCTGGATGGCGATATTAAAAAACAGAGCAAAGAATTAAAACTGGCTACGTCTGCATTTGAAGAAGCTGAAAAAATGGCTCCGGATACGGATGGAGCTGAACGGACGTTGTTTGATATTCAAGATCGGGAAAATCGAATTAATCAAGATGTAGGAGCAGCCAGACAAAAGGTATCTGTACTAAGCGATCTCCGTATTCGTAAAAAACGACTTGAAACTGAAAGGGAAGAGTTGGCAGCGCGGATCGGAAAATTGAAAACATTGGAGCGTGCTTTTGGGAAAGGTGGGGTTCCAGCCCTGCTGATCGAGCAGGCTTTGCCAGAAATTGAAAGTCGGGCGAACGATCTGCTGGACCGACTCAGTGATGGTACCATGTCGGTTCGCTTCGTAACGCAATCAGCGTACAAGGATAAGAAACGGGATGATCTAAAAGAAACCCTGGATATCCTGATCAGTGACGGAGTCGGGGTGAGGGACTATGAGATGTTTTCAGGAGGGGAGGCTTTTCGAGTGAATTTTGCCATCCGCCTGGCACTCTCGGAATTGCTTTCACACCGCAAAGGCGCTCGCTTGCAAACCCTGGTGATCGATGAAGGTTTTGGATCCCAGGATGCGCAAGGAAGACAACACCTGATCGAAGCCATCAACGCTGTCCGCAAAGATTTTGCCAAGGTGCTGGTCATTACTCACCTGGATGAGTTAAAAGATGCTTTCCAGACGCGCATAGAAGTAACCAAGACCGAGACTGGTTCGGTCTTAAGTGTTATTTAATGATCTATAGAAAGACCTACAACTCCGCCATCTCATAATCAGGTTGGTGGTTGATCTCCAAGGGATGGATCATATTACATATGTAATTTCCGCATAATGATCCGGCAGTATATTTCCAAACAAACTACGATTTAGAGGTTCAAAACTGCAGCCAAAGGTGCTGGGGGGGCGATTTGTGCATTCGACCCATTCGTCTGAGCTTTTTCTACATCTCTAGCCCAAAGATATAGACAGGTATGGTAAGCGGTGGATGTATAGGAAGCTGCCACGGAAGCGACGATGATAAAAATACTGGCAACAAATACACCCAGGCTGATTCCGCTGACCCAGCCAAAAGTTGAAGATGGACCGGCTAGGGTTACGATCCCAAAACCAATACCAAATCCCAGGATGATACCGGTGGAGCCCAGCAGAAAACCGATCAACCCTGTCACTGCTTTTACTCCGACCGTGCTGATCCCAACCAGGAGTAAATTATTCTTGATGATACTCCCGGCGCGTTTCAATCCATCTTTGAGATTAATATCTTCGATCACCATGGCTGGCAGAATGAGAAATGCTGCTTCTGTCCAAACCGTGTCGATCAAACCGGCGAGGAAATTTCGTCCACCCTGGTTACCTTTCCCTTTAACGGCACCCTTGATGAGATTAACAAAGGTCGAGGCTGCTGCCAGGCTGAGAATATCGAGCCAATCCCTCTTTACGATAGCCCAGGCTTTATCCATACGCCCGTCGCCTTCAGAGAGATATCCGTAGATCAGGTAGATGGTCATGGAGGAAAAAAGATAAGAGACGGAATACTGTGAGAAAACCAGCAATGCACCCAGAACAAACAGGATGATCTGCCCGACCATATTGTCGTTCCCCCCCAACAGAAAACTTGCCGCAGCCATTGGGATGATGAATATGATCGAAATAATAAACCCTGCGAATAGAGTGATTATGGACGGTTTTATCAAGTCTTTATCCGCCAGCACCATTTGCCAGGCTTGTTTAAGAAATGCCCATCCCCGGGAAAAACTTTCCATGATGATTCTCCTTTTCGGTTTATAAATCAAGTTTTTATAATAAGCTTTAAGTGAATGACGAAAATCCAGTGTTATCGAAACTGCTTTTTCGAACTTCTTCCAGATTTGGTGCATTAATTGGAAGGCAATGCTTTTTGGATGAATTCAACCAGGTTTGCCTTCAAGGCGATCAGAGATGGATTGTGGATATACATCATATGACCAGCCGGGTAATAACTCATGGAGATGTTGGATTGAAGACTTGCATCCAACCCTAAGTGGTCGAACGTATAGCGGGTGGCAAAATAGGGGGTAGCCAGATCGTAAAATCCGTTGGCAACATGTACTTTTAGATAAGGGTTGGTGGTCATTGCCTTCCGTAATGTTTCCGCCACATTGACATAGTTGTTTTCGTTCTGGGCATAACTCCAGGGCCAAACCTTCGGATTGAGGATCTCATAAGGGAGATCACTTTCAAAATTCAATTCTCCGCGGACATAATCATACAATGTGGCGGTATAAGGACCTGTAATGGCAGCCATGCTTGGGTCGAACTCAAAGTTTTCCCCGGCTGAATCCCGGTCAATTCCTAAAAACCGGGTGTCGAGCCGGCCTACTGTGCGATTTCGATCACGCAACAGCTCTTTTGTAAACCGGAAGATCTCGATGCGCAGGTTGCACCTTAAGATGAATTCCTCGGAAAGACCTGTGAAACGGGCGAGTTCTTGTGCGATATGGGACCGTTCCTTGGAATTAAGGGATGTCCCTTTGGCAAGAGCCAAAGTATATTCACCCGAGGCAAACTTTTCCACATCTTTCAGGAAGGATTCCAGGGATTTTCGGGTCTTTACTTTTCCATGATAAAAAGCGGTGGCGGCATAGGTGGGAAGAATGAGAATGTAAGGCAGATCGTTACCTGGATTAAAATCCGCGGTCTGAAAATCCAGGATGGAAGAAACGAGCATGATCCCGTTCAGGTACATTCCATGACGATCCTGTAAATATCCAGATAAACCGGCTGAGCGGGTCGTGCCGTAACTCTCCCCAATCAGGAATTTGGGTGAAGTCCAGCGCTGATATCGGGTGGTGTAAAGCCGGATGAAATCCCCGACGGTTTCAATATCTTTTTTAAAACCATGGAATTCACGGGCTTTCTGACCTTCGACCGGGCGGCTGTAACCAGTGCTGACCGGGTCAATAAATACCAGGTCGGTAACATCCAAAATTGAGTATTCATTATCCACCAATTTGAAGGGTGGTTGGGGCATATATCCTTCATCAGTCATAAATACCCGCCGTGGACCGACCAATCCCAGGTGCAGCCAAACCGAAGATGATCCGGGACCGCCATTGAACGCGAAGGTGATCGGACGCTTGGTTTTGTCATCCACTCCATCCTTCGTATAGGCAGCAAAGAAAAAAGCAGCTTTGGGCTTGGCATTTTCTGATTCTTTATCCCTGTCTGCTGTTTCTTCTTTTAGGATCAAGATCCCGGTCGTAACCGAATATTTGATCTTTTCCCCACCAATACTGATCTCATGATGCGTTTCTACAAGTTGATCGACCGGTTCTTTTTTGGGTTCTTCCTTTTTTGAAACTTCATTACTCTTTGTTTCATCTTTTTCAGTCATAGATCTTTTCCTCTTCTTTTGAAGGCTTTGGATGAAATGGTTGCTGCAACCATTAACCCTAACGGGAGCAATAAGGCACTTCCACATAATGGATTGGAGGTTTTAATTGGTTCCTGGGATGGAGTTTGGGAGGGCTGGCTTGTCATGGTGGGAGTCTCGGACGGAGAAAGGGCGGGTGTTTCCAACAAGGTGCGTTTCAATTCCCAAACGGGTCCAGAGAAAATTGATGGGTATTCAATTGCTTTCAAATTCGAATCTTCATAAAGGAAATTAATTTCCAGGGCACGATTGCTTGAATCTATCACATGGATCCGGATCGATCCATCACCGTTATCCACCCAATAACCTTCCGCCTGAACGGTCTGGTTATCAACGTATTTGCCTTCAAATTGAGCAGAGTGATCTGTTTGAAGTCGAACAACCATCTGCATTTTCTTCTGATTGGTTAGGGTGAGCAGATCGCTGCTATATTCTCCACTGACAATGACCGGGTCGAAGGCAGGGACGATCGTAGCTGTGGCGGGTCGGGGAGTGGGAGTTTGGGTCAACCAGGGAAAGTCATACACGTTATTGGTGATAACCAATCCATCCGAGAATGAATAGGAGATCGATTCTGCAATGGATAAGACGATCGGATCGGTTGGCGCCAGTTGCAAAGCAGTATGGATCTCTTGAATGGCTCGAATTGCATCCTGGGTGGGACCACTCCTCCAGAAGTCCCAATATGCACGATTTGCAAGCAAGTCCGCAAAACCCGCATGCCACTGGGCATCCTGTGGTTTAAGCGTGAGGCATTTTTCGTAGGCTGCAACGCCGAGAGAATAGATTGCTTCACCACCCGCGTCGGTGCGATAGCCTTTGCCCAGGAAGAAGATTCGTTTATAAGCCATGGCAAGCCTTCCCCAGGCTTCACCATCCAGGGGATGTAAGTCAGTTTCATTCTGAGCTGTTAGAACTGCCTGCCAGGCTTCAGGGGCAACCAGGGAGAATTCCATGTTCTGCACGGGTCCATCCGGTCCTGGTTCAAAGTCGTCAAAATGCCAGCGTACCTCGTTGTTAACAAATTTCCCTCCCGTGGATGTTTCTGACCAACCTATTTGGAGATCCGTGATCACATTCTGGGTGCTGGCAGGGTAGGGGAGACGAAGAATGATATCCGCACTGCCAATGGTTCCAAACCAGCCTGCACCCGTTTCCAGCAGATAATAATATGCCACAAATGGGGCATAACCTGATCCATCCAGGGAATAAGCAATTTCAATGCTTACATTTTGATTGACCGGAAAAGCGATTTGGAATTCTGCCCAGGGCACTTCCTTGTTCCCCCATCGAATATCCGGATAATTAACCCGGGAATACGGAAATTGAGTGTTGTTGACCTTGACGCTCAAACCGGTTATCTCAGGGTACTCCCCCCGACCATTATCAGCCGAAATTGGGAAGCGGACAGCCAGGTTTTCAGCCGTGCTTCCGAGGTTGCGTAACGTGAAACTGGCAGTGATCCGAGCCTTCCCGAGACTATTTTTGACGGTATCAGGTTGCACATCAATCAGAACAGTCTCTGCCATCATGCGGACGTTGGTAACCGAAGTTCCGGGTTCCAGGTTGGTGATGGGTGGTTGGATGGGAGGTGCGACATCCGCAAGAACCCTGCTGGGGTAAAGAAAGGCGGAGAACATCAGCACCAAAATAAATAATAATTTAATAGATCTTTTCATTCTCTTTCTCCAACTCTGAGACTCAATAGTATTTTAATTATAGCAAACCTGGGGGATCTATTTCCACCCGCCAACCTTCCGGGAATCGAGTAGGAAGGATCGAGGCTGGATCCGGACCCCGCAGGATCAACTGCCAGCGATAAAGATCATTGATTTTCGCATAAAAACAAGGCACCGGCCCAAGAATATCAGTTTCCACCCGGCCAGCTTTCTGCACTCGAGCCAGCAGGACATTCGCCATGGTACGGGAGGTACTCTCGGCTGTCTGAGTGTTCAGATGACGATATTCCAATCTCACCAGACGACCGAACGGAGGGTAGCTTAATTTTTTCCGCTCGGATAACTCTCGCTCATAGAAACTGGCATAATCATGCCCAGACGCAGTTTGGATGACATAATTATCTGGTTGGAATGTCTGAAGAATGACCTGCCCTCCAAGCGTGGACCGCCCGGTTCTACCGGCTACCTGGGTTAATACTTGAAAAACTCGTTCAGACGCAAAAGGATCCGGAAGGTTCAACCCGACATCTGCAAGGACGATCCCGACCAGGGTAACTTTAGGCAAATCGAGACCTTTGGCCAGCATCTGGGTGCCAACCAATACGTTCGATCGTTGACTGACAAAATGACTCAAAATGATCTCATGGGCATCTTTTTGCCGGGTAGTCTCCCAATCCCAGCGCAAAGTGCGCGCCTGAGGAAATCGTTCCTGCACTTCTGTGGCAACCCTTTCGCTGCCAAGCCCATACTCACGGATGGCGGTGCTTTTACAAGTTGGGCAGGTCTTGGGCATTTTGCGGGAATATCCGCAACGGTGACAGAGCAACTCCACACCTGGAAGTTGGGTGTGGTAAGTTAATGGAATATCGCAATGTGGGCAGTTCAGAGGTTTTCCACAATCCCGGCAGAAGACATATGTCGCCGTCCCGCGTCGATTTAGGAACAGAATCGCCTGTTCTTCTCGAGCGAGGACTTCTGAAAGTGCTTGTTCGAGCGTGTGACTGAAGATTCCGCGATTGCCAGACCTGAGTTCAGCCCGCATGTCGATGATATGTACTGGAGGTAGAGAAGTATATTCCCTGACTCCGCCTTTCTCGAGTGGAGTTAAACGAGACGGAAGTTCAAGCAACTGCAAGTGACGCAACCCGGTTGGTTGATTTTTGGTCGTTTGTGTTGAATCATGACTGGTTGCCAGGAACCTGAGAGAAACAGGGGGAGTGGCTGATCCAAGAATGCAGACAGCAGCATTGAGGCAGGCATATTCCATGGCTGCCTGGACCGAATCATAGAACGGGGGATCAGCCTGGTAATAGGAACCATCATGGCATTCATCCAGGATGATCAGCCCAATGTGGGGGAGAGGGCTGAAGAGGGAAGAGCGCGGGCCAATAATAACCTTCAATTGTCCCAGGCGGGCACGCCTCCAGGTGTCATATCGTTCCCCTTCAGATAACTTGGAATGCACCAGACCAACCTGGCCGGGGAAACGAGCAAGAAAGCGACGTACGGTTTGAGGAGTCAGGGCAATTTCCGGGACCATAACTATCGCCTGTTTCCCGCGTCGGAGACATTCAGCCACTGCTTGCAAGTAGATCTCTGTTTTTCCTGAGCCGGTGACCCCGTGCAGCAGGTACGGAGGGATCGCCACTCCGCTTTCCAGACTCACAAAACCATTGACTATCACATCCCATACTTTTTGTTGATCGGAGGTGAATATTGCCGGGTGTGATAAGGTCTCCAAAATATTTGCAAGCGGATCACGCCAAATTTCCGTTTCAAAAAGAACGATCAATTCGCGTTCAGCCAATTCCTGCAGATCTCCCAGGTTGCATCCGCTTTCTGCATACACCCAGGTCACATTGACCGGTTCTGGCTCCCGCATGAGGAATAACAGGGCAGCCTCCCGTCTCTTTTGTGTGGTTTCTGTGCTGCCCAGGTCGGACAAGGCTTCCTGGGCTTTTTCAGGAGGCACAGCCAGTTGAGCCACACGAATGAACTTGGGTCGTATGCCAGGGGGAGGCAGGGTGGATTGGCTGACAAGAACCCCGCTGCGGAGAAGAGCCTGGGCAGGTTTTCGCCAATCCCTGTTTGGGAGAGCGCGGTCGATCTGGCGGCCGCGCAGTGGACCTCGTTTTTCGATCAAGGTAACCAGGCGTTTTTGCGTATTCGACCAGGTGCCAGGATCATTTTTATTGGAAATGGAATACAGCACATCGGATTGTTTCGCCAGACCGGGTGGCAACATCAGGGAGATCATGGCTGCCAATGAATTGTGGGTGGATTGGCTGAGAATTCGAGCCAACGCTATTTGTGGGATGGTCATGACCGGGTCCGGGTCGATCAAACCCATTACCATCCTGGTTTCCTGGACGGGGGCAGTAGCTGTGACCGATAAAACCACGCCTTGAACGACCTGATTTCCGAATGGAACGCGCACATAATTCCCCAATGCCAGGTGAGCTTCCAATTCTTCAGGTATCGAATAATGGAAGACTCCTGCTACCGAAGGTACATTGACAACAATTTCAGCGAAGATAGGCATTTGAGATCGAGGGGATTCTAAATGGATATTTGGGTCAATGGGTCTTTAAAGCCACTGCAGCGCCATAACCTACGACCCGTTCAAAATCGCCGGTTGCAGTGCCAGAAGTGGCATGATGAAGGACTTTGACGGTATCTGCCCCCAGGTCCTTGGCTGCCCAAAGTACTGCAGCGAGGGCACCCAATCCACAGGCAAAACCGGTATTTTCTTTTTCCGCCTTAAAGATACCCTGGGGGGAGAATAATTCAACCTGTCTCAGCATTTCTGCATCATAAGTACAAGCTTCAGTCTCGGTGTAGAAATGGGAGAGGTCAGTGGATGCCACCAATAGGCAGTTTTTATCTTTTAAAATTTGTGCCAGGGCATGTCCAAGAGTCTCTGCAACTTGAGGGGTTTGCTCCCGAAGCATGATGGGAAGCAATTTAAACTTGGAAGCCAGTGCCTGTTGAAGAAAAGGAAGTACGATCTCAAGAGAATGCTCAGGGTCTTCCAGGACCGGGGATATTCCAAATCCTAAAGTCGAATGAAGAAATGCATCCAGTTGGTTCACCAGAGGCTTGTCCACCTGGAGATTGCCAAGCGGGGTTGAATATGCATCATGAGCTGTAACCAATATGGGATCCCGGTAAGGATGATGCATTGGGGAAATGATGGCGACCAGTTCCGGTGTCTGACCTCGCACTGTTGCGAAAGCAGAACCAGCCACCGGACCGGAATAGCGGTGCCCGGCGTGCGGTGATATGATCGCAACTACTTTACCATCAAGTTTCTGTTGTTTGGCACGATCCAAATACGAATCGATACTGGCAGCAAGCGCCTTTGGATCGTCTTCATACCATAATCCCGCGATCGGGGAAGGACGTAAATTTGAAATAACCATATATTTTCTCCTGTTCCCATGCAGGGGAATAATTTGCTTTACTCTTATTGTAGCATGCCAGACAAGCAGGGATGGAGAAAATAATTAGGGCTGGATGAAAGTGCCGGTAGAATTTAACCGGATCACAAATGTTTCTGTAGAACAAACTCTGTCTTAAGGTTCTGGTAACCCGATTGACTATAAAATTTGTGCGTTTCCGATCGGGTGATATTTGAGAAAACGGTCAGATACTGACACCCTTTTGATCGCGCCCACGTTTCTGCCTGCAAAAGCAATTTCTTTCCAATACCCTTGCTTCGATGTTCCTCATGGACAACCATTCCCCCCAGTTGTGCTTGTGATCCATAGATAAGGAGGGGACACAAGTAAACATGGATCCAGCCAACCACCTGGTGATCCAGATCAGCGACATAGATCATATGGTGACTGGTTTCGCTGATTTGTTTCAGCCGTTGTGGTAAATCTTCTGTTTTTGTAACATAGCCCAGTTGCCCGCATAATTTTGCAATGGACTCGATGTCATTATTTTGAACCTGCCGAATGGCAAATGGACTCATTATTCACCCTCCAGGTAATTAATTATTTTATTCATCAGATCATAATTGGCGCAAATATGCTTGTGGATCATTCAGAAAAGACCTCGTCAGGTTAACGTGTTCAAGATCGGTATACTCAACAGGTTTAATGGAAGAATGATCAAAATTATAAATAACTGCCTTCGGGAAAGCCATTAAGATGGGTGAATGGGTGGCGATGATGAACTGGGCATCCTGGCTCAACATTTCGTTGATGATCGAAATCAAGGCGAGTTGACGTAATGGCGACAAGGGAGCTTCAGGTTCATCCAAAAGGTAAAGACCTCCCGGAACAAATCGTGATTGAAAGAGTGCCAGGAAAGCTTCACCGTGCGACTGATGATCCAAACCTTCCCCGTAACGACGTGTGATCGCATTTAGCTCATTCAGGTGTGGGCTGCGAGCCAGGTCAATCGCTAATTTGGAACGCCCCAGGTAATCCTGATCCACTGCCTGAAGGTCTTCTTCCAATTCCTGTCGCATGTGGGCGAGTTTCCTTGTATAGCCAAAAAAATCTTCTGCCCGCAGAAAAAAACCTTTATGCGTTCGTTTTCGCCAGGAAAGCCTTAAAAAACGAGACAAATGTTGGATTTCACCCAGGGTTTTATCAGTCCTCAAGTTATCACTACCAACGACTACTGAGTCAATGGCGCATGCAATGGCTTCAAGCAACGTGGATTTACCCGATCCATTCTCCCCGACAAAAAAAGAAACTGGTAAAGTAAATTCCAGGCTCTTAAAGGCCTGAATGACCGGCAGGGAAAAAGGATAATTCTTGTTTTCCTGTTCGAGTTTTTGCATCGAAATGGACTTAAGGTGGATCATGTTTTATTCTGGAGGGTTCCCAACACACGTTTGGTGGCTTCGAATGCTAAAGGAGGAAGATCGTCCAATGAGAACCAATCCGCCTGATCAGCATCGTCGCTGGCTTGAAGGATCCCACTTTCGACTTGACCGCGATAAACGATAACCATGTCTGCACCACGCGGGTGTTCCAGACCTGTGATGATATCTATTAATGAAGTGACTTTTACTTCCAGCCCGGTTTCTTCCAGACATTCCCTTTGAGCTGCTACGGCCGGATCTTCCCCGGCATCCACAAAACCGGCAGGCAGAGTCCAGAGTCCACAGGCAGGTTGATTATTCCGTTTGACTAGCAATACCCGACTGTCCTTCTCAATAAGGACTGCCGCGGCAACTTTAGGATCTGCAAAGTAAACCCAGTTGCATTCCGGGCAAACCGGGCGGATTTTTCCAAACCTCGCCTGGAGAGAGATGGCTGTTCCGCAGCGGGGGCAAAAATTTATTGTCGTTTCTGCCATTTTGTAATGGTAATTCGACGGATGATCAGTGCAATTGCTCCAAAAATTAAGAACAAGGTGATCAGGGCAATTTGGAGACCGCTAAATAGTGGTTGGATTTCACTTTTTTCTCCAGCAGGTTTTCCCATGACCGGTTCTGCCGTGGGAAGAATAGAAGCTGCCTCGGTGGGTTGTTCCATCGATCGTAAGCCGGGTTGTGGTGTGGGTTCCGGGGTGGTTGTGCCAGGAGTCTGGGGTGCGATTGACATGGCCGTGATCGCCGGTGAAGTCGCAGTCTCTTGTGGTCCACCGCCATAACCGGTTCCGGGCTGGAAATTTTGTGTATTGTCTCCACAATTGCCGGGAACGGTGGATTCACAGCCTCCACCTTTTCCATAAGGTACTGCAGCAAGACTGGGAGCTGCTGCAATTGGATTTAGAAAATTGACTGCAAAGGTAAAAAAGAGAACGATTGCTGCTGTAATGGATGCAAATCGAAAGACAGGTACACTGCGAGGCAGGGGAGGACGTATCCCTACCATTTTGGGAGTCAAATAAAAATTGTGTGGTACACGCTGCACGGGTGTTTTTTTCATTAATGTACGTGCCTGCCGCATATCCGTCAGGATTTCCCACAGAGAAGGTTCAGATCCCAACCTTGCTTCCAGGCGCGCTCGATCAGAACTGGATAGTTGCTGATCCAGGTATGCTGATAGTTTTTCTACATCGCGGAAGGAAGGGTTTTGTCTCATGGGCTACTCTTATTTTCCAGACGGAATGCGGCTGGTAAAAGTTCCCAAAAATCTTGAAGACATTCTTGTAATCGCAAACGGGCGCGAGCCAAGCGACTTTTGATGGTTCCCAGAGGTTTTCGAAGGGATATAGCGACCTCGTTATAGTCCAAACCTTGAATGTCCGCCAGGACAACTACTGAGCGATAATCTATAGGAAGGCTATCCAGGCAATGTTGAATGGCATGTTCGAGCTCAGCTTGTTCAAACACCTTCTCAGGAGAAAGTTCTGGATCAGCCAACCAATGTGGAGATTCAATCTCTTCATCTTCATCGTTGGTGGGTTCAAGTGGAGTGGTTGGACGACGTTTTTTACGCCTGAGTTCATCGTAGCAAGCGTTGGTTACCGTGCGTGATAACCAGGCACGAAATGAACCACCCCGGAAAGAAGTGATATTTCGAAAAGCTGAAATAAAAGCTTCCTGGGTGGCATCTGCAGCCAATTCATCATCCCCCAGTATCCGTAAAGCCGTATTAAAAATTATTTCCTGGTATGCCAGGACCAGACTATTAAATGAGTCCAGGTCTCCCTTTTGTGCAGATCTGATTAATAATTGCTCATCCATTACTGCAATTTTACTCTACTTCCAAATGAAACAATAAAGGTTTATTCGTTAATTCAAATGGGGATGATCGAATGGCATCGCAAGATCAGGTAGATAAAAGGAAATGAATCCTTTTTTCGTTCAACTTCTCATGAATTTTGTTCCTGGCTTCGCAGGTGAGGAAATAGGAGAATATCGCGAATGTTGTGTTTGTCCGTCATCAGCATGACAAGCCGGTCAACTCCCATGCCAAAACCTCCATTGGGTGGCATGCCATAACGCATAGCACGCAGGTAATCTTCGTCCATCGGGTGTTTCTCTTCATCTTCCTGGGTATAATCGCGTCCCATTTCCAAAAAGCGGGATTCCTGATCCAACGGATCGTTCAATTCTGTAAAGGCATTACAGAGTTCAAAGCCAGCTACGTAACCTTCAAACCGTTCGACAGTCATTGGATCGTTTGATTTGGATTTTGCGAGTGGTGAAATATCTCGTGGATAATCATAAAGAAATGTCGGTTGGATAAGAGTTGGTTCCAGAAATTCACTAAGCATGAAATCGATCAGCTTGCCACGCGTGGATTTCGGATCTGGTGTTTTGTTCATTTTCTTCAAAGCTTCCAACAGTCCTGCAGCGGTCGGATGTGCGGCGATATCGATACCTGTCACATCCAACAATCCCTGGCGCATTTCAAGTCTCTTCCAGGGGGGAGTAAAATCGATCTCATTGCCTTGATAGGTGACCTTTGTCTTTCCTAATACTTGCATGGCAACGTGGGCGATCATTTGTTCGGTTAATTCCATCACTTTCAGGTAATCTGCATACGCCCAATAAAATTCCAACTGGGTAAATTCGGGGTTGTGTTTGAATGAAATACCTTCATTACGGAAATCTCGACCTATCTCATAGACCCGTTCCAGGTTTCCAACTAGCAGACGTTTGAGATAAAGTTCAAAAGAAATGCGCAGGAATAAGTTTTGTTTGAGTTGGTTATGGAAGGTAACAAATGGACGGGCAGCCGCGCCACCATAAATGGGCTGCAAGATGGGTGTTTCAACCTCCAAGAAATCATGACCATCCAGGAATTCACGTAGGCTCCGAATGATGGCAGAACGTGTCCGGAAAACCTTGCGGACTTCCGGATTGACTGCCAGGTCAGCGTAGCGCTGGCGGGCACGTATTTCAGTGTCCTCCAAAGCTGCGTGACGGATGACGGTGCCATCTTCCAAGGTTTCGTCCTTGTCAGCTGGTAATGGCGATACAGCCTTGGCGAGGATGGAGAATTCCTGGACCAAAAGCGTTGGTTCCCCGGAGCGAGTCCTCATCATGGTTCCGGTCGCCTGGATGAAATCTCCCAGGTCGAGTTTGTTATTAAAAAAATCTACCCTCTCTTGACCCAACTCATTGATGCGGAGAAAGAGTTGAATTCGTCCGTCTCCATCCTCGATATGGGCAAAAGTCAACTTACCCATGGGGCGCATGGCGCGGATCCTGCCCACCAGGGTGACCTTCACTTCCTCTGCTAGTGTCCCAGGAGCGGTTTTCTTTTCTGTGGAATCCAGGGATTCAATCGCCTCGAGACTTGTATGAGTTCGTTGGCTGCGGTGAGGGAACGGATCGATGCCTTCGGTTCTTAGCTGCTCGATCTTTTCCAACCGGATTTTTTCAAGAGAAGAAAAATCTGTCATAATAACCTCATAAGAAATAAGCCCCGCGCTTCACCATTGCAAGCGCGGGGCTTTTCAGGTAATGCCCCGGGTTACTCAACTTTAATTACAAGAACAGTGAAAGTTCCGCCAGGAGCTTCCACACTTATCTTTTCACCAGAGCGGTGATTTAACAAAGCTTTACCGATGGGTGACTCGTTCGAGATCAACCCTTCGCGCGGGTTTGCTTCTGCTGCTCCTACAATGGTATAGATCTCAGGTTTGGATCCAGACTCCTGGATCGTAATTTTTGATCCGACCTGGATGAGCCCGCCATTCTCACTTTCTTCGATAACACGTGCAGTAGCAAGGATGAGATCCAATTCCTGGATGCGACCCTCTACAAAAGCCTGTTCGTTCTTGGCGGCTTCATATTCAGCATTTTCGATCAATTCTCCACCATCCATGGCTTCATGCAGACGGTTGGCAACCTCGTTACGTTTGACAGTACGTAGATATTCCAACTCATCCTGGAGCTTCTTGAAGCCTTCAGGAGTTAAAAATGTATTTGGCATTGTGCGTATCCTGTCTATAAAATTAATGCACCCCTGTTAAGAGATGCGTTTATTGTAGGTTGTTTCCTACCCGAAGAATAATATATCATGTTTTAATATCAAAAGCAAGACGGTCAAATGGATTTCCACAATCGGATACCTAGTTCCTTTTGATAGTATCCAGAAATGGATTCTCGCATTTCTGCCAATCCCGGGAACAAAGATGAGATTTGAGATGCATAGGATTGAATTGCATCCTGCCAGGATTCGAGGGCTTTCAGGGGAATTGGATAAAGTTCTGAACGGAGAGAAAAGGTCAAATCAGATAGTTGAGTTGGGTGGTTAAATAAATATGGAATATCGGCAAAATAAAGTAATGGACGATTTAACCGCTCGAGGGTCTTTCGCACCATTTGATGATCGACATGTTTCCCGATCGTCAGGGGACAGACCAAAATGTCATCCGCTTTCAAGCTGGCAGACAGGAAAGTTTCCAATGTTCTAATGGTGGGATCATCCTGCGGAGAGAGGTCACCCTGAATGGATCCATCATCTGGATACAACCAACTTCCATCCCTGCCTTGACGGTAAATACAGTCCAGAAAAGGCAAGTGCCTATGTCGCGCCCCAAGTCCCTGGCAGGCCTTGATGTCCTCCGCCCGGCGACGGGCAGGTGTTTCAGCCCCGGTGCCCCATTCCTTTTGAAGTTGTAGGGCAATAGGGGAAAATTCACCTTCGGGAGGATCACCTGCGCAGACTGTCCAGATTTCGACTGGTGTTTTTGAGAAAGTTTGCTCCCGGATCAGCCCCCCGCAAGAGAGAACGGCATCATCCAGGTGTGGAGAAATATACAACCAGCGCATGCAGGTCACTCCTGTTCGGGTTCGGTGTTGTTGGAGAGGATCTCCGCCGCCAGTTTGTTGAGAGAGTCCTGTTCTTCCGGATCCACATGGCTGGCATTCCAGTAAATATCCAGTAATTCAAAAGGTGAAAGACTGCTGACAGCCTGATCCGCAGGTAGCCGGATGCGGGTCTCCTGTTGAGGTCGCCTGACAATATGAAATTCAAATGCCTCACTTGCAAAATTGCGGATCGCCTGATCATCTATCAGGCTTTCCCATTCGCGGGGATAGGTAATGGTTAATCGAATAAAAGCATCTTTTATTTTTTGCTTCCCAGGCAGGGTGGATTCCAGCAGAGTAGTAATATTCTCCTGAGAAGTGAGCTCCACAAAACAATCGTAAAAAGACCGGATCTGATCCAGTTTACGCCATTCAACAGTGGTATGACCATGATCGACATCTGCAATAACAAAGAACTTATCATCTTGGGCTTCCCCAAAATCAACTCTTTCAATGGACCCGGAATAAACCACCGGAGGATGACTACCTTCATTTATATTTTGGGCTTTGTGCAGATGACCCAGGGCTACATAATCCAGGCGGGGGTCCTTGACCAGAGATCCGGATAAGACAAGGTCTGAACCCAGCATGACAGAACGTTCGGAACCATATTTTGCCCCTTGAACAGAGGCATGCGCGATCATGATAATAGGAAGATCAGGGTCTGCATGGTCAAGCCATTCATTCACCCTCCTGGTAATGCGTTCTTCCATGCTTGAGAAGGCGTCCAAGGCTTCTTCTCCGCTCAAGTCCCAGGCAGCCACATAGGCAGATTTTGAAACCCAGGGTAAAGCGATCACCTGTAATGGCAGACCCAGCTGATCAGGTGAGAGGAAACTGGGAATTGAAAGGACATGGATGAACGGCACTTCCAGGGTGTCAAATTCCTGGATGGCATGGGCTCGTCCTAATGAGGGTGAAATGTCATGGTTGCCGATCAACAACAGGGTGGGAATACCAGCTTTGGATAGCTGCATGATGCGTTTTCCCCACTCGCGTTGAAACGTAGGAGAAGGCGTCCGGTCTTTATAGGCATCACCTGCAAAAACCACCAAGTCCACTTTTTCCGAAATGGCAGTGTTGATGATGATATCCAGCGATTTAAGAAAATCCAGGACGCGGACTGGCAAACCGGTTTCCGGGTCATGGCGGCCATAATTGGCAATGTCTATATGGGCATCAGCGAAGTGGAGGATGCGCATGGTTACCAGTTACGGTTGAACTCCCCAATTCTTTAACATATCCAGACCGGCAGTGAAATTCATATTTAAACGCACAGATTCTTTCAGGTCAGCGATCCCTTCAGCCATTTGACCGAGAGCATACTCAGCCATGCCCCGCCAGTAAAAACTCTCTTCAAATGTGGCAGGAGTATCAGACAGTTTCTTATAATTATCCATCGTAATATTAGCCAGATCGATCACATCCCCGTACCGCCCGGAATTGTAATATGCCATGTAAGGTCCTGTTTGATACCACATCATTCGGTAAGGTCTTTGTTGGTTATTGGTTCCAAGACCGGCATAAATATTGAAGGCAGTATCATATGCCTGGGCAGCTTCGCTATATTGATTTAATTTCACCAGGCTGGTACCTTTATTGAACCAGGCAAAGAAAAGATCTATACCTGTCTGGGTCTGGATATCCTTCTCGGCGATATCCAGGGCGTGCTGATAACTCCAAGCAGGATCAGCCCAGGACCCCAACAAATTCATGACCTCAGATTCACGATCAGGTGGGTAAACGAGAAAAAAGACATAATCAAATGAACGCCAGCCGTTCGCGAATTTATCGTAATTGATGCGGAAATTGGGACCATCAAGCCAGGTGTCTTGGACTATAAGTGATTGGACACCATCTTCATAACCGGTGACAAATTGGTAATGCCCCATCCAGCCAACCCTGCCAGTATAATCCGCTTCAAAATAGCCTTTTTCAGCTACCACCGGGAATCCGGCTGCCACCAGGCGTTTTAACAGATCTATATCTCCACCATAGCGTAAGACGACGTTGTAATCTGTATAGTTTTGCACATAGTCGGTTAATTCATAAGGCATGACATTTTTGTCGGATTTTCCCCTATCGATGAAATCCATGCTCATGTCCTGGATGCCGGGTTTGACCACTGCAGCCACATCATCACGATTACCTTTCCATCCCCAGTATTTTAATGCCATGGTCAAACTTGACGGACCGCAGTAATTCCAACGATCACGCTGGTCGACATAAACAACATTCGGCAGGTTTACAATAGAAGGGATTTGCGTAAAGGTGGGAGTGGGTGTGTTGGATGACCCAACGTTGGTCAAAAGTAATGTCGGCGTGGGGGTTTGAGTTGCTAGAAGACTACCTGTTGAACTATTGGTTGATATTGAATCCGGAGTCGGTAGAAAGACAGCTTCAACCGGTGGGTTTATGGCATAGCGGATACGTGTGATGAGGTCATCAACCCGCCAGGATATTCTTGAGTGAATTGGGGGTAGCCAATAGGCAGATATGATCAAAACAAGCAGAACTCCAAAACCCAGGAAAAGCTTGATTCTTCTGGATCGGTTTTGTTTTTTACTATTATTTTGCATTTGTAGATTATACCGCCTTGAGCTGAGATTGTATGATGTACAAAAAACAATCTCCCGCCAGTAAAAAAGGTAGTTTTAAAAGAAAGGGCTCCCCTTTACGGAAGCCCTTTGTGTGTTAAGTTAAATTTTGATCAACGAAAAGATCACAAATATTAGATCCAAACTCATTATTTCTTCAGGTTCAGATCTTACTATGGTCTTCAGGCATCTCGAACTTCACCATCGATGACATCCCCATCGGCCTCTTCATTTGGAGGGGTTGCAGGTCCAGCGGCCTGTGGACCCGAGCCAGGTTGTGCCTGATCCTGAGAATACAACTGCTGACTGAGCGCATGAAAAGCATTCTGAAGTTCATCGTTGAGTTTCTTAATGCGATCGGCATCGTCTGATTGCATGGCTTGCTTAAGATCGCTGACCTTGGTTTCGATGTTGCTTCGTTCAGAGGCTGGTACTTTATCACCCAGTTCGCGCAGTGCCTTCTCGGTCTGATAAACAAGGTTGTCTGCCGTGTTGCGTGCTTCAATGGATTCGCGACGTTTTTTATCTTCGGCTTCATGCTGTTTTGATTCCTGAACCATTTTTTCAATATCTACCTTGTTAAGGTTGGTGGAGGCAGTTACAGTGATCTTTTGCTCTTTACCGGAAGCCTTATCTTTGGCTGTCACGTTCAGAATACCGTTGGCATCAATGTCGAATGTTACTTCAACCTGGGGGATGCCGCGAGGCGCTGGTGGAATCCCATCCAAACGGAACCGGCCTAATGACATATTGTCGCCTGCCATGGGTCGTTCACCTTGCAGAATGTGGATGTCAACAGCGGTCTGGTTGTCAGCCGCGGTCGAGTATGTCTCGGTCTTGCGAACCGGTATGGTGGTATTGCGCTCGATCATGGTGGTCATGACACTACCCATTGTTTCAACACCTAGGGAAAGAGGTGTAACATCCAGGAGCAGGATATCCTTGACCTCACCGCCTAATACACCAGCCTGGATGGCAGCTCCGACAGCAACCACCTCATCCGGATTTACACCTTTGTTTGGCTCTTTACCGGTCAGTGACTGGACCAGGTTTTGGACCATTGGCATGCGGATGGAACCACCAACTAGCACGACTTCGTTTAGATCAGTCGCTTTCATGCCGGCGTCTTTAAGGGCTGACTCGAATGGTTTACGGCAGCGGTTGAGCAGATCTTCTGTCAACTGCTCAAATTTTGAACGGGATAATTTTAATTGCAGGTGTTTCGGTCCATTTGCATCAGCAGTGATGTAAGGCAGGTTGATCTCGGTCTCCATAACACTGGAGAGCTCGATCTTAGCTTTTTCAGCTGCTTCACGCAGGCGCTGAAGTGCCTGGCGGTCCTGGCGCAGGTCAATCCCTTGTTCTTTCTTGAATTCATCTGCAGCCCAATTGACGATGCGTTGGTCCCAGTCATCACCACCCAGGTGGGTATCTCCGTTGGTGGATTTGACTTCGATCACACCTTCGCCCACATCCAGGATGGACACATCGAATGTGCCACCACCCAGGTCAAAGACCAGAATGGTTTCATTTTTCTTCTTATCCAAACCGTAGGCAAGTGCTGAGGCTGTTGGCTCATTGATAATACGCATGACTTCCAACCCAGCAATTCGTCCGGCGTCCTTGGTTGCTTGTCGTTGGCTGTCATTAAAGTAGGCTGGAACTGTGATCACAGCCTGGGTTACGCTCTGTCCGAGGTATGCTTCTGCGTCTGCCTTCAATTTTGCCAGGATCATGGCTGAAATTTCCTGAGGACTGTATTCACGATTGTTTACCGGGATCTTAACCCGCGCCTCGTTGGATGGTCCGGCAATGATCTCAAATGGGACCATCTTGCGTTCATTTTCCACTTCATCGTAATGCCGACCCATAAAACGTTTTATGGAATAAATTGTATTTTCCGAATTGATCACACCCTGGCGTTTGGCAGTTTGACCAACCATTCGCTCGCCATTCTTGGTAAAAGCTACAACAGATGGGCAAAGACGACCACCTTCTGCAGTAGTGATCACAGTTGATTGTCCACCTTCCATGACAGCCACAACACTGTTTGTTGTCCCGAGATCGATCCCAATTATTTTTCCCATTTTAAAAACTCCTAAATATCAAAATTATATCGGATATAAAAAACAAATTTTTATATCCTGCATAGGATAACCTCACCATACAAGAATTACGTTAACAACATATAGATTTTTTATTGGACGCGGGAGATTCAGGAGAAAAATATTCTAATTATTAAAATGGAACCCGAAATTAAAAGAGTCTGCCAGGTACAATATTTGGCAGACTCTTCCATTAGCTGGAACCTACGGTTGACTTATTTCTATCCAATTCGATTCGATCAATATGGGTATCTGGGTATAAGAGATAACACCCAGGCCGATCTTTCCTTTGGAAAATTTTAGAATATCTTCTGTAAATTCTGCTGCTTTGGTACCATTAATGGTTAGAAGCAATTGATTCCCAATGCAGGAAACGGAGTACTCATTTACAGCAGGACCAAAATTAATAGCTTGGGAACCTCCATTCTGGAGATCCAAATAACCGGTGTGCCCCTCCGTATCATGCGCCCGCATTTGCCAGAGGCCATCTGAACCGATGTCAAATTCGTACCAACCCAGCGATTCAGAATAATCACATACGATGACCGTTGTGCTTTTGGTTTCTGTTCGGTTATTTATTTGGGTGGTCACTTTTACCTGCTCATAATCCCATGGACGGTAAATAAAATAGGAGGTGATATTCTTACCAGTCATGGAGTAGACCAGAACTCCGGCTTCATTATAGACATCCCAGAGGTTATCATTACCGATGGTCGAGAATGGGACCCATTGACTTGTATCACCCATCCAATCTTCTTTAAAATACATGGGAGGCGGGGTGGGGGTGACTGTTGGCAAATTGGTGGCAGATGCATTGGCGGTTTGACCGGTTGATGTAGGGGTCGGGATCTCGAGAGTTTGGGAGGGAACCGGAGAAGTGTTGACAGGTTCAGGTGATTGGTCTGGCTGTTGCGTTGGAGAAGGGGAAGCGCAAGCATGACCCAAAATGGAAAGAACCAGTAAAAGAAGCAAAAAAGGAAGTAAATTTTTTTTAGTCATAATATTTATGGAGTGGGGAAAATGGCTTTACGAGGCGGATTTCCATAGCGATCCCAAAATAAGTTAAGGGCTGGACCTGGATCAGAATTGGTATTTATGCGGTAATGCCCCATGACCATGTCCAGCGGGATCTTCCAGCGGTTGCGGATATCATTTATCACCAGGACAAGGGACTTGATCTGAGCTTCCGGGTAATCTTCCCAATATCGATAATTAAACGACATGCTGAAATCTTCATAAATAGGTCCCGAAAAGGAGCCAAAAAGTACCTGACCTTGGTTTACCAGCTCAATTCCAATGGATTGTGTGGCAGGTTCTATATATTTTCCGTCCGGTCCTTCACAGATGGGACAAGATTTCACACATGACGAGGCCACACATGAACTAATATGGTATGCCCCCAGTTTTTCGGGCAGTACCTGATAGACAGTCCCATCCCGATCGATAATGTAATGGGC
>Ga0315268_10002063_pt1 | contig 22951 bp, 32 predicted proteins | sample C1_top_MG_FD_204535 | JGI IMG/M metagenome (GOLD analysis project Ga0315268, IMG submission 204535) | Sediment microbial communities from Yellowstone Lake, YNP, Wyoming, USA - C1_top | ecosystem: Environmental > Aquatic > Freshwater > Lake > Sediment | place: USA: Wyoming | collected 2017-08-01 | reverse complement strand
ACTTCTGTCGCTGATATATCCATATAGCATAGTGACTGACGAGCAGAGAGAAGAGATTCTAAAGGCTGTTGAAGAAAAGCTTTTGCGTTGTCGCGGAGTGATCCGTTACGCCGGAGATGCATACTTCAACAGGCTTGGAGAAGCAGAGTGGACATTCGGATTCCCATGGCTATCTATAATCTATAGGATGCTAAAAAAGCCAGACAAGCAGGCATTCTACATGAGGAAGACCCTCGAAGTGCTTAACTACAAAGGCGAGCTGCCAGAATTATACTACGCAAACAGCGATGTTCATAATGAGAACACGCCGCTGGGATGGGGACAGAGCCTTCTAGTCGTTGCGATGAGCGAGGAACAGTGAAGATGCCAAACTCAACCTACATTTTCAGTCCAAGGACATATCAGCCCGGATGCCTCCCTGCTGATGATGAGTTCGACAGGCAGGTTACAGAAAACAAGGCAGTCGTCGCGCGCATTCAGTGCATCCAAGGCAAGGACAAGTCATCAGGTGATAAACCTCGTGTGCTCATACCAGATGCACCTGAAGACGATGAGCCAGATTGCATAATATATCTCCCTCATCTCCGACCAGAGAATGAGCCAGAAAAATATATTGATCCTGAGATAAAGAAACTTCTTGATGATTATGTAAAAGATAAATGAATTTCTGTGATTCAACATGAATAGAGCCCTAACCCCCACACTCGTTGCGTTGATAACATTATATTCTTCCAGCACAGTTGCAGAAACAGAAAGTCCAAAATCTGATGAGAGAATCATGGTCATGGGTAATTCTCACGTAGTCAGCCTCAAGCACATGCTGAGGAGCAAGAGATTCAGGGAGAAATGGAACATGGACCAAGGCAATTATGTTCTTGAAGATACGTTGCCAAACACTCCTGACAGGCCGATGAATGGAAAGTCATGCAAAAGGAAAAAATATTGTGACAAAGTTGCTTATGGCGGCAGGGACCTGCGTGACATGAAGAATGATCTTCCTGATTTCATCAAGGAGATGCGTAAGCTGGATAGTAATACTGTAATTCTCCTGGAAGGCGCAAATAGTCTGGGAAATATGGAATTCGGCAAAATAAAAGAATATCTGGATTACATCGTGGGCAATCTTCACAAGCAAGGCGCGAGGGTTTATGTCGCTGAGCTTCCGCTAGGAATTTCAGGCCATAGCAAAAGCCATAGCGAGAAGAGGGTCAGGAGATACAACTCTCTCATCAGGGAGGTTGGCGCTGACGGTATCGTCGAGCTTGCAGACACTCCTTGGTACAGACGCCAAGTCCATGGCTATAAGCCACATACGTTCAAGTACATGATGGAAAAGTTTGATGAGGCAGTTTATGGAAAAACTTACACTGCTGCAGTCTCTCATGACTACTGGAAGATTCCTGCGAGTAGTGGAAAGAGATAAAAGTGATTGATATGAAAGAATTACGTTTGCGCGGTCATCATTTCACATGGCTGTCAGATTTCTATCACTTAATGAATGAAGGAGCGACATCAGGATTGGATCAGTACAATGAGGATTTTCAGCATTTCCTAAGAAATCTTGATTCGCATCGGGATCTTCCCGTAACTCTTGTCGAAGGTTCTGATGATATCTGCTTGAATTGTGTTTATTACAGTGGCCAGGGTTGCGCTGACCCGAGGATGAAAGAAGATTATTTGTCTAGAGAAGCGCGTATAGGTATAGATGATAAGTATATAGCAGACAGACATTATGTGAAGCGCTTCAGGACTTTAGGGGATGTGCTTGAATTATAAATTTAAAAAAAATTATCTTATTCTCACAGCCTCTAGGTTCCTTGGCGCTACAGTCTCTATCTTGAACTGCCTGTGTATTGTGCTTGCCAAGTCCAGGCAGCGAGAATTCTCTCCGTGGTTGATTATGACCTTCTTTGGTTTGGGCTGTACATGTGTTAGGAAGTTCATGAGTTCTCGCCTGTCTGAGTGTCCGGTTATCTCTATCTTCTGTACTTCCATCTTGATGTGCAGAACATCAGGCTTTCCTGAAGAATCGACTCTCATGACTATCTCCTTCTCGCCCTCACGTATCCTTCTTCCCATGCTCCCTTCTGGCTGGTAGCAGGAAAATACGAGTGTGTTATGTGCGTTGTCTGCCAGTGCCTTGAGGTATTCCACTGATGGTCCTCCGGAAAGCATTCCTGAAGTAGCAACGATTAAACAGCTTCCTGTCTCTTCTATTATCTGCTGCCTTTCCTTCTGCGAACCTACCATCTTGAATATTGGGGACAAAAATGGGTTGTTGTCCTTGTGGAATATCTGTTTGCGTACATTAGAGTTCAGGAACTCAGGGTATGCTGTGTGGATTGCTGTTATGTCCCAGACCATGCCATCGACATAGACAGGCATATTCTCTATCTCTCCCTTGCGCACCATCTCTTCAATCAAAAGCATGACCTCTTGCGCTCTTCCAGAACCTAGTGTTGGCATGAGTATTTTTCCCTTGCGCGCGATTGTGTCTTTGATTATCTGTTTCAGCAGTCCGTCCTGGTCTTGGACAGGAGGCAGGACATTGTCCTTTCCGCCGTATGTGCTCTCTATCATGAGTGTCTCCAGTCGAGGGAATTTTGTCTCTGCAGGTTCAAGTAGTCGAGTCCTAGCATACTTCATATCTCCACTATACAATATGTTGTGAAGACCGTTTCCGACATGCATGTGCACCATCGAGCTTCCTATCATGTGCCCTGCATTATACAATGTTATCCTGACATCAGGCGTGACATCAGTGACTTCGTCATATTCGAGGCAGATTGTGTGCTTGACCATCTCGCGCACTTCGTCAGATGTGTAGATCGGATCTTTTCCTTCTCCTCTCATTATCTTGACCATGTCAAGCTGTAGCAAGGCCATGATATCGCGTGTAGGCAACGTGCAGTACACCGGTCCTCGGTATCCCATCTTGAATAGCCATGGAACGAGTCCTGAATGATCTAGGTGTGCGTGAGATACTATCACTGCGTCAAGTTCCTCTATCTTGAATTCAGGTGCTTCAAGATACGGATACGCATCAGCATCGCTTGCGACGTTGATTCCGCAGTCCAATAGAACCCTCGACTCAGGAGTCTGGAGGAATATCGCGCTTCGTCCTACCTGTCTTGCTCCGCCCAGGTATGTCATCCTTATCCATTCCTCTTTCTTTCCTCTTATCCAGCCATCGTATATACGATGTCCTGTCTTGTCCAGGAATTTTCTCCTGTAGTCAGAATTCTCATATAGTACTGCGCGTACGCTTTCGATGAGTTTTGAACGAATCGCGGGTGTCCTTCTTATGAATGGCACCCACATTGTCTTTTCCCTTATCTCTCGCAAAAGTTCGCCTTGCTTTCCTATGACTAGCCCTGGCTTTTCTGCGTGTATTATGACTATGGACCTTTGCGCGTCGAACAATATGTCTCCTGGGACTGCTTCGTCTGGTATGAGACCTTTTATGACCTTCTCTGCCTTCTCCATCTCCATGCATACTGATGGGTCTGGCCTGAGTTCAATCCTTTTCTTTATCTGGTCGACTATGCCCTTGATTATGCCCCTGTTGTCCAGGAAGAATTCCTTGTCTTTTGTGTAGAGGACTATGTTGGCTCCCTCGAATGCTGCGTCGCTGATCTTTCCTGTAGGGATTTCTTTTAGAATCTCTTTAAGTATTTCAGTCAATTAGTACCACCTTGTATTTCAGAATAGTTTTATTAGATTATATAAGATAAGATAAAAAATTAAATCACTCCTGTTTCAACCTTCTTTGTCAAGATTTTCTTGACTCCCTCCTCTGTGATTAGCATGACATCCACTCCGTTTCCAGATGCAGAATCTCGCTGTAGTGCTGCGTTCACAGCCTTTAGTGCGAGAGTTTTTGCTTCTTCCAGATTAAGGGAGCTTTTGTAAAGTGTCTCAAGGACTCCGAATGCAAAGACGCTTCCTGATCCGCTTGCAAGATAATCATCTGATTCTGAGATAGACCCGTCAGGGTATATGTCGTACAGGTGAAATCCAGTAGGATCGTATCCTGCGAACAGGAAATGCGATATTCCTGGTATGATTGATAGTTTCCTTATGTTGGAATATACCATTCCAGCAAGTAGGTTTGCAGCTTCGCTGACATTGACTTTTCTTCCTGTCCTCATTCGTTTGAGCCTTAGCTCTGCCTTGATGAGCTTTAGTATCAGCTGGACATCAGATACAGTCCCTGCTGTCGTGATTGCCATGTAGTCTTCGATGGCGAATATCTTGTCTACCCATTTATTCGCGATCATAGTACCCGCAGTAGCTCTTTTGTCTGCTGCCAGGATTATTCCGTCCTTGCATCGCAAAGCTATTGTGGTTGTTCCAGTTTTCATCCGGTTATCATCGTCTGCCATATATCACACCTATAAGCCTTCAGAACTATTGTTTTATCATTTCATGAAGAACTATTATACCTAAAAAGCCCTTTCCTATATTTAAATGTTTCGTTTAAAAAGAGAAAAAAAATAATAAAAAAGTTATTGTCCCTATTGCCTTCTCTTGAGCACTGCGACAACGACAATTATTCCTACAAGGACCAGCACAACATCTGCTGCAAGTATGATGACAAGCCACTTGTTGTTATCGAACCAGCTGCTTGAGCTGTATGATGTCCTTGGTGTCGCTACAGTTGCCTGAGGATATGAAACTGGCCTTGTGGGCTGAGTGACTACTTCGACTGGTGTAGTGGCAGGTGTTGTTACAACCGGCTGCGTCACTGGAGGTGTATTGGTCACCACTGGTTCTGTTTCATCAGGTGGTGTCACAACAGGCACGTCTGATCCGCACTTCTGTACCACGAGGTTGAGAGTGTCGGATAGTGTTTTCTTGCCGTCGTAATATGTTGCCTTGATGAATACAGGGTATGTTCCTGGCGAAATCTTATTGAATGTTATTGGCTGCACAAGTTCGAATTCATTTGCATCATCGCTGTAGTCTTCTACAACCTCGAAATTCTCTGTCTTTGTGAATCCTAGCTGTGAAGCGTCCACTGCGAGGTTTACTGTCTCGTCATTCTGTCCTGTGTTGATTATCCTGACTGTCAGCTGTGTGGACTGTGTGCAGCTTACTGTCGCAGGCATAAGCTCTTTCTGCATGAATCTGAGCTCGTGGCTCTCTTTGTCAGAGTCTACATCATATTCTACAGTGTCTGTATGCTTTGTGCTGTTCGCATCCTTTCCCTCTACTGTCAGGGTTAGCTTGTATGTTGCGTCTGTCTCGAGCTTGAGTGGTATGTTGAAGTCGAGTGTGATTGTCTTGTCCCTTCCTGCGAGGAGGTCGAAGTCATTTGCGTCTATCTCGATATCATCGCCGTCATCTATGCTTTCAAGGACTCCAGTGACTGCGATGTTCTTTATCTTGCTTCCCTCGATAGCCGAGTCGAAGTTATTGACAATCTTTACTTTCATGTTTAGAGTTGATGCAGGTGGCACCTTGATTGTTCCGCCGCTCTCATCTGCAGCGCTTTCCCTGTTGCCATCTACCTTGACAGTGACTTCTTTTATTTCCAGCATGCTAGCTGCTGATACTGATATCGATAGTAATACCAAGAATAATGCCAAAGCGATAAAAGCTGTTATTTTCCTCATTTCATGTCCACCCCGCGTGTTCGATGATTGTATCAATGTTATGTATGAGTTAGACTGTTCCCCCTACAGAATCACCACTTTTTATCACTTCCTGATAAGAATATCAAAAAAATATAAATATCTTTTGTAGTCCTGTACAGGGTACGACTTGTCTGTTATTTAAATATGATTTAATAAGAGATGATAAGAAAAAAATCAGTATGCCTTTGCAAAAAGAACATTGTATTTCGCGTCCTTCCTGCAATGTATGCATTTGCTCCCAGATAAAGGCTTCTCGTCTCCCATTGGTATGCACCTTGCGGTGACTCCCTCTGTCTCTGTCTTTATCCAGTCTTCGCACTCGCCTTCTCCGCAGAACGGTGCTTTAACGAATTTCTTCGAATTGATTGCAGAGACGAATTCTTCCCATTCTTTGACTTCGACGATGCTTCCAAGCATTTGCTGTTTGGATTTTTCATAAAGCCTTTTCTGCATCGCATCAAGGAGAACAGGGATTGCAATTTTCAGGTCTTTGAGCTTCACAAACTGTTTTTCTCCAGTGTCCCTGATGACGACTGTCGCCTGTTGTGCGTCAAGGTCTCTGGGGCCTATCTCTATCCGCAATGGTATGCCTTTCATCTCCCATTCATTGAACTTCCATCCTGGTGTGTATCCTTCGCGGTCGTCAAGCATTGGTTTGAAATCTGCTAGCTCTTCTCGTATCCTTTCTGCTGCAGACATTACATCTTTTCCTCTTTCGTTGAACATTATAGGAACTATGACTATTTTGTTAGGCGTCATCTTTGGCGGCAGCACCAGTCCTTTGTTGTCGCCGTGTATGCCTACCATGACTCCAATCATCCTTGTCGTTATCGCGAATGTGTTCTGCCACGCGTATTGCTCCTTTCCTTCCTGGTCCAGGAACTTGATGTCGAATGCTTTTGCAAATGTCTGGCCGTCATGGTGGAAGTCAGGTCCTTGTATTCCTTTTCCAGAAGGCAAGAATAATTCAATAGAATATGTGTATAGTGCTCCTGCGAATTTTTCCCTGTCTGTCTTCCTTCCGACAATCCCGTAGAGTGCCATGTATTCCTCAAGGAACTTCTTGTATATGCCTAGTATCTGGTCTCTTTCTGTCTCTGCCTCTACCTGCGTGGCATAGACTGTGTGGCCTTCGTTCCATAGGAATTCCCTTGTCCGGAGTAATGCGACAGGGTGCTTGAATTCCCATCTCACCACATTGTTCCATTGGTTTATCTTAAGTGGCAAGTCTCTCCAGCTCCTGATCCATTTTGCGTAGCTGTCGTACATTATTGTTTCAGATGTCGGCCTGATTGCAAGTCTCTCATCTAGCTTAGTGTCTCCTGCATGCGTTACCCACGCTACCTCTGGTGAGAACCCTTCAACATGCTCTGACTCTTTCTTGAACAGCGCTTCGGGGATTAAGAGTGGGAAGTATGCATTCCTTATGCCTATCTTCTTGAACTCCTTGTCTACTTCGTCATGCACTGTCTCCCATAATGCATAGACATTGGGCTTGAGTATCATGCATCCTGAGACTTTCGAGTAGTCTGCTAGGTCTGCCTTGATTATGACTTGGGTGTACCAGTCTGAGAAGTTCTCTTCTTTCTTGGCGGTTATGCCTTTGCTGCTTTCTTTTTCATCTTTTGCCATCTTATCTTCTCTTCTTAGTCTTTTTATTTATATGTTTTGCCTTGGTTTTGGGCTTTTGCTTTTTTGTTTTGTGCTGTTTTGGCTTGGAAACAGTTTCAGCAAATCTTTTCTGTTCATTTATTATCTTCCTCAGGAATCCCATGACTCCGAATGATTCTCGTTTTGTGAGCATCGATTTCCCTATAATCTTTTTCCACAATATCTGCTGTGTCTCGCGTTTCTCTTTTGTTCCCCAGTCAGACCTGTCAAATATTTCGCCGAACATCTTGAGTATCTGGTCTTTCTCTGGCTTTCCTATAGGAGTTATGTGCGCATTGACCTTGTTCTCTCCGATGTGCTTGTATAATTCATACAGCATCACAGCTACTGCGTGAGATATGTTGAGCGTCGAGTAGTCTTTTGCAGATGGTATTGTGACTGTGAAGTCGCATTTCTCTATCTCCTCGTTGAACATACCATGCCCTTCCCTTCCTATCACCAAACCAATCTTCTTTGATGGGTCTATCTCTTTTATCTTGAGTGCAAGTTCCTCTGGGACCAGTGGACTCCTTGTGATGTTGTAGTCAGTGCCTAGCTTTGCTGTTGTTGCAATCAGATAGTCATAGTCGTCAACCACAAAGAATTCGCAGACTTCTGCTTCTTGCAGTATCTCCTGCGCATGCTTTGCCCTGTTTCTCGCCTCATCAGAGAGGTGGTCGCATTGGGGATTGATGAGCACAAGTTTGGTGAAGTCAAAGTTCTTCATGACTCTTGCTATCGCGCCGATGTTTCCAGGTATTACAGGTTCGAGTAGTATTACATGTATCATTTTGTTATGCCAAGAAGTTTTATGTGAATAGTTTGCCTATCCATTTTATCGCTGGCCAGAATATGTTTATCGCAAGTATGATCAGTGTGAGGACGGTTATCTTTCTCCATATCCTGTCGCCCTTTTCAACGCCTTTTATTTTCTCTAAGGTAACTTGCAGCATCCTTCCGCCATCGACTGGTCCTAGTGGCAAGAGGTTTGCAAGGCCAATGCCGAATGATAGTATGCCTGTCACAGAGAGTATCTCTGCTATGAGCTTTAGTATAGCATATAGTATATTGAAGTACCAGGCATTGCTCTTGAGTTCAGTCTTTGGGGCGCTTGCTGCCATCACTCCGAGATATCCTTGGTGCTTGTCATCCGGGCTGCCTATCGTGACTATATTATACACAGTATTATTTGCAGTTATCGCTACTGTCTCGTTAGGCCTGATCCGCTTCATCATCGTGGTGAAATCATTGTAGTTCTTGACGTCTTCGCCATTGACTGCGGTTATCACCATGCCTCCTGTCAGGTTTGCTGCTTTTGCAGGCATGTTGTCTGTGACGCTGACGATGTCTACTCCTATTTCGTTTGTCATCGCCTGCATGCCTGGCGCTACTGCGTATGTGAGGAAGAAAAGGCAGATTAATGCTAGAATGATGTTTGAGAACGGCCCTGCTGCATATACTGAGTATTGTACTGTATCTTTTTGTTTCCTCAAGCTTTTTTCGTCTGGTTCGACAAATGCTCCCATGAGAGGTCCCAGGAAGAATACACCGCTAGATTTGACTTTGATTCCATGCGCCCTCGCTACGACTCCGTGGGAGAACTCGTGGACTAAAACTACGATGAAAAGTGCAATCCATCCTGTAATGAGAGGTATTTGTATCGGGCTTCCAGGTATCTTTACTCCTGGCACGACAACGCTTATCGCTGATACTGCAGAAGGCGTGCTTATGAGGCTCCAAAGGTTGTTCAGTAGATAGTATGCTATGAAGAATAGTCCTACGTATCCAACACCTATACCTATGTATCCTATGAGTTTTACGACTTCAGAATATTTTGTGCCGAGCTTGTCCATAAGCTTCAGGCCGACCTTTGTCCTGTACATTGCCAGGACCCTGCCTTGGATGTCAAACTTCTTCCTGAATATGAACACCAACAATATGATTAGAGAATAGAATAGTATGACCCACTTGTAGTCTTGAAAAAATGTCATAAGTAGTTTCAGCTCTTTTTTACGAAAAAAAATTTACTTCTTTCTCTTTGGCTTCAGTGTCTTTGCATGGCATTTCCTGCAGCGTATCTTTCCTGCTAATACCTTCAGGTTTGGCGCCTTTATCTTTGACTTGCATCGCCTGCAGACAAACACGTTCCTGAACTTCCTTATCGCTGCCTCTTCGAATTTTGCCATTTTATGACTCCGATTTTATCTGCTTCATGATCTTTTCGTTGATTATTACCCAATAGAGTACATTGACTCCTTCCACAATCTGTCCTTTGAGTTCTTCTGGGATCTTCATCTCGAACTGTTCGTATGTCTCAGCATCCATGACAGTCGCGACATCGCCTGTTATTGACAGCACCTGTGCTGTCTTCTTTCCGATGATAGGGATATCAACCTTGTCATGTCCTGGCATGACTGCGACTCTCTTTTTCTCATCTATGAGTCCGACAGCAGATATTCTCGCTTTTGCGTGGCCGTGCTTTCCTGGCCTTGATATCTGTACATCGATAACCTTGGACGCTACGCCCTCCATCAGTATATAGCTGCCTGGTTTAAGCGACCCTGCGTCTGCTTTCTTTGTTTCGCCCTCTGCTTCCATAAACACCACTTATTGTATCTTTTTTTGTTATTTTAAAACGTATAATACCGTTTTTTATCCATGTTTATAAATATTTTGGTCAGTCTCCTATAATATAATGTTATGTGTTAGAACCACCCGAAAAGCCTGGGCTTCCTTATCCTTTGGATGGTCTTGCCTGCTATCGCTTTGACCCTTGCCTTCCTTGCTACCATCCCAAGCTCTTTCTCTATCTCTTCTCCATTCTCGAACACTGCTTCAAGCCGCTTGAACCGCGCATCATGGTAATATGTCTTTGTCCCTGATTTGAAGAACTTACGTTGCTTGTGCAGTGTCTCATGGAACATGATATAATCAAGGTATTTTTCTTCGTTGTCCTGGAATATCTTGCTGATTGTGATTGTGTCTGTCTTGAAGTCATATGTTCCGAATGTGCGTACCGACTCTTGCCCCCATCGCAGGTTAGGTCTTTCAACAAGCCCTAGGAAATACCGCTCATTTATCCTATTGAAGCTGGCTTCAAGTATAGGGTGTGTCTTGTCCTTAGGTATTGATATGTGCAGGCTCCTTACGAAATTATTGTAGAGGTCGATGTACATCGTCTGCTTTTTCTTTTTCAGAAGTCGAAGCATGAGCTCTTGTATAAGCCCCATCTGTATCTCCGGAGAGACGCCATACCATTTTCTCGACAGTTTGAAGTGCATATGCCCGGTTCTAAAACTTACATTCCCTCCATATGACTTTAGTCTTCCTGTGTATTCTACTGAGAAATCATATCCTTCTGATTCTGGGAACAGGTCTTTGTATGCTTGTTCCGCGATATTATTTTCTTCTGTCATGAGAATTATTCTGTATGCATCTCGTAGCGCAGTATTGCTGCTACTTTTCCCAGGTCGCGCAGCTGCACTCCTTCGCGTGTCTCGGTTGATATTATCTTGACATCAGTGCCCATTTTCTCTGCTGCTTTCTCGAATTCCTCTATCTCTGAATCTTCCAGCGTCTCTGAGAGCAGCAGCGTCTGCACCACTCCTGCCTGCAGCATCTTCATCGATTGTTCTTTTCCATATGTTACCATACCTGGTTTCTTGCCGAGGAGGTTGAGGAATTGGCTGACTATCTTCTTCTCTTGTGAGACTTCCTCGTTTGCGAGTATGTCTTCGCTTTTCTCGAGCAGCTCTTGCAAGCCGAAATCCTCTGTGTATGACAGGTCTTTGGTCCCGATTATTTTCTTTCGGACTTCATTTGTTACGTATTCATAATTGAGAAAGTCATTTATTGTGACGCCGGGACCGCCTATTATTATTCCTTTGAGCCCTTCTAGCTGCAGGAATTCCTCTTTCATGTATTCTGCTATTTTCTTGAAGTGGTCTTTTATCGCGAGTTCCCTGTTACGTGCGAACCTTGCAGCAGATTGTCCTCCCGCTTTCATCTTGCCAGGAACTTCTGAGTGTGTTTTTCTGATAGGTATTATCGTCTTGCCTTTGAGGATTGCTATTATTGCGTCGCGTCTGTCCATTGCGACAAGTCCGTATACTTCTTTTATGTTGAGCAGGTCCCGCAATGGCTCGAGGACAAATTCCTTGTCGCATCGGTAAGTTCTGAACTTCAGCGGCACTGGAGGTTCAAGGCTCCATACCTGGAAATCCTGCTGGCCTTCTCTTTCTGCTACATTGCCTGAGAATACAACCAGTCCGTTCGGTGGTGTCCTCTTGAATAGCTTGAGGTGCTGCAGCATACGTTCAAGCGCGCCTATGACATTGTCCCTTGTCTGCTTGCTCTTGATGTTTGATGCTGTCCCCTGTTCCTGCGAGATGTGGTTTATGATTGCGTTGAGATCGTATCCAGAAGGCACATATACAGATACTAGCTCTGTATGCCTGCCTCTATGGTTTTCCATCTCCTTGATGAATTTCTTTACATGGAATTTCTGTACTGCATTAAGGTCTGACATGATGAAATTTAAGAAATTGAAACTATATAAATATAGTTACGATTGTTGTCCCACAAAACCTTTAAATACCGCCCATCAATCCTGAGAAGATATATGGGGTTATGGGGTAGCTTGGTTTATCCTTTTCGGTTTGGGACCGAAAGACCCCGGTTCAAATCCGGGTAGCCACATTCATCATATTCAATAATATAGAGAAACACCGGCAAGTTTTATAAACAAACATAATTTGCTACAATAAATACAATTGATATTCATATCGCCCTCTCGCATTGAAGAAGGGCACATATAACGCAATAAGAGCATCTAACTGGTTAAAATGGCAGAAAAAGAAAAATTAGGTTCTATGAAGCGTTTTGGGACTAGATACGGTCCTAGAAACAAGAAAAAAGTTGCCGCAATCGAGCAATTGCATAGAGGAAGGCATAAATGCCCTTTCTGCAACTATGTGAAGGTTACAAGGCTGTCCAAGGGCATCTGGCAGTGTGAGAAATGCAATGCAAAATTCACAGGTAAGGCTTATACTTACACATCACCTAAGAAAGTGATTGAAGAGCTTATGGAAGAGAAAGCCAAATCTGAACCAGATGAAGAGGTTGCGTAAAGATGGTCGAGTACAAGTGCTTTGATTGCAACAAGAAAGTCGGCATCGAATACATCAAGAAGAAAGTGAGATGCCCGTACTGCGGCAGCAAGATGCTTTTCAAGCCGAGATTAGTCTCGACAAAAGTCAAGGCAAGATAGGTTCATGGAATACACAGCGAAATTGGTCGCCAAGGGCGATCCTGAAAAGCTTATCCAGTGCATGACACCAGAAGACACAAAGTTCGACAGGTCTTCATTCACTATTTCAAAAGTAAAAGATGGCGTTGAGTTTGATGTCGTCGCCAAAGACGCTGTTGCGTTGCGTGCGACACTCAACTCGATTTCACAGCTCTTGATTGTCTTCGAGGGCGCGGCACAGATCAAGAGGAAAAATAAAAATGGCTGAAGTGTCAAACTTATTGCAGGAGAAGATCAACAAGCTTTCTATGATGGAACAGACCCTTCAGTCGTTCTTGGCGCAGAAGCAGACATTCCAGGCGCAGCTGATGGAGATAGATTCTGCATTGGATGAATTGAAAAAGACCGACAAGGCATACAAGATTGTCGGCAATGTCATGGTTTTTTCTGATAAGGAATCCCTGATTAGCGACTTGAACCAGAAGAAAGAGACTGTTGAACTTAGGATCAAGAGCATTGACAAGCAGGAGACTAAGATGCGAGAGAAGACGAGTGAACTTCAGTCTGAAGTGATGAAAGAGATGCAGTGATTGCTAGCAGGGAGAAGTAAAGATGGAGGAGAGGGTAAAAAACATCGTGGATGCGCTCGAAGAGCTCGTTGGCGATGGCTCAGTCCCCCGCAACATCAAGGCAAAGGTCGAATCCATCATGACAATTCTGAAGTCTGATGATGGTGAGGACATGAATATCAAGATCAACAAGGCATTGAGCGAGCTTGACGAGATTTCTGACGACTCGAACTTGCAGCCTTACACAAGGACCCAGATATGGAATATTGTTTCTATGCTTGAGATGGTTTAGGATAACTATTATTCTTAGCAACGCCGCCGTGAATAATACTAGCAGTGCCACCGCCATATTGCGAGCCACTTTGGATTACACATCGGGGCCGTCGTCGAGGGACGCCTCCGACCGAAGGGAGCGAGGTGCCAAAGCCGCAGCTTTGAGCAGCCCCTACGGGGAGACAGGCCAATCAAATAGAACAATGCTAGGCGAGCATGGCGTGGCACTGTGTTCAATGTGCTAAGCCTCACGCGGCGCTGCGAAACAATATTATTTGCTGTTCTCCTTCTTTCCCGCCTTAATATGTATAACTTCAGTCTTGTTCAATACAGAATTAGGTATGAATATTATGTCTCCATTCTTGGTCTCTATCTTTGTCTCGACAAGTGTTATCTCTATTATCTTTCCCTGCATGCCTTTGACTTTTATCTTCTGCCCGACCTTGAATTCCTTCCTGCTCTGCATGAAGAATCCTGCGACAGCGTTGGGGATGAAGTCCTTTATCCCGAGGAATGTCGATAGTATGATGAGTATGATGATTCCTGCTGCGATGAGGTGAAGTATCGTGGAGACAAGCCCTATCTGCTGTAGTACGATGACTACAGTCACAAAATAGATGAAGTATGTCGTAAAAGTCTCTGCTATCTCCTCAAGTTTCAGCGACGCGCCTGTGATCTTGCTGAATGTCTCGTTTATCTCAAAGCTGTGCAGCAGCTTGTATATCAGCCGTCCCAGTATCTTACCCAGGATGAATCCTATGAGCAGCAGGACTATAGCTACTATGAACTTGTAGAACAGTCCGGACGTCGATGCCCTTGCATCCTCGTATGCGTTCACTATGGTCTCTATCAGTGTTGCCATAAGTTTTTACATGCATTCCTCAATATATAAAGTTTATTGAAAAATGAATGCGCACCAGCGCACAGCAGAGATTTCACACAAATTCGATTAAGAGCAAAATTTAAATAGTCGTTCTTCAATAAGTGCATCATTAATTAGAGGTGATGACTAATGGTGTTTGGTCTTGGAGCGACTGAATTATTGCTCATATTAATTGTTATTGTGATTCTATTCATGTTACCGAAGAAGCTTCCTGAGTTAATCAAGAGCTTCAAACAGGCAAAGGACGAATGGAACAAGAGTCCTGAGCAGAAAACTGAAACCAAGGAATCTCCTGTTGAAAAGAAGGAAGAATCTCCTAAGGTGAAACCTTCAAAAAGCAAGAAATAATTATATATTTTTTTATTTTTTTTTTTAAGCTGGCGCAGGCACTTCTTTCTTGAAAAATATCAGGCTTATCTCAAAAAGCAGAATGAGCACTATTGCCAATGCAAGCTGGGATATTATGGAATGATCAGGTGTTGCAATGCCTGAAACTATTAGTGTTATAAGAACGACCCACTTGCGTGAATGCTTGAGTGTGGATTTCTTAATAAGGCCTATTCTATTGGCGAATACCAGCACTAAAGGTACCTGAAATACAACCCCTCCCATGAATATTGTGAGTATGACGAATGAGAAGAAGCTATCAAGCGCAAAGAAGTTTGTTAGCCCCATCTTTGCATTGTATTCTATGAAAAAACTGAACATTAATGGTATCAGAACAAAGTACATGAATGACATTCCGCAGATGAACAGCACCATAGACGAAAGTGCTGTCTTCAGGAATACGTGCTTGTGTTTTTCATTGAGTGCGGGGCTGATAAATAGGAACAGCTCATAGATTAGGAAAGGTATTGTTACCGAAAGTGCAAGTATCAATGTGAATTCTATTCGGGTGCTAAATCCCATCATAGGGTCAGATGATATGAGCTTCACATTCTCGAATCCCCCTAGGAAATGTTGAGTCATGATACTTATGAGCTTGTCAGTGATTGCATAGAATACAAAAACAGATATCAGGAATACAAATCCGGATATCTTTAGTCGGCTGCGAAGCTCTTCGAGGTGCTCCCATATGCTCATATATTTTTCTGTCATTTCGCATCCTTTGTTTTTCTACTTGCAACTGCTTTGTCTGCAATTGCTTCTTTCTTAGAATCCTGCAAAATCTCGGTTTTTTCCTTGTCAAATTCCTTCGCTGCAGCGACGCTAATTTCCCTTGCTTCCCTTGCCATTTCTTTCCTGACTTCCATGCTGGCTTTCTTAATGTCGTCTATATACTCCTTTTCAGCCTGTTTCTTGACTTCACCAAGCTGCTCCTTCACTTCTTTCTCTATATCTACGAATTGATGCCTGGTTATATCTGTCTCTTGCTGCATGCGAAGATACATCTTGTACAAGTTCTTGAAGAAAGGCTTTATCTTATTGAGATTCTTTGGTCCAACCACTATTATCGCCACTACAACGATAAGTAGTATTTCCGAAGTGCCAAGACCGAGGACCACTTCTATCCTACCTCGGCAGTTATCATCTGAGATTGATTTTCAGGATCTATAGAATCATTGCTTTGATTTTCAGGGGTTATTACTCCTACAGATCTTATTTTATCGCTTGAGTAGAGCACATTCTCAGAAAGAAGACCTAGTGCCAGGATTATCAAGAGGATTATACATGCAACAACTGCGATTATCAATTTACTTCGATCATACCTCTTTTTTTCCATATGACGGTTTGATGCGATTATTTATTTATATATCTATAGGGTCAATAAATTGGTCGCAACAAATCTGCACTTCATCAAATCCAAGGAATTCAGCATTCTCAAATAGGAATAAAGTGCAATAACAAATTCTCGTCGACAAAATCAAAAAAAAACGAAACATTTATAAATGGTGGAACCATTAGTCACTAAATAAAAAGGAGCGTGATTTAATGAGGCACCACCCCAAGCATGTTAGTTCTGATAAACATTTTTATCTCAACGGCGGTAAATCCCTCAGCAGTGTTGAAGACCTGGCTGAGTGCATCGGAAATCTGAGCGATGAGGAATTTTCTCACCACGTAAATTCTGAAAAGAATGATTTCGCTAATTGGATTGTTGATGTTTTTGGCGACAAGAATCTTTCTTCTGAATTGCGCCTTGTGTCTGACAAGAACAAAGCCAAGGAAATTTTGAAGAGGCATCTTTCGCAGTCAACAGATGATTTAACAGAAAAAGATAGAGGTGTAAACATGAATGGAAAATTTGGTATGGTTAACCAGCCAGTATCTAGAAGGTCATTCCTACAGGGAGTGGGAGTCGCCGCAGCAGGGCTTGCATTAGCAGGCATGGCAAGAAGAGGCAATGCAACGAATGCGATTACAGGAGCTGCAGTAGCACCAGGCTATCCCGCAGGCACTGTGCAGTGTGAATGGGGAGCTGAGACATATTCAACCGGAATTCCAACGGTTCCTCCACAATCATTTAACCCCACAACAGCTAAGATGATTTGGGAATCATTTTTTGCTCCGCCAACAGTATATCAATTATTTCCAACAGTACCTGCTGGAACACCTATCACACCAGGTTTGAAGATGTACCTTAAACGCATGCTGCACAACAGCTTGATGATGAACAATTTTGCCACATTGAATCCTAGAGGGAATGGTGCAAGCATCACACTGCAGCAGACAAAAAGGCCTTCAGATTTTTCATCAGAGATTATCTCTGCAACAGACGGCGCAACATATCAGGTAGAGTTCCAGATGCCAGGCGCAGTAAGAAGGGGCTGGTACATAAAAGCTGAACTTGATGATGAAACAGAAAGAAAGCTTGTTATGTATCTTCCAGGAAGGCTTAATTCAATCGAGGGTATGAACGGTCCCGAAATCAGGAAGTATCTAGCAAACCTCGCGTTTGCAGGATATGATGTGTTGTATCTGGATTTGAGAGGCCATGGATGGTCTACTGGATGCTGCTGGGACAATGAGAATATGGCTGAAGATGTATTTGATGTTTTGGATTCGCTTGAAAGCGGAAATTTCATAGCCATTGATCCTTCAGGAGGCTCTTCGAAACCATATCTGAAAGCAAATACGCCCACAGTATTGTTTGGATTATCCCAAGGTACTCAAGTGATAACGAGGGCGATGGCCAAATACAAGGGCAATCCAGCATACTCTACTTACAAGATAAAGGGTGCTGCATGCTTTGATGGATTCCAGGGTATGAGAATTGGTGATATGCAATTGATAATCATGGGATGTTGGCTAGCCAATTTGAACGACTCGGCACTTACGCCGGGAATACCTGGATTACCTCCAGTAGTGCCTGTACCTGCAGGAACACCTTCGCAGATATTTGTAATACAATACGCAGACAACCTAACATTAGGGCAGTGGCCAGCTCTTCTTTCAGTGAGCGGCACAGGTGATGTCTGGGCAGCAGCAGAAGGTCAGGTTGAAGCATATAATGCCGCAAGAGGAAGAAAACAGATATGGTTCCTCCCGGGTGCGCATGGATGCACGCACAGGCCAGAGTTTTCTCCATATGCAACAGCAAAGCTGTTGAAGTTCTGCGCTGATGCATTCAAGAAGGATTGGCCTCTCACAAACGCAGAGACCAAGACTGTGCAGGAACTGGTCTGCCAGGCAGCTGGTAAGGACTTACAGGCATTCTCTGCTGTTGAAGGCAAATTAGAAGCTGAATACAAACAGTATACAAGAGACCTTGAGACTGTTGTCACCAGCATAAGTATTGCTGATTACACCGAAACAGGGCAGACAGAGTAAGAATTTTTTTTAATTTTTTTCTTTTTCTTTTTTCAACAAGAGTATTTTGTCTAGTGTCTCCACCATTTACATACGGTGTTAAGATGTGAATGAATCATCTATTTGCCTGTTTTGTATGTTTCCTTTCCAGGCATTAACAGGTCGCATTTTCTTAACACTCTCTGAGCGAAATCTTTGGTCCAGAAATCATCTTCATAGTGTAGTAATCTTGTTATCGTTCGGTACGTCTTGTCATGTGCATCTTCGTCCATTGATGGCAATATCTCTTCAAGGCTGTCCAGCACATTTATTTTGAGAGCCCGATCACCATCTGTTAAATCCTCTGCTAACTCAAGTAATACATAATAGCAATGTTCGCGCATCTCTTTTGGCAGACCTGGAATGTTTTCCTTCATGTACTTGCCGAAGTCAAAAGGCGACAGCTTGTTGTCATCAGACCTGACTTCATCGATTGTCGTGATTACTTTTTGATAAACTAGATCATCCAGTGCCATCCTATTCAACTCCGTAAGTATTTATTCATGACAAGAACAAGATCCTCAATCCGAAAGCTGGATATATCAGAGTACAATTGAATCCTACCTTCAGGAGGTAATGAACCAATATGGATTATCGGACCGCGATATCCTTTTTTTTTAATCTGTTCAACGCCATCCCATCTAGACATTATTCTTGCCATGTAGTCGTCGGCGCAGACAACAGCAATTCTGTTAATATTTATATCGCATAGAAGATCTTCTACGCATTCAGGATACCCTCTATTATAGACGCAAATGTATTTCGGGAACTCATGTTCTATTGCTTCCTTTACAATATTTCCAAACCCTACCACAGACTCTAAAAGCAGTATGATATCCTTTTTCATCTTGTTGACCTCGCTTTCTTCTTATATGTACTTCCTCAACGTTTCGATAAGCTTATCTCCAAATTTATCAGCGACATCTGAAAATAGGTGCTTCTTCTCTTCAGGCAATGTTGTGCCGCCGATATACACTGTCGGGCCACAGTATCCTTTTTGCTTCAGCTCCTCGACAACATCCCATCCCCAAGTATGTGCTGGCAAGTGCCCATCTGCGCATATAACTGCAATCCTGTCAAGATTTACCTCTTCTAATATCATCCTTACGCATGGAGGGTGACCCGAACTGTGTACAAAAGAATAATCTGGAAAATCCATTTTCAGGCGTTCCTCAGCAGTATAGGCGACGTAAGCTTCGTCATCAATATACACTATGGTATCCTTCTTCATTTTCATTTCCCTCCGAGATTTTCTTGTCTGTTCACAAATTTCACCATCCTTGCTTTAGGATAACGAGGATCTATCCTGCGTTCAGGAATGAATGCGTTTTCGACTTCATCAATCAATTTCTGCAGCATTTTCCGCTTTGCTCGGAATGCCATATGAAGAATATCGTCCAATTCTGGCAGATATAATTTAAAAACTGTATCATAACAGTTTTTTAGTTTCTGTATGTCTTCAAGAATCTGCATTCCCGGCAGATATCTCGTTATTATGCTACAACAATATTGTCTTTGGGGATTTCCTTCGACTAAGTCAAATTTGGGATCTATTTTGCCATTTTTAAAAAATCTGTGATAATGCGTTTTCATGAAAACTGACTCAACAGCTGGATTATACTCTATTGCACGCAAATTTTCTTTGGGATAACCATCGAAATTGTCATCAAAGAAAGGGCTTTTCAGGGTGTATCTACCGTCACATGCCTTCCTTTCCATTTTATCTGTATAAATAAAGATACCATCATCTGTAAAACTCAAAACACATCCACGGTAACTCGAGGCGAGCACTTTGTCGAGATTGCCTCGCCAGATGGTAGGATTGGTGCCAATCAAGACGTCCTCTCTTCCTTCCTCGTGGTAGTTATTATGGATATCATACATCTTTCTTGCAAAATATCTTGATAAACTTTGATTATCTTTTTCTATTTCTTCATCCAATTGGTTTAATTCTGTTTTTCCCAATCGAGTTAAATCGTCTAATGCCATTTCTCTCAACTCCACAACAAATTTATTACTATACGGGATGGACAACCAGAGTATTTATATTATTGTCATACTACAACAGTATGACATAAGAAAGATTTAAATAATTCAAAGACAATCTGTAGCTCATGGACACAAAGATACTCGAGGAAGTGGGCTTGACAGGTAATGAGATCAAAGTATATCTTGCACTCATGGAACTGGGCTCAGTCACGGCAGGAGAGATACTGAAGAAGATAGCGCTCCACAGAGGCGCGGTCTATGACACCCTGGACAAGCTCATGGAAAAAGGCCTTGTATCCTATGTCATCAGGGCTAATCGCAAGTATTTTGAGGCTGCAAATGCCAAAAATTTCCTTGATGTTGTTGAGAAGAAAGAGGAAAAGACAAAAGCGGAGAGACAAGAGCTCCTGCAGCTCATCCCCCAGTTGGAAGGCAGAAGAAAACTTGGAAAAGCAGCACAGGAAGTCACACTGTACAAAGGGAATAAGGGACTCAAGTCGATTTTCCAGGATTGGCTTGAAGAAAAGTCAGAGATACTTGTAATAGGAGCCTATGCAGAGGAAGCAGAGTCCTTGAAGCATCATATGAAATTTTCCCTTCCCGGATTCCATAACAAGAGGGTAGCGCAGAAGCAGGTCATGAGGTTTGTATTCCCAGCGCAATCCATCGTAAGAGCTAAACAGCTTAAAGGATACAAATACACACCTGTAAGGATTCTGCCAGCACCTTTTGCATCTGTAACATCAATTCAGATATATGGAGATAAGGTTGCCACAATCATGTGGTCTTCTGAGCCGATAGGGATAGTGGTAAGGAGCAAAGAAGTTGCCAAGTCATATAGGGATTATTTTTCTATCCTGTGGGATTTAGCCAAACCTCTTTAGTCCATTACTGATATGCATCTGAGGGAAACCATTAAATACCCCTTTTTTCTAAGGAACTGCTATGCCTCAGCCAAAACAAAAGCTCGGAGAAGATAAGGAGAAGAAGAAAGCATCTAATTATGACAGGATTGCAGAGATGGAGGCAGAACTTGCCAAGATGCAGTACAACAAGCGCACGCAGTATCATTATGGTCTGGTCCGTGCGAAGATATCTGAGCTTAAGAAGAAAGAGGAACTGCGTAGTTCCAAGGGTCCTGCAACTTCTGGTTATTCTGTAAGAAAGACCGGAGACGCGACAGTCATACTTGTCGGTTTTCCGTCATCAGGTAAGTCAAGCCTTCTCAACGCAATAACTAATGCCAATTCTCCTGTAGGCGCCTATGAATTCACAACATTGTCAGTCATCCCAGGTTTGCTGGAATATAAGGAGTCCAAGATCCAAATTCTTGATGTCCCAGGTATTGTGCAGGGCGCAGCATCAGGTAAAGGCAGGGGCAGGGAAGTCCTCTCAGTCATGCAGAACGCAGACCTTGCGATAATCCTCATCGATACATTGAGGCCTAACGCATATAATATTATCATGAAAGAGGTCAATGATGCGCACTTAAGGCTGAACAAGAGGAAGCCTGACGTGAAAATAAAGAAAAAACCGAAAGGCGGCATCAACATAGGTAAGACCGTCAAGCTCGAGACACTTTCGAATGAGACTATCGTGTCGATATGCAAGGAGATGCGCCTCAACAACGCTGATATCCTTATCCGTAGCGATATTGGCGTAGATGATTTCATCGATGTCATTGAAGGGAACAAGGTATATATCCCTGGCTTGACAGTTCTCAACAAGATGGACCTTGTTGATAATGCCAGGCTTGATGAGATAAGGAAAGAGGTCCATGCTGATATCTGTATTTCTGCAGAGGAGAAGGTCAATCTTGACAAGCTGAAGGACATGATTTTCAACAAGCTTGACTTCATCAGGGTCTACTGTAAAGAAGTAGGAAAGAAAGCAGACCTACAGATTCCCCTGATAATGAGGCGGGGAAACACGATACGTGATATGTGCAACAAATTACACAGAGATTTCGTCAACAAATTCAGGTTCGCAAGGGTGTGGGGCCCGAGCGCGAAGTTCCCAGGGCAGGTATTGATGCTCAATCATGCGCTTGCAGACGGGGATGTGGTACAGATACATCTGAAGTAAGCCGTTCTGCGTTATATGCAATTTCTATGGCAAAAATATCTGAAACATATCCGCAATATTTCCGATTTTATCGACGGAGAATTTATTAATAAGTTTCACTTTTATTCTTCTTGCGAGGTGGTTGTCATGAATACAGAATCGCGATTTATGAGTCAAGAATACGATGCTTTTCCGAAAAACTTAAATAACAGTTCTTATATATACTTATATAATATGAAAAACGTCCTGCATAGCCCGACATTGGACTCTGTCCTGATGGTCGAAAAGTTAATCAAAATGCACAGCCAAGAGTTCGGCAAGTACCAACTTTGGAAACGTTTGCCGAAAAAGATGATGTACCAGACATTCCAGGCAGTGCTCAGCTATCTTGAAGAATCCGGCAAGATATTGATAGACAAGGAGGGATGTGTGATGTGGACTTATGATCCTGAACACATAAAGCGATTGATTTCTGAAGGCCTTATTGTAAGATGAAGAGGGTTTGTATAGCTTTTATCTCAAAGAGACTGAAAGCTGACTTCGATTCACTTGAACAAGGAAAAGCTGAAGAACGCACTCTTTGGAGATCTATGGATATTGCTCTCGATTCAATAAAATCAGACCCTTGTTCTGGAACAAAAATCGAGAAAAGATTGTGGCCAAAAGAATATGTTAAGAAGTATGGGATAAATAACTTATGGAAGTGCAACCTGACAAGAGGTTGGCGCATGACGTATACGATAAAAACTGACAGTTCAGATATTGTATGCATAATCCTTGAATGGCTGCCTCACAAGGAATACGATAGGAGGTTCGGATATTGAGAGTGATAGGTGCTAGATACCTA
>Ga0315268_10002062_pt1 | contig 22953 bp, 20 predicted proteins | sample C1_top_MG_FD_204535 | JGI IMG/M metagenome (GOLD analysis project Ga0315268, IMG submission 204535) | Sediment microbial communities from Yellowstone Lake, YNP, Wyoming, USA - C1_top | ecosystem: Environmental > Aquatic > Freshwater > Lake > Sediment | place: USA: Wyoming | collected 2017-08-01 | reverse complement strand
CGCATCATCCAGGGGATTAAAACCGCGGGCTCCAACAACCCGGTGTTCATCCTGGACGAAGTGGACAAGATCGGCATGGACTTTCGGGGGGACCCGTCCGCGGCCTTGCTGGAGGTTTTGGACCCGGAGCAGAACCATTCCTTCAGCGATCATTACCTGAACGTGGCCTTTGATCTCTCCAAGGTGATGTTCATCACCACCGCCAACCTCATCGACCCCATCCCGTCGGCCCTGAAGGACCGCATGGAGACCATCCGGCTGTCGGGCTACACCGAGGAGGAGAAACTGGAGATCGTCCGGCGCCACCTCCTGCCCCGGCAGCTCACGGAAAACGGCCTGCCCCCCGAGGATTTCAAGATTTCTCCGGAAGTGCTGAAACGGGTCATCGTCAACTACACCCAGGAGGCGGGCCTGAGGAACCTGGAGCGGGAGATCGGCTCGCTGTGCCGCAAGGTGGCCCGCCGCCTCGCCGAAGGGGAACAGGGCCCCTTTGCCATTACCCGGGCCAACCTCCACCTCTATCTGGGGCCGCCCCGGTATCTACCCGAAGGCGAGTTGGAAAAGGACGAAGTGGGGGTGGCCACCGGGCTGGCCTGGACCCAGGTGGGGGGCGAAACCCTGTCGGTGGAGGCCACCTTGATGCCGGGCAAGGGCCAGTTGACCCTCACGGGCCAGTTGGGGGAGGTGATGAAAGAGTCGGGCCAGGCGGCCTTGAGCTACGCCCGGTCCCGGGCGGAGAGCCTCAATTTGCCGGCGGATTTCTATGAAAAGCTGGATATCCACATCCACGTGCCGGCCGGGGCCACCCCCAAGGACGGGCCTTCCGCCGGGGTCACCATGGCCACGGCGCTGATCTCCGCCCTGACGCAAATTCCGGTGCGCCGGGACGTGGCCATGACCGGGGAGATCACCCTCCGGGGCAAGGTGCTGCCCATCGGCGGCTTGAAGGAGAAGGCCATCGCGGCCCTTAGGGCCCGCATCAAACAGGTCATCATCCCCCAGGCCAACAAAAAAGACCTGGTGGAGATCCCCAAAAACGTCAAGCGCCGCCTCAAGTTCGTGGCCGTGACCAACATGGACGAAGTGCTGCTGGAGGCCCTGGCCCGGCCGCCCTTTGCCGGGGGTAAAAAGGCGGAACCCGCCAAGGGGCGGCTGGCGGCCCGGCGGACTCCCCCGCCGGTGGTTTGAGAAAGAGACTGGCGCAAAAAAATTTGGGAGAGCGGGCCAGGGGCTTCTTCGTAAGTGGCCCGTGCCCCCTTTCCCCAACCCTCTCCCCCAACCCCTTGAGGATTTTAAAAGAATAGCTGGTGAAATGGGGCGTAGCCCGGCTTCGCCAGCACACATTTCAGGGCGTTGGGAGGGGAGTTTTAGAGAAGACCGGCGGAATGGATTTCCCCTTCAACCGGTCTCAACTGACGTCTCATCAGAGCCCATGCTGACCACCCGACAACTGACAACTGGCAACTGACAACTGATCACCTTGGAATCCTGGTTATCAGATCCCCACAGCTGGCAATGGCTCGTCCTGGGCGGGCTGGGAGTCATCTGCGCCTTCTTCGCCATCGTTGAAACCTCGCTGTTTGCCCTGACCCCCCTGGACCGGCTGCGCCTCAAGGAGCGGAACCGCCCTCAAGGGGAGCTGGTGGAGGGGCTGCTGGCCCGGCCCCGCCGGTTGCTGGTGACGGTGCTCATCGCGGTGGAGACCGTCAGCATCCTGTTCTCGGTGCTGGCCACCTCCCTGGCTTTGGCCCTCTGGGGGCCCGGGAGCCAGTGGGTGGTGCTGCTGGTCTTCGTGCCCACCTATCTGTTCCTGGGGGAAATCATCCCCAAGTCCCTGGCCCTGGCCTATCCGAGCCGCCTGGCCGGTTGGGTGGCGCCCCTGGTGCGGCCGGCAATCCTGGTGCTGACGCCGCTCCGGGTGGTGTCGGTCCAGATCAGCCGGGGCCTGCTGGCCACCCTGGGCTTTCGTCCGGAGATGCCGGTGCCCAAGGTGCAGCAGGAAGACTTCGTCCGCATGGTGGAAGACAGCCACCGCCGGGGTGTCATCGCGGAGATGGAGCGGGACTTCATTCAAAATCTCCTGAGCTTCGGCGAGCTGCGGGTGGGTCAGATCATGGTGGCCCGGCCCGACATGTTCACCCTGCCCATTGATATGCCCCTGGAGGAGATGATCGACGAGATCAAGCGGCTCCGTTTTGCCCGGGTGCCCATCTATGAGGAAAGTCCGGACAACATCCTGGGCATCCTGCACGCCAAGGACCTCCTGGACATCTGTTACCAGGAGCCCTGCGACGAAAGCGTGCTGCGGAATATTCTGCGGCCGCCCTATTATGTGCCGGAAAACAAAAAGGCCTTCGACCTGTTGGGTGAACTGCAGTCCCAGCACCTGCGGCTGGCGCTGGTGGTGGACGAATACGGGGCCCTGGTGGGGCTGGTGTCGGTGGAGGACCTGCTGGAGGAACTCTGCGGGGAGATCCCCCAGGAGTTCCAGGTGGAAGAGGAACTCCTGAGAGAAGTGGCCCCGGGCCTCTGGCGGGTCAAGGCCACCATGTCCATGGCGGACTTCAACGAAGCCCTGGGGGTAACGCTCCCCGCCCAGGAATTCGACACCCTGGGGGGCTTCGTCCTGAACCTCTTCGGCACCGTGCCCAAGGAAGGGCGGCTGATGGCTTACCACGATTTGACCTTCCGGGCCTTGCGCATGAAAGGCACCCGCATCCTGGAAATAGAGGTGCGGCGGCAGCCATGACCTACGGGTTCCTGATATTTTTTATCCCGCTGCTGCTCCTGGAAGGGTTCTTCGCGGCCTCGGAGATCGCCCTGGTGTCGGCGAACCGCCGGCGCCTGCACCACCGGGCCGGCGAGGGCCACCGGGGGGCCAGGCTGGCTCTGGAGCTGCTGGCCAAGCCGGAATACCTGCTGGCCACCACCCTGTTGGGGGCTTACATGTCCGGGGCGGCCAACACCATCATGGTCACCGCCTTTTTGTTGAAAATGCTGGGCGATGCCGGGACGGTGCCGGCCATGATGGTGATGCCGCCGGTGATCCTCATCCTGGGGGAGATCATCCCCAAATCCATCGGCCGCCAGCAGGCCAACCTGCTGGCCGAACGCCTGGCGCCGGCCCTGTGGACCGCGTCCTGGGTCATCTATCCCATCACCATAGTGTTCGCCTCCCTGAGCCGGATGGTGCTGCGCCTCACCGGGGCCCCCAAGACGGTGCATCTGCCCTTCATCACCCGGGAGGACCTGCGACTGGTGGTGACCAAGAGCGGGCCCGAAGTGGACCTCAAGGGCAAGGAGCGCCTCTTTATCCACCGCATCCTGCAATTCAGCCTGCGCACCGTCAAGGAAGTCATGATGCCGCTGGTGCGGGTCACCGCCATCCCCGACACCATGACCACCGCCCAGGCCCTGGCGGAATTTCGCACCACCCGCTTCTCCCGGCTGCCGGTCTATCACCGCCGCATCGACAACCTCATGGGGGTGCTGCACGGTTTCGATCTGCTGGGCGAAGAGGCCTCAGACCGCGCCATCAAACCCCTGGTGCGCCCCATCATCTATGTGCCGGAGTTGAAAAAGATCGACCGCCTGCTGGCGGAGATGCAGCACCAGGGCATCCACCTGGCGGCGGTGGTGGATGAATACGGCGGCGCGGTGGGCATCGTCACCATCGAAGACCTGCTGGAAGAAATCGTCGGCGAAATCACTGATGAATTCGACCGGGAAGTGGCCCCCTTCAAGAAACTGGGCGAGGGCCATTACCTGATCAGCGCCCGCACGGAGATCAAGGCCCTGAACGAAGCCCTGCAACTGAACCTGCCGCCCGGGGATTACGAAACCCTGGCCGGTTTCCTCATCTCCCAGCTGGGGGACCTGCCCCGGGGGGGAGAACAGCTGCGTTACGGCAATCTTAAGTTCACGGTGCGCCAGGCCGAGGCCCGGGCTGTGAAGGAGGTGGAACTCTTTGTCGAGGGCAAGCCAAGCTGAGTCCTGGGCCTTTTTTGACTGCTTCGCGGGCCTCAGCGGCGACATGACCCTGGGAGCCCTCATCGACCTGGGTCTCCCGGTGGCTGAGCTGCAGGAAGTTTTGAAGATGTTGGGGCTGGCGGACCTCACCCTGACGGCCCGGCGGGTGGTGAAGGACCACCTGGCGGGGATGCAGGTGGTGGTGCAGCACCAGTCCCGCGCCCCCCAGCCCAGCCGGAGCTACCGGGAAATCTGCGCCCTCATCAACGCCGCCCCGCTGACCGAGACGGTGAAGGGGCGCAGCCTCGAGATGTTCCGGCTGCTGGGGGAGGTGGAGGCCCGGGTGCACGACCAGCCCCTGGAGGAAGTGCACTTCCACGAGCTGGGGGCCCTGGACACCATCCTGGATATCGTGGGGGTGGCCTACGGGGTGGAGCGCCTGAACATCACCCGGGTCTTTTGCAGCCCGCTGCCCATGGGCTGGGGGATGATCGCCGCGGCGCACGGGAGGCTGCCCAACCCGGCCCCGGCCACCCTGGAGCTTTTGCGGGGCCTGCCCATCTACGGCACCGACCTGCCGGGGGAGCTGGTGACCCCCACCGGCGCGGTTATCCTCAAGGGGCTGAAGGCCCAGGCCGAGCCCTGCCCGCCGCTGACCCTGACCCGGGTGGGCTACGGCGCCGGGACCCGGGAGTTGCCGGGCCATCCCAACCTGCTGCGCCTCTACCTGGGGCAGCCGCTGTTTGCGGCCCCGGGCCTTAAGGAGCGGGTGTTGGTTCTGGAAACCCACATCGACGACATGAACCCGGAGCTGTATGAGCCCCTGATGGAGGGACTCTTCGGGGCCGGGGCCCTGGACGTGGCCCTGGCCCCCATCCAGATGAAGAAGAACCGCCCGGGGGTGCGCCTCACCGTGGTGGCGCCGGTAGCGGCCCGGGAGGGGCTGCTGGCGAGGCTGTTTGCCGACTCCACCACCCTGGGGGTGCGGCTCATGGAGATGGAACGGGTGGCGGCCCGGCGCTGGCAAGAGACCGTGGACACGCCCTACGGGCCACTCCTGGTGAAGGTCATGGAGTACGGCGGCCGCCGCCGGGTGCTGCCGGAGTACGAGGCCTGCCGGAAGCTGGCGGCAGAGAAGGGCCTGCCGCTCCTCGAGGTCTACCGCCTGGTGCCCCGGGAATGAAGAGATAGGGTCGGCGCCGGCTTGAGGTTTTGCCGTGGGGGTGGCCCTGCTAAGCGCAGGAGGCGGTATCACCAGAATTTATTTAGTATGCCTGCACTTGGTGCCGAGAATCCCCCAGATATCCTCAAAATTAGTATGATGCTTCATAATTGCTATAATATTAAAGACCTTGGTTTTTTTAACCCCCCTTTATCAAAGGGGGGTAGGGGGGATTTTAAATAACTCATTGAAATCCCCCTAAATCCCCCTTTTTCAAAGGGGGACTTTACTGTATTTAGAGCTCATGTTTTCGCATGATTCAGTCCCATATTATTTATGAGGCGCTACATTAGTTAAGAAAATTATCCCTGGAGTAAGGACATGGAACAGGGAAGGTCGAGCCTGAGATATGGGTATTCCCGATTACTGCCTGGCGTGATGGTGGTGCTGTTGGGGGTGGTGCTCTTCCCGTCGCCGGCCCTGGCCTTTATCCCACACTGGGATCCCAAGGAAGCGTTTTTCATCCGCCAGTTTTCCTATCTGTTTTTCATGGTGGCCATGATCTTCTTCATCTATGAGCTCAAGCAGGAGAGATTGCAGCAACAGCGAGGCTTCCGTCTGCTGGCGTGGGCCAGCGTGTTTTTTGCGTTGTGGAATTTCGACTGTTTCATCGGGCAATTTATTGCCCTGTATTTCAAAGCCGAGGTCACCGGGGGGGCGCCGGGCAGTTTCTCCCAGCGGTTGCTCATGGCCAATCTGGGCAACTGGATAAATTATGTCACCAAGCTGGACCACCTGCTCCTGGTGCCGGCCTTCATTTATTTTTACCGGGGCATCATGGCCTTCAGCCGGGAAGTGGAGGAGGGGCGGCGATGATTACCTTGCCCATTTTCCCCCTGATAATAGTGGATATTTTGGGTTCGGCCCTGGTCCTGGTGCTAAGTGGGGCCGCGTTCAGCCGTTCCCGGAGACTGCTGGCCCGGGATCCGGAAAATGCCTTGTGGCTTTTCCTCTACTGGCTCACCCTGGCCCTGGTGGCCTTTGGGGTGTCCCGGGCTTTGGGGCATATCCTCGGTCATATCCTGGTCTTTGCCGATCAGGGAGCTTTGTCGGACCAGGTGCGCCCCTACGGCGGCGGTTTGAACGCCATCCTGTCCATCGTCATTGCCTCGGTCATCCTCTTTTTCCATAATATCCAGAAATTATACCGCCGGATGGAAGCCGATCATCACCACCTGGAAGCCACCAGCCATGAAATCCTGTCGCTTAACAAGGAGATGGAGGCCCTGGTGATGGAACGCACCATGTCCGAGATGGCCCTGGGGATCGCGGACGGCATTCGCAACCCCCTGCATGTCATCGGCGGCTTCAGCCATCGTTTACTTAAGAAAACCACCGCGGATGATCCCGCCCGCAACTGGGCCCTGGCCATCGCCGAGGCCGCCAAGCGCCTGGAGCAGATGGTGGAGCGCTTTGAAAGCCTGGCCCAGGACAAGAAGTCATTCTTTTCCCAGGAAGACCTGAGTAGGATTGTCCGGGCCATCTTGGAAATGCTGCAGGCGGTTTTCGAGCGCCGGCGGGTTCACCTGGTGACCGGGTTCCATCCTTATCCGGTCTACTGCCAGGTGAATAAACATCTCCTCAAGGTGGCCCTGGCCCACCTGGTGCGCAATGCCTTGGAAGCCACCCCCGCCCAGGGGGAGATCCACGTGACCACCGCACTGGATCAGACCCACGCCATCCTGATTCTCCAGGATACGGGCCGGGGGATGTCCCCCGAGGTCCTGAGCAAAATCTTTGAACCCTACTTTACCACCAAGGTGGGCGGCACCGGCCTGGGCATGGTCTTTGTGCGTCAGATCATCGACGAACACCGGGGGACCATTAACCTGGAAAGCGAGGTGGGCCAGGGTACCACCGTGACCATCAGGTTGCCCATGCGGTTCGGCGAACCCCGGATATAAGCCGTGGTTCCTGATTTCTGCTAAGCTTCGGTGGCTTGGCAGGATTAGATTAATTTTTCCTGCACCAGGTATTCCATGGCCCGCTGGGCGTAGGTGGCCATGATGCTGATCATCCAGGTGAAGTGGGACTGGATGTCGGTCAGCAGGTTGGACTCCACCATGCCCATGAGGCCGGTCATCACCGTGCGGATGCGGACCATTTCCGGGTCGCCGATCTGCAGCTGCCCCAGGTTGATCTCTCCCTCCAGGCCCTTGAGAAAGTCCAGGAAGAGCCGGATGCCCCCTTCCCGCTCCAGGCCCTGCAGCTGGTTGAGGGTGCCCAGGAGACGGGACGCCAGCATGAGTTCCGCCTTGATGCGGTCGGCGAAATGGAACATCAGGATGGCTTGCCGGGTGGTCGCGGGGAAGGGTTCGGCCATAGAGTCTCCTCCAGAAGGTTTGCGGAAAAATTAGCACATTTGGACCGGGCCTACAACTTCTTCGCGGGCAGGGCTCCGAAGTCTGCCGGCCGGCGGTAGGATAAGCGCGCTTCCTTGGAATATCAATGGGCTGCCCCCGGAAGGGGAGGGCCGGGGGCTTATACTGAATTACGATCAAAAAGTTATTATTTTTTTAGCCGCAGGCTTAAATCTGGGCGGCACAGGCGAGACGCCTGTGCCACCAGGGTTTTTAATGTAGGGCGGGCACTGCCCGCCATTAATGGGAAACGATCGATCTTTGGCGGGCAGTGCCCACCCTACACATTGACAACTATAAGGAACCCAAAATGGTTAGCGCTGTTATTGATACCGGGGGTTCCCCTGGGCGATGGCGGGCTAAAGCCTGCGTCTATCCAGGGCAATGCTGCGCCGCCGGGTCAGGAGGGTTTTTCCGACGGGGGGATGAGGGGGGGGGTGGCGGGGACGCCCTGTTTTTTCATCTTCTCCAACAGGGTGGTGCGGTTGAGGTGGAGCAGGGCCGCGGCCCGGCTCTTCACCCAATTGGTCCGCTCCAGGGCCTGGAGAATGAGTCCCCGCTCGAAGGCCTGCACCACCGCGCTGAGGTGGAGGCCCCGCTCCGGAAAATCCGCCGCCGCCTCCGGGAACGGCAGGCTGAGGCGCTGAAATTTTTCCGGCAAATCCAGAACGTCGATGAGTTCGCCTTCGGTCAGGGTGACCAGGCGCTCCATGAGGTTCTCCAGCTCCCGGATGTTGCCGGGCCAGGAGTACTGGCCCAACAGGTCCAAAACCGCCGGGCTCAGGCGCTTCAAGGGCTTTTTCTGACTCCGGCTGCACTCCTGCAGGAAGTGGCGCGCCAGCAGGGGGATGTCGGTGGTCCGCTCCCTCAGGGGCGGCACCCGGATGGGAATGACGTTGAGGCGGTAGAACAGGTCTTCCCGGAACCGGTTCTGGCGCACCAGCTCCTCCAGGTCCCGGTTGGTGGCGGCGATCACCCGAATGTCCACCCGGATGGTCTTGACCCCACCGATGCGCTCAAAGGAGCGGTCCTGCAGGACCCTGAGAATTTTCCCCTGGAGTCCGGGGCTCATCTCCGAGATTTCATCCAGAAAGATGGTGCCGCCGTCGGCTTGCTCGAACCGGCCTATGCGGGTGCGCACCGCGTGGGTGAAGGCCCCGCGCTCGTGGCCGAAGAGCTCGCTCTCCAGCAGCTCTTCCGGGATGGCGGCGCAGTTCACCGGGATCAGGGGGCCGTCCCGCCGGGGGCTGTTGAAATGGATGGCGTGGGTGATGAGCTCTTTGCCGGTGCCCGATTCGCCCAGGAGCAACACAGTGCTGTCGGTGTCCGCCACCTTGCGGATGAGGTCGAAGACCCGGGTAATGGCCTCGCTGTCCCCCACCATGTTGGCGAAGGCGTGACGCCGGTGCAACTGTTTTTTGAGCTGGAGGTTTTCCCGCTTCAGGCGGCTGTGCTCCAGGGCCCGGGCCACCACCAGGCGCAATTCGCTGGGGTCCACCGCTTTGGTGAGATAATCATAGGCGCCCTGGCGCATGGCGGCCACCGCGTTGGAGATGGTGCCGAAACCGGTGATGATGATGCAGGGGCATTGGGGCTGCTCCTTAACCATATAGGCCAGGATATCCATCCCCCCCAGGCCGGGCAGGGATAGGTCGGACAACACCAGGTCGAAGGCCTGGTCCCTCAGGAGAACCAGACCCGTTTCGCCGTCTGCCGCGGTGGAGACCCGGTGCCCTTCGGCTTCCAGGATTTCTTGCATACCCTGCCGAACCGCGGCATCGTCGTCGATGACCAGGATTGCGCCCTGATCCAGTTTCATAAAGAATCTCCCATGGTTAAACTACCCTACAACAAATCCATCCCTGTGTCAATAAAATGACATACGGCAGAGCCCCTGGGGGTGAGGCTGAAGAAAATGGGTTGACTTAAAAAAATTATTAAGGTTATCCTTTGATAACTTGCCATCAAGGAGAAATGGTGCTACCAACCTTAGCGGTGATTCTGTGGGCCTATGGGATATATGCACTAATTTCCGGCATTTCCCGGAGAAGGGGTGGGTATCTGAGGGGGCGCCACCGGGGGCGCGGGGTTGGCTGGCTGGCGGTGCTGGGCAGCACCGGGGCCGGGTTGGCCCTGCTTCTCTATCTCACCGTTTTTTCCGGCCAGCAGCAACACAACCTGAAACTCTCCGGGTTCCTGGGCACCGTCTGGGCCGAAGGTTGGCTCGATAAGGTGGGTCGGGTGGAATATCCTGTCGTCAAGGATCAGGGCCCTGGGGATAAGCCCGCCTATGCCCTGCTGCACCCGGAGACGCCGTCCGTGCAGGTGGCCCCGGAGAAGAACGGGCCCAAGCCCCGGCCGGCACGCCAGCCCAAGGCGCGCAAAGCCGCCGGCGCCCAGGTGAAGACGGCCAATGCCGCCGCGCTCCCCGCCAAAAAGGAGAAGGCGGCTGCCAAGCCCAAGGCCAAGAAAAAGAAGGGCTCGGCCGCTAGCCGCCAGAGTAACTCCGGATAGACCCAGCCGCCGTCCGGGGCCGGGTCCGCGGTTATCTCCCGAAACCTTACGCCCCTTAATCCCCCTATTTTACTGGCAGACCGCCGCCTTTTGTTGTATCTTGCCCTTGAACCAGGCCGTAGTTTCCCCAAACCGATTAAGGGCGAAGGCGTTTACTGCCGACTTACGACCGGCGGACTATTTCCCTGACAACTTTGGGGCGGGCCTCGGAATCTCGCCGGTGCCGCGCCGGCTAACGACTGTGGCTGCCAAAACCACTGTTTAATGCAACGCCTGATAAAATCCCTGGCCAGGTCTGACCGTTGAGCCAAGCTGCCGCCAACCAGACGGGGGAAATCGCCCGGGCCGCGAGCACCGTGAGCCTGGCGGTGTTCGCCAGCCGCATCCTGGGCCTGGTGCGGGAGCAGGTCTTCGCCGGGTTTTTCGGGGCCGGCTACGCCATCGACGCCTTCGTGGTGGCCTTCCGCATTCCCAACCTGCTGCGGGACCTTTTCGCCGAAGGGGCCTTGAGCGCCGCGTTCGTCACGGTTTTCACCGATTACGACCAGAAGCTGGGGCCGGAAAAGACCTGGCGTCTGGCCAACAACGTCATCGCCTGCCTGTCGCTCTTGCTGGGGGTGGTGGTCCTGGCCGGCATCGTCTGGTCGCCCCAGCTGGTGGGGCTCATGGCCCCGGATTTCGGCCTGGTGCCGGGAAAGGCGGCCCTCACCACCCTGATGACCCGGGTCATGTTTCCCTTTTTGCCCCTGGTGTCGTTGGCCGCGGTGGCCATGGGCATCCTCAATGCCAAAGGCAAGTTCTTCATCCCGGCGCTGGCTTCCAGCTTCTTCAACCTGGGTTCCATCGTGGCGGGCGTGGGCCTCAGTCTGGCGTTCCCCAGCTTCGGGATTCCCCCCATCGTCGGCATGGCCTGGGGGGCCCTCATCGGGGGCTTGCTGCAGCTTTTGGTGCAGTTGCCCCTGCTGCGGCGGGTGGGGTTCCGGTTCAGGCGGGTGCTGGATCTCAAAGAACCCGGCTTGCGACGCATCGCCACCTTGATGCTGCCGGCGGTGGTGGGGCTCTCGGCGGTGCAGATCAATATTTTCATCAACACCTTTTATGCCGCCAGTTGCCCCCAGGGGAGCATCTCCTGGCTGAATTACGCCTACCGCCTCTTCCACCTGCCCATGGGGCTCTTCGGGGTGGCCCTGATGGTGGCCACCACCCCGGTGGTGTCGCGCCACGCGGCCAGCGAGGATCTCCCGGCCCTGAAAGGTGCCCTGTCGTCCTCCCTGTCCCTGGCCTTCCTGGTGAGCCTGCCGGCGGCCGGCGGCCTGATTTTCCTGGCCCGGCCCATCATCGCCCTCATTTACCAGCACGGCCGCTTCACCGCGGGCGACACCGGCCAGACCGCCGCGGCCCTGGCTCTTTACGCCGTGGGCCTCCTGGCCTTTGCGGGCGTCAAGATCATGGTGCCGGTCTTTTATGCCTTGAACGACACCCGGGTCCCGGTGGTGGGCTCTTTTCTGACGGTGGCCGCCAACCTGGCGCTCATCAACCTGACCCTGGCGCCCCTGCAGCACCGGGCCATCGCGCTGTCCACCTCGCTTTCCATGGTCTTCAACTTCCTTTTCCTGGGGGCCATGCTCTACCGCAAGCTGGGGGATTACCAGGTCCGGGGGCTTCTGGTCACCCTGGCCAAAGCGGCGGCCGCCTCATTAACCATGGGGCTGGCGGTGCACTACGCCCACCCCCTGCTCCTGGAGCGGCTGGGCGGGGGCCTGGCTGGACAGACCGCGGCCCTGGGGGCGGCCATCCTGCTGGGCCTGGGCCTTTACGGTCTCCTGGCCTCCCGCCTGAACATCCCGGAATTCCAGGATTTGCTGCGCCAACTCAAGAGCAAGTGGACCAGGTAAGAAGGGGGCTGGGGGGATTATTCCCATAAATTATTTCCTCATGGAACTTAATGGATGCTCCCGGCCTTCCAGGAGAAGGGGCATTCCCTATTCAACGACGGCCGCGGCCTGGCGCTCTGGCCCCCCATAGTCAGCCGGTTTCTCCGGCAGCTGGGTAGTATCAATAAAGTGAAAGGTTTTACCCAACCGAAAACCGGAAACTGAAAACCGAAAACCATCTTTTCGGAGGGCCCATGGACCCCGCGGCGAAAATCGGCCCCATTTTAAAGTTGCTGGAGCAGCACTACCCGGACGCCCACGTCACCCTGGATTTCACCAACCCCCTGGAATTGCTGGTAGCCACGGTGCTCTCGGCCCAGTGCACCGACGTCAAGGTGAACCAGGTGACCCCGGCGGTCTTCCAGAAATATCCCACCGCGGCGGCCTATGCCGGGGCCCCCCTGGCCGAGTTGGAGGAAGCCGTCCACCCCACGGGTTTCTTCCGCCAGAAGGCCAAGAGCCTCAAGGCCCTTTGCCAGGCCTTGATGGCCAAACACGGCGGCCAGGTGCCCCGGAGCCTGGAGGAGCTGGTGCACCTGCCGGGGGTGGGCCGCAAAACCGCCAACGTCATCCTGGGGAACGCCTTCGGCATCCCCGGCATCGTGGTGGACACCCACTGCGGGCGCGTCTCCCAGCGCCTGGGGCTCACCCCCCAGAAAGACCCGGTGAAGATCGAATTCGACCTGATGGCCCTGGTGCCCCGGGAGCGCTGGACCAAATTTTCTCTCCAGCTCATCTGGCACGGCCGGGCCATCTGCACGGCTAAAAACCCCAGGTGCCCCCAATGTCCGCTCCTGCCCCACTGCGATTACGGGCAAGCAGCCTTGAGGAAGTCACCTTGACAAAAAGCCCGGAATCGTGGCATAAGACGAAAAACGGCCAGCAAAGGGGGGCGGGATGATGCAAAAGACGTGGCGGATGAAACTGGGGGCAGTGCTGCTGGGATTGTTCTTGGCCGCCGGGTGCGTAGAGACTTTTCTCATCGGACTGGGAGCCAGCGCCGCCCTGGGGACCTACAAGTGGATGGAAGGAACTATGGAGAAGGATTACCCCCGGCCCATGGGGGATGTCTGGAACGCCAGTCTGGCGGCTTGCAAGGATATGAACCTGAAAATCGCCTCCCAGCAATACGGCGCCCTGGAGTCCAGGATTGAGGCGGTGGCGCCGCCCGACACCAATGTCAAGGTTCAGGTCGTGGCCCGGCCCAACAACATCACCACTGTCAAGGTCCGCTTCGGCCTCATGGGGAACGTGGATTATTCGGCCTATTTCCACCGCCGCATTATGCACCACCTGGGCATCCCGCCCAGTTGAGGGCGCAGCCGGGCCGAGGGGAAAAAGCGAGCAGGGGAGGAAGGACAACCCTACGCCGGGCGTACTGTCCTTTTTGGAGGCCGGAAGCTTTGCTTCCGGCCTTAGTTGTTTAACTTAAGGGATTGGGGGAGGGGGAAGGGCTTTTCCCCTTGGACCCCTGCCCCTAACGACTTTCATTAAATGTATTGACCAAGATTTGAGCTGACAATCATCAAACCGAAATCAGAATAGACCTGACACTTGCGACTAAAACTTTAAATGTCGCCAGGGTCTCAGATAAGGCTATGATATCCATATCAAACCACTCCTATTGATTTTATAAGGGTTGATAGCAGATCTAAAAAGTTCCTAGATTTGCCAAAATCTATTCTCCTGATCCTCTCACCCACCTGTGGGAAAGTCTGTTAATTTAGGTTTACCAATTGGCAGCTTTGGGAATATGATCTCCCTATTACCAAGGGGAAGCTCAGGAGCCTGGCAGACAGCCCTGGAGCCACGTTGCGAATATGAAGGAAAATGGGATTATCAGAGCGCCGTCCTGCTGGGAACTGACCAAAGCCTTCCTCCATTTGGGAGCCACGGCCTACGGCGGCCTGGCCATGGTGGAACCTATCCGGCGGCGCATCGTCCAGGAAAAGGCCTGGCTCAATCAGAAGGAGTTTCTGGACGGATTGGCTCTATGCCAGTTGGTGCCGGGGGCCACGGTGGTGCAACTGGCCACCTATGTGGGCTATCGGCTGCGCCGGACCGCAGGCGGCCTGGCCGCGGCTGCCGCCTTTATCCTGCCTGCCTTTCTGCTCATGCTGGCGCTGTCCTTTCTGTATTTCCGTTACGGCGAGCTCTCCTGGGCGAAGGCGGTGTCCCGGGGCTTCAGCACCGTAGTCATGGCCCTGCTGGTCCAGGCCCTGTGGCGGCTTACTCCCATCATCCGGCGCCACTGGCTGGACCTGGTCATTGCCTTCCTGGCTCTGGGGGCCCTCTGGGGCAAGGTTAACTATCTCCTAGTTTTCCTGGCGGCGGCTCTCCTGAGGTTGGTCCTGGGGTTAAGGATTGTCCGGGAGGAAAGCTCCAGGCCCGAGACGCCCACCGGCCCCGCTCCCGCCCCTGGCCTCATCGTCACCCAAATAGCGGGAACGGCGCTGGCTATGGCCCTGGCGGTCTGGGGCTTATGGAACCTGAATCATAATCTGGGGTTGATGTCCTGGATTTTCCTCAAGATCAGCATGGTAGCCTTCGGGGGCGGCTACGCCATGATTCCAATACTGCAATGGGATATGGTGGACCACCTGGGCTGGCTCACCCTGCGGCAATTCCTGGACGGCATCCTGCTGGGTTTCGTCACCCCCGGCCCGATTATCATTACCGCCACCTTTGTGGGTTACTGGCTCAAAGGGTTGCTCGGGGCCGCGGTGGCTACCATTTTCATTTTCCTCCCCCCGATCTTGATCATCATCTTTTTGACCCCTTTTTTTCAACGGATCAAGGAAGCCCGATTAATGCGGCCGGTGATCCAGGGCATTCTGTCGGCCCTGGTGGGGATGCTGGTTTTGGTGACGGCGCAGATGGGGGCTGCTACCCTCTCCGATTTAAAGTCTCTGGCCCTGATGGCCGCGGCCACCATCGCCTTGATCGGCTTTGAGGTGAATCTCCTCTGGATCGTCGCCTTTGTGGCCGGGGTTTCCCTCTTACTGTTTTGAGCCATGGCGAGCGGTGGTTCAAAACCCATTTCTCTGCTCCGTGGTGGGAGGAAATTCACCTAATCTCCGCCAGCAGCTTCTGGTCGAGGATTTCAATGGTTTGCCCGGCAAAGCGCACCAGACCTTCATTTTCCAGTTCCTTGGCGCTGCGGTAGAAAGTCTCATGGGTCATGCCCAGGAGCGTGGCCAGCTCTTTGCGCGGGACGGGCAGAGCGATGGACCGGGAACCTTGTATTTCCGCCTGGAGCGAAATATAGCTGGCAATCCTGGCCTTGGGAGATTTGAGGGTTAGGTCGACCAGGCGCCGCCGGAGATGAATGACCACCAGGGACAACATGCGCATCCATTCGACGGCAAATTTTATATCACTGGTTACCAGGTCCAAGAATGCTTGCTTTTTTATGAGATAGAGGCGGGTGTCTTTCAGGGCCGCGGCAAAGCAATGATAGGTGTCGGAAAATAGACTGGCCACCGCGAAGGCGTCCCCGCTGACGGCGATCTCCTGGGTGATCTCTTTGCCCCGGAGAGACATGCCGTAAACCTGCACCGCACCCTGGGACACCAAATATAACCCTCTGGCTGGGTCGCCAGGCGCGAAAAGCGACCTTCCTTTTGCCAGAAAAATTTCCTGTGCCATCCCTTCCAGCTTCTTAAGATACTCCGGCGGAAGATCGGCGAAGATGGGGAACCCGTCTAATTTTCCTGCCATTTACAGATCCTTGCCCTCCCTTGAGAAGATCCCTCCTCTATGATTCAAATCATACTTTTTTTTCAGCTGCCGTCCTATAATTTATGCAAGAGATGTGATGGGCAGGGCTGGCTGAAATGAAGAATATGGGAGAAAATCCTCTCGAAATGCGCTGGATTCCAGCATCTCATGGGTTTTAACTATAGGACCGGAGATATTGATGCGCTTCATCCCAAGAAACCTGTCGCTCATGCCTTTAGTAGCCGCGGCACTTATCATAGTCCAGGCCGGGGCCATGGCGGCGCCGGAAAAGGACTACCAGGCCCTGAGTCTGGATGACTGCCTGTCCCTGGCCCGGCAATATAATCCGGTCCTCAGCGCCAGCCGGGAGAAGGTGCAGGAGCTGGTGGCGGATTACCAGGCGGCCCGGTCCAAATTTTTCCCCCGGCTCGTATTAACCTCCTATTATGATAGACAGCCGCCTAATCGCTTTTCTCCGGGAGGCGGCCTCACCAACCTAGAGTTGTTCAAAAGGGAGGGGTTTACCGGCGTTATCGGGAAGCAGATCATCTTTGATGGCTTGAAGACCTATTACAATACCCAGGCCGCCAAGACCGGCACCCAGGCTCAGAAAGAGGAAGTGCAACGAACCGCAGACGAATTGGCCTATACGGTGACTCAGGCCTTTTACCAGTTAATAGAGGCCAAAGAGAATCTGGGGGTGGCTCAAGAGGCCCTGCAACAGCGCCAGGAATTTGGCAAATTGACCGAGGCCTTTTACAAGGCGGGGAAAGTCACCAACCTGGATTATGTTCGGGCCAAGTCCCAGGTGTCCGAAGCGGCACAGGCAGTCATCGAAGCCCAGAACGCCATGCGCCTGGCCAAGGAAATCCTGGCCCGCACCCTGGGGTTGAAAGAGCAGGTCCAGGTGGACATCAAAGGGAAACTCCCCCAGCAATTTGCCGCCGCGGGGGACATAAACTCATTGTGGCAGGAATTGCTGAAGAGCAATCCGGAAATTAAGAAGTTAGACTTGGATATTGCGCAGAGCCAGACCCTGATCAGAGCCGCCAGGGGCTCTTATTTCCCGGAAGTCAGCCTCCAGGCGGGCAGCGATGTGCGACACCGGGACCTGGGCGGCACCAAGCCGGAATGGATCGCCGGCGTCTTTATGGAATATCCCTTCTTCGAGGGGGGCTTGACCAGGTCTCAGGTGGCCAAGGCCTCCTCCCAATATCAGCAATTACTGGAGAAAAAGCGGGACCGGCTCAACGGCCTCAAGGTGGACCTGACCACGGCCTGGAAAGACCAGGAGAACGCCCGCCAGGGAGTGGCCACCACCCGGCAGACCGTGGCCACCAACGTAGAAGCCTACGCCAGCGCCCAGGCCCTTTACCGTCACGGCAAGGCCATTGGCCTGGACGTGCTCCAGGCCCAGGTGGACTTGACCAACTCGCGCTTCAACCTCATCAGGTATGCTGTGGCCTATGAAATCGGCCAGGCCCGGATCAAGCAAATCACCGGCGCCGGTTCCTTTGAGCCGGGCCGGCAAAGTCATGGGGAGCTAAAGCAGTGAAACTTCCTGGCGGCAAGAAAGCCACCGGGATGGCCGTGGGGCTGGTCATCCTCGTTTTGTTAGGCTACCGCCTGATTTGGTATTCCCCGCCGGTGCCGGTAATCGTGGCGAAGAAGGCGGAGATTCAGGGCAAGGTGCAAGGGCCCGGCACGGTGCAATCCAAGGTGCCGGTGACGGTGGGCCCCAAGATCACCGGCATCCTGGAGAAACTCTATGCCGACCAGGGCGACCGGGTGCAAAAAGGACAACTCCTGGCGGAACTGGATTCCATAGAACTGCGAGCGAGGGAAGCGGCGGCCCAGGCGGCCAAAAACCGCACCCAACGTGACCTGGCCCGGGCCCAGGCGGATATGGGCAAAGCCCAGGCCAACCTGGGTTTGGCCCGCAGCAACTACCAGCGCGACCTGGAGGTCTTCAAACCAGGCTACATCTCCCAGGCGGCCTTTGACACCACCAAGGCGCAACTGAAGGTGGCGGAAAGCGAAGTGAACGCTTACCAGGCCACCGTCACCGCCTTACAGGCGGCCGTGAAACAGGCCGAATCCGAGACCCATGCCGCCGCGGCGCTCCACAACTACACCCGCATCGCGGCGCCCATGGACGGCCTCATCACCGTGCGCAAGGCAGAGGTGGGCACCACCCTGGTCCCCGGCAGCCCCATCTTCCAGATGGTGGACCTGGACCAGATCTGGATGGCCGCCTGGATCGACCAGGCCCTGGTGGCCCAACTGCGGGAGGGCCAACCGGCCCGCATCACCTTGCGCTCTGGGCGAGAATTTCATGGGCAGGTGGCGCGGGTCAACCAAGAAGGCGATACGGTGACTAGGGAATTGGAAGTGGATGTGAAATTTGACCAATTGCCCAAACCCCTGGTTATCGGTGAAGAAGGACAGGTGGAGATTGACGCCGGCCGTCAGACTGCCCCGGTGGTTCCCCTGTCCGCCATCATTTCCAAAGACGGCGGCAGAGGCGTCTTGGTGGCCGATAAGGGCCTCCTGCGCTTCCGAAAAGTTGTCCTGGGGCTGCAAGACGGCGCCAGGACCGCGGTAACGGAGGGCCTGAAAGAGGGCGAACTGGTGGTGGTCAACCCCGGGGGTCTCATGCCCGGCAAGAAAATTCGCCCGGAAATCAAGGCGGCGGCCCCGAGGGACTGATGGATTTAGCGGTCTGCGACCTCAAGCTCCACCAGGGCCGGTTCATCGCCACCATCATCGGCGTGGGTCTCCTGTTTACCATTGTCCTGGCCATGAACGGCCTGTACCGGGGCAATATCTATGAGGGCCTGGCGGTTATCAAGGCCACCAACCCGGACCTCTGGGTGGTGGAACGCTACCGGGGCGGCCCCTTCAACGAGCAGTCCACCATGGCCGAATATTACCATTACAGCGTCAAGGCCGTTCCCGGGGTGGAGAAGGCCTGCCCCTTTATTTATTATACGGTGGAGCGTTGGATCGGTGACCAAAGCCGGCACTTCAGCATTATCGGCTACGACGTCTTTACCGGGCTGGGGGGGCCTCAGGGGATTGTAGCTGGCCGGGGGTTGCGGCAGGCCCATTACGAAATGGTGGCTGACAAAAAATTGGGAGCGTGTCTGGGGGACCGGGTGACCTTGGGCCTGCATACCTACACGGTGGTGGGCCTGACCCAGGGAGCCATCGACACCAACGGCGACCCTCTGGTTTTCCTCTCTTTGCCCGATGCCCAGGAAGTAGCGTTCCAGAAAGATAATGAAGAGGTGCGCACCCAGCGGGAACGGCTGACCCGGGCCTTGACCGGCCAGAAATCGTTATCCCCCGTGGCCACGGCTAATCTCGCCGCGGCCCTGGCCCCGGACACGCACATCATCAATGCCGTCCTGGTGCACTTGCAGCCGGGAGCGGATCGCGCCGCCGTGGCCGATAACATCAGAAACTGGCTCTACTTTTCGGTTTTTACCACGGACCAAGAGATTCAGCTCATGCTGAAAGGGCGCCTGGCGGGCATGACCAAGCAGCTCCTGTTGTTCCGGACCCTCCTGATGATCGTCTCCGTGGTCATCATCACCCTGGTGATTTACACCTTCACCATGGAAAAGATTCGCTCCATCGCGGTCATGAAGCTCATCGGCGCCCCCAACTGGGTGATTGTGCGCCTGGTGCTGGAACAATCCATACTTTTGACCATCAGCGCCTTTCTCTTCGCCCTGGTGTTGATCAACCAGACCTATCCCTATTTCCCCAAAACCATCCTGCTGGTCCCCAGCGATGAGGTCATCACCTTCATCGTGGTTTTTTTCGGGGGCATCCTGGCCAGCATCCTGGGTCTGGTGCAGGCCTTGAAGACCCAGCCGGCCCTGGCCCTGGGAGGGCAGTGATGGAAGTTTTAAAGATCGAGGGCCTCTCCAAGATCTTCGGCACCGGTCGCCTGGAGGTGCGGGCCCTGGAAGATGTCAGTCTCTCCGTGTCCCAGGGAGACCTCGTCGCCCTGTTGGGGCCCAGCGGTTCCGGCAAAACCACCATGCTGCTGTGCACCAGCCTGATTCTGGAACCCACTCAGGGGAAGATCGTCTTTGACGGGCAAACGATCTTTCAGAAAAACGGCTGGTCCGGGGGGGTGGACATCCGCAGAGTCCGCCGGGAGAAGATGGGCTTCATCTTCCAATCCCACAATCTCATTCCCTTTCTCACGGCGCGGCAGAATGTCCTGTTCCCCTTGAGTCTGGTGGGGATCAAGGGTGAGGCGGCAGACCGCCGGGTCATGGAACTCCTGGAGTACATGGAGATCGCCGACCGGCCCGATTACCAGCCCGCCCTCCTTTCCGGCGGCGAACAGCAGCGGGTAGCTATCGCCCGGGCCCTGGCCAACAACCCCAGGCTCCTCCTGGCCGATGAACCCACCGCCTCCCTGGACACGGTGCGCGGAAAGAAGGTTATGGAATTATTAAAGAAGATCGCCAAAGAGAACCTATCCGCGGTGATCGTGGTTACCCATGATGTGCGGATGATTGAAGGCTTCGATTATGTTTACCATCTAAAGGACGGCCATTTGAACCATCAGGTTAGCTGAGAGCTCCTGGAGAGTTTCATACCTTCCGATTACCTCCAACAAGACTCATCACCTGTCTCCTTTATTTCCTCGAAACTATCCATAAATGATTACCGTCGGAGGCTCCCCCCCACGCTCTTAAAGGATGGCATCCGATCCAATCGCCCAATCGCGATTATCTTGCCACGAGCAGCAGTTATACCGGGAAGGGGAAAATGATAGATATGGTTTGGATATGGGGGGCTTCCAGCCCTATGATAAGTTTCAGATCATAGAAGCAGTTATCCCGGGTTGCTTCCTTTGGTATTCACGATGCCTTCATTTTTTGCGGCTTCCTCTTCATAGCTTACGGGTTCTTCCCCCTGTTTGCCAGCCGGTGCAACTTCGTTAATACGGCTGTAAATCTTGCCGGGCGCGCTGATCCGGTTCAGTTATTTTTTCGCCAATCCCTGAATCGCCTCGGCAATCTCCTGGCTGAGTTTGGCCAGGGCCCGGCTCTGGGCTGCCACCACGGCGGCATAATCCGCACCACTCACCGGCTCGCTAATGCTGGACCGATTAGTTTTGAGCAGCTTTTTTTCCGGGCCCCCGAAGACGCTCCAGCGCGCCTCCAGCCAGGCGGCGTCGCCCAACCGGCCATCGCAACGGACCACATCCAATACCACCTGGTAGTCGATGGGCACGGACCCGCGCCAGGGATAGAGATAAATCCGTTCGGTCGGCAGGAGAAAACCGATATTGTCGGCCAGAACATTAATGAAGTTATCCTTGAAGGAGCCGACCCAGCGATCGTATTCGGCTTTTACCGCCTGATTGTCGCCCGTGCGGCTGACCAGCAGAGACTGGTCGAGGTAATCGGCCAGCTTGACGGGACCGATGCCGATAACCGCGTTCTGAGCCGGACTTTTCCTCTTGGAGATCACCTGGTCTTCCTGTATCGGGCTCAAAGTGTAAAAACGCGGCGATTGACTCCTGCAGCCGCCTAAAAAGATGGCCGCGAGCGCCAGGATAACCGGTAAGCCGCGAGAAAATGACCCTACTCTCATGTTATTTCCCTCCCGGCTTCCCTTTGCCGCGAATCAGGGCCTCGGGATGCTGATCAAGATAATTGGCCAACTGCCGAATTGACCTACTCATGGCGGAAATCTCCTTCAGCGTGTTCTCCAATTCTACCATTAGCGGTGAGTCTGCGGAAATGACCCCTCTGGCCGATGACATGGTTTTATCCAAACCGGTCGTCAGCTCTGCCACCTTGGCGTCGGCATCACGGGCCAGCTTACCGACATCTTTGACGACTTTTTTCACGTCGTCCGCCAGCGGATCTACCTGGCGGTCCACCCGGGTGACGAGCTTGCTGGCTTCCTGAAGGGTGTCTTTCAGGGCCTTGAGGCTGGCGGTCAGGTCCGGGTTGTTAACGAACCCCTCGACCCCCGCCAGGGTCGATTCCAAATGCTTTTCGAGCCGCTCGAGATCCAACTTCTGCAAGGCGTTGGTTATCTTTGCGCTGGTGGAGCGGCAGGTTGTAATCAAGATATAGTCCTTATAGGCCTTGTCGATTTGTGCTGGAGGATAGCAGAGGGCTTGGTCGGAAAAAAAATCAAGCTCGATCACTAACTGTCCGGTAATAAAACTCTGCATCCCCAGTTGGGCCCGCAGGCCCTTTTCGATGAGCTTGGCCGCCACATGTTTTCGTTGTTCAATGGACGTAATCCCAGCCTCGACATATGCACCCCCGTGCCATTTCCCCGGCTCAATTTCGATGATGACGGGGATTTGTGTCTGCAGCTTAGCAAAGTCGGTTTGGATCTCGATGCTTGTCACAGAACCGATCTGAACGCCCTGGAACAGCACCGGGGCGCCCACACTCAACCCCTTGACGGATTCATCGAAGAACAAAAGGTATTTGTTGGTTTTCTTGAAGAATTTGCCCGAACCGAATATAACCAGGCTGGCGGCCATAATGATCACTGCAAGGACCACGAAACCGCCGATCATCATTCTGTTTGCTTGCTTAGCCATCGGTGCCCATCCTATCGGTTAAGATTTCTCGCCGCGGGTTAAAAACAGGCGCAAATTGGGATCCTGGGTTTCGGCCAAAAGCTGGTTCGGGTTACCCGTCGCCGTCATGGTTCTTTTGGATACATCCAGAAATACGGAATTGCTGCCAATCGCAAATATGCTGGCCAACTCATGGGTCACCACCACCATGGTGGTGCCCAGGCTCTCACGCAATTCCAGGATCAGGTCATCCAGACGGCGGGCGCTCACCGGATCCAACCCGGCGGAAGGTTCATCGAAAAATAGGATCTCCGGATCGAGGGCCATGGCCCGGGCGATGCCGGCCCGTTTCTGCATCCCGCCGCTGATCTCGGAGGGATAAAACTCTTCGAATCCGGCCATCCCCACCAGCGCCAGTTTCAGTTTGACCACCTCACGGATCTGGCCCGGGCTTAAATCCGTATAGGTCTCCAGGGGCAGGGCGATATTCTCGGCCAGGGTCATGGAGCTCCAAAGCGCTCCGCTTTGGTACATCACCCCGGCACGGCGAATGATCCGGTCGCGGGTCTGCTGATCGGCTCCCCAAAAATCGACCTCTCCATATAAGACCTTACCCTTGGCCGGGGCCTTCAAGCCGATAAAAATGGTCATCAAGGT
>Ga0315268_10002061_pt1 | contig 22956 bp, 15 predicted proteins | sample C1_top_MG_FD_204535 | JGI IMG/M metagenome (GOLD analysis project Ga0315268, IMG submission 204535) | Sediment microbial communities from Yellowstone Lake, YNP, Wyoming, USA - C1_top | ecosystem: Environmental > Aquatic > Freshwater > Lake > Sediment | place: USA: Wyoming | collected 2017-08-01 | reverse complement strand
GGGTACTCGTGGCAGGCGATCCCGGGCGCGTCGTCATTGACCACAAAGTTTCCGCCAATGGTGTCCCCGTTGGCCTTGTACCTCTGGGCATAAATGTCGGGGTAGGACCCGTCGTAGCGGTAGTCGTACCAGGTGATCACGAACCCGCTGTCGGCCATGGCCACGCTGGGATCATATTGGTAACTCCCTCCGTCGTCCACCAAAAAGTTTCCGCCCAGAGTGTCGCCCATAAAATTAAAGCGTTGGGCGTATATGTCGGAATTTCCGTTGCGGTAGTCGTACCATGTTATCACAAACTCGCTTCCGTTGGATGCTATTTTGGGGCAATACTGGCTGTTTCCGCCATCATCCACCAGAAAGTTCCCGCCTATGCTGTCGCCGTTGGTCTTGTACAGCTGGGCATAGATGTCGGCATTACCATTGCGGTAGTCGTACCAGGTGATCATAAAGCCGCTGTCCGAGGCCGCCACATTGGGGGAATATCCGTAGTTGGCAGCGCCATCCCTGACCTTGAAATTGCCGCCTACCGGCGCGCCGGACGAGTCAAACAACTGAGCAAAGATATCGCCGTTCCAGCTAAAGTCGTAGATGTACCAGGTCACCACGAACCCGCCGCCGGGCAGAAAGGCCGCCCTGGGATCGTAGCCGTAGCGGTGGTAAGGCGACAGGGTGTCGTTGATGATGAAGTTGGCGCCCACCGGGTTGCCGTCGGCATCGTAAAGCTGGCCGTACTGGTCCACCAGGTTCCAGCTGCCGTCGTCGTTCCGCAGATCGTACCACACCGCTAATGACCGGCCGGAGGCATCCATGGCCACCGAGGCGTCCCACTGGTCCACCGTTCCGGTGTCTCCGCTGTTGACCATGAAATTGGGACCCATGGTATCTCCGGCTGCGTTATAGCGCTGGACGTAGATGTCACCGTTACCATTGCGGTAGTCGTACCAGGACAATACGAACCCGCTGTCATTCGCCGCCACGCTGGGATCGTAGTGGGAATAACTTCCGCCTTCATCGTTCACCAGAAAATTACAGCCCAAGGTGTCGCCTGCGGCGTTGTAGCGCTGGGCATAGATGTCCCAACTGCCGCTGCGATAGTCGTACCAGGTGACCACAAAACCGCTGTCATTGGCCGCGATATTAGAGGCCCCGTACTGGTACTGGTCGTAGCTTCCGCCATCATCGTTCACCAGGAAGTTCCCGCCCAGGGTATCCCCAGCCAGGTTATAGCGCTGGGCATAGATGTCCCAGTTGCTGCCGCTGCGGTAATCCTCCCAGGTGACCATGTATCCGCTGCCGATGGCCGCCACGCTGGGATAATATTGATAGTTCCCGCCATCGTCCACCAAGAAGTTGCCGCCGATGGTATCGCCGTTGGCATTGAACAGCTGGGCGTATATGTCGCCATTACCGTTGCGATAGTCGTACCAGGCGATCATAAACCCGCTGTCGCTGAAGGCCACACTGGGGCTGTAAGAGCCATTTGATGTGTCGTTCACCAAAAAATTACCGCCGATGGTATCGCCGTTGGCGTTGAACCTCTGGGCGTAGATGTCCCAACTGTTATCGCTGCGGTAGTCGTACCAGGCGATCACGAAGCCACTGTCATTGGCGGCCACGCTGGGGCCTTCTTGGTCAAAACTTCCGCCATCATCGTTCACCAAAAAATTGCCGCCCAAGGCTATGCCTGTCTGGCCATAGCGCTGGGCATAGATGTCACAGCTCCCGTTGCGGTAGTCATACCAGGTCACCACAAAACTATTGCCGCAGGCTGTTACCGAGGGCTCTTCAGCCTCTGTGCCTGTAAACTCATTGATAAGAAAATCTGTCCCCACCGGGTTGCCGGCGGCGTCGTAACACCGGCCGAATACCTGGTAGTCCCAGCTATTGCGTTCGTCGTACCAAACCACCATCATCTCCCCGCTGGGCAGCAGGGCCGCCTTGGGATCGTACTGCTCGCCGGCGTAATAGCCGATGCCGCCAATGTCGTCATTCACCAAGAAATCGTCCTTGACCAGCCCCTTGATGCCGGGCTTTAGCTGGGCCTTGCCGGGTTTGGACTTAAGCAGTTTGGAGATGTCCGGACGGCCGGGCATCTGGGGCCTGTCCGGCGACCTGTCCGCCGCAGCAGTTGCGTAGGCGGAAGCCTTGGCGTAGCCGGGCCGGCCCGTATGGTGTTTCGGCTGGGCCGCCAGCTGTTCCTGGGTCTGGGGCTGTTTGTGCCGCAGATGCGGCGGTAATGGACGGCCGTCGGCCCCCAGTTTCGGCTTGGCCTGGGCCAGGCCGGCTGCCAGGATCAGGACCAGGGCAAACATGACTCTCTTGACCATAAGGACTCCTTTTGTGGGTTGGTTTATGGGTTGTGTTTTTTCAAACGAACTAATCGTAGTTTATCAAAAACACCGGGATTTTTCAATGAAAATATTCAAGCCCACCCCGTAAAACGGGGTGGGCTTGCAGGACATCCGGGCCTAGGGAGCAAAATATTCTTTATCTATCTCAGTACGGCCAGCCCGGAGGCCCGGGGATGGTCTTGGCCGGAGTGGAGGGAGTTTCATCATTCCCGCTGTTGATGATGATTATGGCCGCCGTCCCGGCCACCACCGCCGTGGCCCCGGTGACTATGGCCGCGGTAGAAGCGTACCAGGCGGAGGCGGTGGCCGCACCCATGCTTCCCAGCTTGATGGCCGCCCCGGCCCACAGAGTGATGAAGGCGATCTTAGCGGCGGTCATGGCCACCGGGTGCCTGGCCGAATCACCCTTGGACACGGTAGTGGTCATCTTTTCTCCCACCATCACTTCTTCCCCGGTATCACCCTTGATCCCCACCTCGCCCTTAAGCACGTCCAGCGAAGTGGAATCGCCTTCCACGTAGATTCCAAACACGGTGCCCCGGATGCCGGCCACCGCAGTGGGAGTACCGATGATGAACTTGGAATCCAGCGAGCTCATCTTGCGGACGCAGCCCAGCACCTTGCCGGTGCGCACCTTGAAGCTGTTGACCACGCTCACCGAAGGCTTCTTCTGCTTCTCCATCCGTTCTATCAGCAGCAGGCTCTTGTCCTTCATCTTGAGCACGCTGCCGTCCTCCAGCACGATCTCGGCCTCGGACCCGTCCTCGGTGGAGATCTTGTCGCCGGCCCCCAGCTTCATTTTGACCGTGGCCTTGGCCCAGGTGATCCCCTGGGCTTTCTGCACCTCTACCTGGCCTTTCATGAAGTTGATCTTGGCCCCGGCGGGCTGGTACTCGGCTAGGGCCGGAGCAGCCAGCCACAAAAGCTGGAGGAGGATCACGGCCAAGCTGGTGCCCTTTTTGCAGGTATTATTGATCGTCATTTTACTTTCCTTTCGCCTATTGCAGCTTGACTAACTTTTGGGCGGCACTCCGGCCTGAGGCGCTAAGCCTTATGATGTATATTCCGGCCGGCAGGGCCCGGCCCCCGTCATTGCGGCCGTCCCATATCTGGGAGTAGTATCCCGGCGGCAGGTTCTGGCTGACCAGTGTCCGCACCCGCTGTCCGGTTATGTTGTAGACAGCCATGCTGGCCTGGCCGGCCTGGGGCAGCTGGTAGTCGATGGTGGCGGCCTGCCGGAAGGGATTTGGTCCTATCCGCCCCAGCCCGAAGGTCAGGGGGGTCAGGTTCCGGCCGTCGAACGGTTTCGAGGAATATACTACCGCCAGTTCCTGGGACCCGGAAAAGCCGATGGTCTTCTGGGTCTTCAGATCGAAGGTCTTTCCGCTTTTTCTATCCAGCAGATAGAGGTGACCTTCGCTGCCCAGCTCTCCGGTTATCTGGGCGTTCAGGACCACCGGCTGGTCGGCCCTGTCGGCTTCGACCATCAGCGGCCATTCGATATATTCGGCGGCCGGGCGGAAGTCATGCTGGTACTCCCGGCACGGTCCGCGGTTCCAGTCTTGATGCGGGATGTAGGCCTTGATGGTGCTGGCTATGAAGGGAGGCTTTTCCGCATCCAGCCGGTCGTACTTCTCCCTGGCCTGGGGCGAGATCCCGATCTTGATCCCGCTATCGAACGACTTGCCGGAGCTTACACCCAAAGACGCCTGCCAGCTGATGTCATATACCGGCCTTTTCTGGGGCTGGCCGCCTTTCATTCCGATCGGGGAGATCTGCAGGGTGCAGGGCAGGGCGGCATAGCCGGCATAGCCGTTCCAGGACCGCAGACTGTCGGCCGGATTGTACGGGGTCAAACTGTCCCACTGCCCGTTGTCGTTGACCAGATCGTTGGTGGGGTCGTTCCAGGACCACAGCCGCTGGCTGAACATCGAATCCACCAGGGGATCATCGTAACGGAGATAATGGGAAGCGGTGTCATACCAGATCACGGTGATCTTGTTAAGGTCCAAGACAGTGTCGAACGGCATGCCGATGATGTTCCAGCCGCTGTCCACCGGGACGGTGACGAACTGTTCAGGCGCCGTGCCGACGATGTCCAGGCTGGCGTCCCCGGCCGAGGCCATCCAGTAGCCGCGTCCGTTGAATATCCCGGGATTCTCCGCATATCCGGCGGCCGGTTTGTAGCCGAACATCCTCCAGGTGGAATCGGAATAGGCGCCCAGATCGTCGCCAAAACTGCCCAGAGCCGTGGTGTCCGCCGGCACCAGGGGCACCGAGACCAGCCGGTAGGCGCCGCCGGCCCAGGCGGTGCTGAGCGTTTCATTGGGCTGGACGGTGAAGGACCAGGGATTGGCAACGGTGGTCGTGTCAGTCCTCAGCGGATTGCCGCTGACGTCCGAGACCGAATCTATGGTCATGACATAAAGCTGGCCGGGGCTGAACGGCAGGTGTCCCAGAGTCAGCCATTGCCCGGAGGGGTCCCAGTTCCTGACCCAGCCGCCGGGATCCGGGGAACAGCTGAATGCCAGGGAGGTTGTGTCCACCGGTTCGCTGAAGCTGAACATCACCTGTTCGTCTAGCCGCACTCCGGCCTGCCCGTCAAACGGCTGGACATAGCTGATATAGGGACCGGCCAGGTCGGCCACGGCCGAGGAATCGCGGGCCAGCGTGAACTGCGGGTTGTCGGTGAAATTGCCGGCGTGGCTCAGCACAATTGATCCGCCGTCGGCGGTGTCATTGATGTTCCTGGCCGCTACGTTCGGGAACTGCCAGCCCGGGGTGGCCCCGTTGTCGTAGCGGATGGCCACCATGGTGGATTCGTAAGCGGCCTCGGTGAAGTTGGGGGGATTGAAATCTGCCGGCAGGTAACTGAGGGTGATCCGGCTGGAGTCGGCCGCCAGCCCGGCCCCCGAGAAGGACCAGTACTTTCTGAGGCAGATGGCGGAGTCGCTGGTCAGCGGGTGGGGCGAGCCGGTGATCCCGGCGGCCACGAAGGCCGGCAGGGTGTTGTTGAAGACCTCTATCCCCACCGGGGACGGTCCGGTCCCGGCCTTGCCCAGCTCAAAGGTGATGAGGGTGTCGGCCGAGGCGGGGATCAGTTTGGCCAGGTTCCCGTCCACAAAACCGCCTGCCTGGACCACGCTGCCCAGGGTATCGACGGTGATGGTGTTGGCCCCGGTGGTCAGGATGTTGCTCAGGGTCAGGGTGCCGGGCACGGTCCGGCTGGCATGGAGCTGCAGGCCTCCGGCCGCGGCGGCGATCAGGTTGTGCGGCCCGCCGGTGGCAGGATACTCGATGCTGGAGCTGGTGTCGCTGCCGGCCAGGCTGTATTCCAGGGTGGCGGCCGGCCCGTAGGTCAGCGCGCCCGAAATGATCCGGCCGCTGGCCTGTCGGTAGCCGGAGCGGAGATGCACGGTATCAGCCAACGCCATCCCCGCCGGGCTGTTCAACCCCAGGCTGTCAAGCTCCAAGACGGAGGCTGGAAGATTGAACTGGTAAGTGCTGTTTAATATCTGCAGGACCGAAGTGCTGTCGGTTGCCAGCTGCCCCATCAGCAGGCTGATGGTGTCGCACAGAGTCAGGGCGTTGGCCCCCACCGAGAGGGCCCCCTGCTGCAGGCTCAGTATGCCGTTGACCCGGGCCGGGGCGATCAGGACCACGGTGTCGTTGGTCATCATCGAAAGGCTCAGGGTAAGATCGTTCAGGTCGGTGGCGTTTGACGGCAGCTCGTTTCCAGCGTTCAGAGTTCCCCCGCCGTGCGAACCGTAGACCACGTCCACCGGACCCTCCAGCACCGCCGGCATCAGCATGGTTCCCGAGTTGCGGAGAATGGTCACTCCGGAACGCAGGGTCAGGTTGGCGGAGTTGTCCACCACCCCCTGCACCAGCATCAGGGTGTCATGCAGCACCAGCGGAGCAGTGATGTAGACCGGGACCATCCGGTTCCAGCTCAGCTTGCTCAGGTGGTTGATGGTGGATGGCAGGCTGTAGCTCACCGGCTGCCCCTGGAAAACGAGTGAGGAGGTGCTGTCGGCATTGAGAAGTCCGGGACCGGTCAGGCTGTCGCCCAGCATCAGAGTGTTGTGGTCGACCGCCAGTCCGCCGCTGAAGAGAGTAACCGGCCCGCTGCAGGCCACATCGCGCTGCATAACGCTGCCCATCATGGCGTCGATCGACAGGCTGCCTCCGATTATCCCCGGCAGGAACAGGGTGTCGATCGAGCTGTAGATGCCGGCCGCGCAGGAATCGGTGAAGATCAGTTCTCCCGGCGTACCCACTGTGTCGATGGCGCCCATCAGGCTGAAATACTTGCCGTAGAACCTGAGGCCGCCGGACAGGGTCAGCCGGTTGCTGATGCCGATGCTGTCGCGGTTGATGATCAGGGAATCCGGCGCTCCGGCCAGAGACAGGGTGCCGATCCCAAATGAGCTCTTGGGCATCTCGGTCCCGGCGGTGATGGTGCCGCCCTGGTATTCCAGGTTCACCGGGAGCCCGAAATTCGGGGGCAGCGAAGTTATCAGGCTGCAGCTGGGGGTGCGGTAGATGGTGCACCCGCCGGCGAAGCCCATCTGGTACCCGCCGTCATCCAGGGCCCCGTTGACCAGCTCCAGCCGGTTGATGACATCCAGGTTGCTGCCCAGGCTTATTGCGGCCGGCCGGTTGATGTTGAGCAGACCCAAGGTGTTCAGGGCCGCAGGCAGGGTGACCCTGATGCTGCTGCCGCCCATGACAGCCAGCTGGGCCAGGCTGTCGCCCATCAGCGAACCACCGGCTTCATAGGCCTCCCCGAACAGGGAAAGCCTGTGCCCGCTGATCCTCAGCACGTTGCCCAGCAGTTTCAGGGTATCCATCACTGCCAGGTCCTTGGAGAGGACGGCCTGGTCCATCATGCTTTCCACGATCAGCTGGTTGACCGTGTCGGGGATCCCGGGCCCGGTGACATAAGGACCGGTCGATATGCCGTACAGCCGGTAATTGGCCCCCTGGCTGTAATTCCTGGCCCCCAGGTTGCGGATCACCCCGGTGTCCTGTCCGGCCGGATAGATGCCCTGATAATCTGAATATGAGAGGGTGGCCCCGGCCATCAGATTGAAGTCGCCCAGGCTGCCCTGGCCCATGGCGTTCCATTCAGTTATCTGCAGATGGGCCCCGGGATTGACCTGATAATTGATGTAACCGGAAAGGATCTCGCTGTTGCCGTTATATGACTGGATACCGGACCCGCAGAAGACTATGGTTGTGCTATCCGGCCCGCCGCCTCGGATCCCGGCCATGGTGTGGAAATAATCGCCATAAAGGAAAAGGGTGTCTATCCCGGGGCTCAGAGTGTCGGTCAGATACAGCCAAGCTGGATCATAGACCACCAGCCCGCCCTTGACATGGAGGTTCCTGTTCCCACCCGATCCCAGCACGACCTGTGAGTTAGCTATCTGTAGGGCGTTGATGGTCACCTCCGGCTTGACGGCGCTGGTCAGGAAAAGTACGTTCGGGCCGGTGGAGATCACATTGACGTCATGGGCCGAGAAGGACGGCCCTCCGGGGAGGACCACATCTATGGTCTGCTGGGTGCCGTCCCAGGTGATATTGCCGAAGGCCTGGTCCATGCCGGCCGGCATGGTGGTCATCACCCCGGTGATATTCAGGTTGGAGAGGCTGTCCCAAGTGGCGGTTGGTATGGTGTCCCCGTCCATCTGGTGGATGTATTGGCCGTAAGGCGCAAATACCAGCGCGGCCCCGGTATTGACGGTCAAGGCACCTGCCTGGCGCTGTATCATGCCGTTGACAATCATATCGTCGCCCGGCCCGTCGTTGATGATCAGCGTTCCTCCTGTAAGATAGACCATTCCGCTGTCGATCACCTCATCCAGGGTCAGGTCCATATTGATGGTCACGTCAGCCCCGGGCATGATGATGATGGTGCTGTCGAGATAGGTCGGAAAGCTGTCCGGGAAAGAGGGTGTGTTCCAAGTGGTCCCGCCGTCTGGCGAAACTTCCCAAAATCCCGAGTTCCAGTAATTGGCAGTGCCTGAAAGACGCCACATCTTGCTGGGCTGCAATGCCTTCAGGTCCTTGGCCAGGGTGAACTCGCTGGTCAACCGGAGATCTGCCGTCTTCTTCTTGGCCATGGGCGTGGCTATCAGGCCGGTGATCTCGATCGTCCCGCCGTCAGAAACACCCCCTACAGCCCTAGTGCCGATATCCTGAAGCTCCCAGCCTCCAAATGAACTATTGTAGCCCCCGGCCACCATCGCGGTTTCATCGGTTGCCTCCAACAGGCCAATATTGAAATCGGAAGGCAGGTAGCTTAAGACCGCACTCCCGCCGAAACCTAGCTGGGAAGCCTGGGATATCTGCCAGTAACGCTGCAGGCAGTTGCTTGGCAAATTTACTGAAGGGTGGGTTCCTTCGATCGAGGAGATTGTCAGATATTCCGGGTTGATGATCGAATCGAAGTTCATGGTTACCGGAGTGAACCCGCTGTCCCCACCCAGTTCGTAGACCATCGTCGTGGCCAGGCTGTCTACATACTTGCTGAGCGAGCCCTTGACCCATCCGTTGGTCCTTTGCACTGCGGCTCCATTATTGACGGCCAGTACGCTGCCCCAGCCGATATTGCTTATGGAACCATTGTTAAGGTAAAGTGTGTCTGCGATGTTGACACTCTGCGGCAGTTCCACCGTCCGGCCCGGCCGGTCCACGGTCAGGGTGGGCAGGGTTATGCCCGAGGCTGTCGGCAGTACGATGTCCGGGCCGCTGCCACCTACGGTGATGGGCACCGAGCCGTTGATGTACCCGCTGCCCCAGGCCACCGGTCCGTTGATGGTGATGGGATAGTTGGCGTCGATGAAGCCGGCCAGCAGGGCGAAGGTGTCCATCACGGTGATGCTGTTATACTCTTGATACCATCCCGGCAGGGTGCCCGACTGGTTGTCGATGGTCAGCATGTTGACCGTGTCCGGCAGACCGTCACCGCTGTAGACGTATCCGCCGGGACCTTCGCAGAAATAATAGTTGGCCTGCTTGCTGTAGTTGCGGGCGCCGTTCACCCGGATGGCGCCGTTGTCGGTGCCGGTGGCGTAGAACCCGGCGTCGTCCCTCACCTTGAGGGTGGCCCCCGGCATCAGGGTGAAGCTGCCGGCGCTGCCGCTGCCCACCGTGTATCCCGGTTCGATGTCAAGGGTGGAGCCGGGCCGGACCACGATGTCCACGCAACCGTACATCTCGCCTATCTCGCCGTGGTAGTTATGGACCCGGCTGCCTTCGAAGACCATGGTGGCCGTGCCCGGCAGGCCCCCGTGGACGCTGGTCCAGACGTGCTGGTAATCTCCCTCCAGCACCAGGGTGTCGATCGCGGCCTGGGAGCTGTCGCTGATGTAGAACTGCCCAGAGTTGAGCACCGAGAAGGTCCCGCCCACCCGGACCACGTTGGTGCCGGTAGTGCAGATCAGCGCGGTGGCACTGCTGTTGACGGTCAGGTTCCCGGGGATGTTCACGGTGGGATTAGTGGGGCTGCAGATGATCATCCGGGCCAGCCCGGTGCCCTGGACGTTGAGATTGCGGCAGGAGAATCCAGCCTCGCCGGCCAGGGTCATGTCCACTTCCTGGCTGGCCCCGTCCCAGATCACGGTGCCGAAGTTCTGGTTAAGCCCGGAGGGCTGGTTGAACATCATCCCCAGTATGTCTATGGACGAAGTGGAATCCCAGTCCGCCGCCGGAATGGTGTCGCCGTCCACCCCGTGGATGTACTGCGAATTAGGTCCGAATCTGATCTGCCCGTTCTGGGTGAAATCGGCGGTGGTGATCATCAGGGTGCCGTTGACGTCCAGATCGTAGCCGGTGGTATCGCCCAGGGAGGTTGACGTCTGGATCATCAGGCCGCCTCCGGCCTTGATCACCACCTGGTCCAGGTACTCGGCCTGGCCGGAGATCTGGATGTTGTGGGTGGAATCGATGGTGACCAGGCTGTCAGTGGCGCAGTCCGGGGTGAGCATCATGGCATTGAAGTCCCAGCTGGCCCCTCCGTTATCCGAGTAATACCAGGAGATATAAGAGCTCCACATTCCCGAGGCTATCGACCGCCAGATCCGTCGCGGGATCTGCCCGATGACGTAGATGTTGTCCGAATAATACATGGAGCAGTAGACGTCTCCGCCCTGGTCCACCTTCATGTCCGTGAAGTGGGGGCTGAACACGGTGTAGACGCTGTCCACCACCGCCGGGGTCGGCAGCCGCGGGTCCACCAGCTTGACATAGCCGCTGCGCCAGCAGCCGACGTAGATCAGCGAATCGGAAGGGTTGTAGACCACGGTGCTGACCGAGTCGCCCACCGGTACCGAGTCTACCGCATCGCTGCCGTCTATATAGTAGAGTGAATTCGGGCTGCTGCCGTTGCAGGCCGCGAACATCCGGTTGTTGACCGGACATAAAGCAAAATTATTGGGATTGTCTCCCACGGCTACTGTGTTGACCAGGGTATTGGTGGAAGTATTGATGATGGCTACCTGATCGGCTGTGGGCAGGGTGACATACAGCCGGTTGATGGCAGGATTGGATGTCATTTGGGCGGAACCGCCATTGGTGCTTAGCTCCAGGATGGGAACCTGGGCCGTCCTGGCATTGGTACTGCCGCTGTAAACGTTGAGGGTGTCGGTTAAATAACCGGGGATGTAGAGGCTGTTGTTGGGATTGTAATAGTGCATCACGCCCCACACATTGGAGATGGACCCTGTGCTGGTGTAGGTCGCGGGATCGTATATGTATATTATAGGTGACATACCCTCATATACATAGATCTTGTTGTTGTCGGGATTGTATCCGCAGCCGCTAACTCCGTTACTGAGCATAAAGTTAGTGTCCATCGCATTGGCGGAGCAATCGATGGCGTAAAAATAATCACTGCTCTTCATGTATAACCGGTTGTTCACCGAATCGTACACCATGGGAGCCGGATATATCCCGCCCAAAGTACCCAAGAACGAATCCTGCGCGCAGGACATGTAGCTTACCGTGCTATTGCCGTTATTGCCCGAATACATCCGGTCGCTTGTGGCGCTGTAGCCCAGATAGGACGGTATGGTGCTGGTCCCGCCGGTCTGGACCAGTTTTTTGATCCCATACCGCACGGCCAGGGCCGGCCCGGCCAAAATCAGAGCCAACAATATGGCACAAACTGTCTTCTTCATATATCTTCCTTTCAAATTGACGTTATCTGCCTGCCTATGTTCCAGTTAGTAAAATAAAACTTTAACACAAACTGCCCAATAAATCAATATTTTAATTAATTATTTTCTTGGCCATTCAATCAGTTTCCACTTCGTAATCCGGCTCCTGCTTGTCGACGGGTTCCAACCGGTTGTTTTCCTGGAGCCGCTTCCCCGGAGCGGCTTTTTCAGGCTCCGGAACCGTCCTGGCCAGATATTTGGGGCCTTTGCCGGATACCGCCAGGTGCAGCATGCCTTCCTGCTTGTTGGCGGTTTTGCTTTTGGCCCGGAGCAGGCCCTGGGGGCTCAGTGAGACCCCGCTTTGGGAAAGCCGCTGGTCCAGGCCGGTAGCAAAGGACTCCCGGCCCTCGTCCAGTATGCCCTTAAGCTGCCGCCGTTCATCGGAAGACAGTTTGTATCCCTCGCAGCCCAAGGCCTCGTCCAGGTCAGCCTCCAGCCGGACCCGGAACTGCTGGTCGCTGAAAGCCCGCTCCAGTACTTTTTGCAGGACGTCTCCTTCCCTCGCCGTCATCCCTTTACCGCTTTCTGCCTTCGTTTTCGTTTTTCGCTTTCCGTAATCAGTTCCCTATTCCAGCCCGTCCAGTTCCACCGGCTCATCCTTGGGATGGCAGGTGCCGCACCAGATGGCGTCCGAGACCGCCAGGCCCTTGAGTTTTCCGGTTTTATCCCGGAAGGAATCGATCAGATAGGGCAGGTTCTTGGCGTGCTCCTTGCACACCGAGCGTCCGCAGAAACTGCAGACAGCGTTGGCCGGACGTTCGCAATGCCAGCATTCCATTTATTGTCTCCTTTTATGATTTATCAGTTATCCGAACGATCCAGGATCAGCTGACCTTGTGCCGGGTATCCTTCAGCCTGCGGCTGGAGGCCTGTTCCAGGCTCTTGTAGAAATAAAGGTGTTCGCCCAGCAGGCTCTTGAAATCGTCCTTGTGCAGCTGCAGCACCAGGCCCTGGCCCTGGGAGACCACGCTGGCGGTGCGGGGCATGTCCAGCAGCAGGGCGATCTCGCCAAAATACTCGCCCGGCCCCAATACGGCGACTTTGTTCTTCTGGCCGTCCCGCTCCACCCAGACCTCGAACTGCCCTTCCTTGATGATGTAAAAGCTGTCGCCGATCTCGCCCTGAGTGATCACCGCCTCCCCCGGCTGGCAGCGCCTGGGTATCAGCCGGGAAGCGGCCATGGCCACCTGGGCCGGGGCGAATTCCGAGAACAATGGCAGCTTTACCAGAAAGCCCCGGTTCTCCAGCAGGCGGTCTATCCTGGGGCCCAGGTCCACCTTTTGGGACATCAGCAACTCGAAGTCGGCCCGCTCCAAAGTTAACAGCGAACAGTCGGACACGGCCCGGGCGGTGGCGGTGCGGGGAACCTTCTTGATCAAGGCGATCTCGCCGAAGTAGTCGCCCCGGGCCAGCAGGGCCACGATCTGGGCCGGACCGCCGTCCTTCTGAATGGAGATCTCCACCTGCCCGGATTTGATGATGTAGAACTTGTCGCCCTCCTCGCCCTGCCGAATGATGGTCTCGCCGGCCTTGCGCCGGTCCTCCTTAAGCCGGGAGAAGAACACCTTGGCCTCTTCGGGCGAAAGTTCCCAGAACCTGGCCACTCCAAAGATCACATCCTGGGCGTCCTTTTTTTCCTGGGTGAGCTTGGCCAAAGTAAGGCCTTCGGACCAGCGGCAGCCGGACATCAGGTACTGCTGGGCGATCTCCCGCTCCTCCCAGTACAGGCTCTCGTAGGCGGTCTTGAAAGTGTTTTTGGCGAAATACGACCCGGTGATGCGGGAGATGTAAAAATACATCTCATCCAGCAGGCCCTTGAAGGCCGGGCTGCGCTCCAGTATCCCCCGGTCCCGTTCGAACCTCTCCTCGCTCTTGTCGCCGTATAATCTGATGGGCCAGCCTTTTTCGATCAACACCAGGTTCAGGCGGTCGTCCATAGCCTTGGCCGACGATTCGCCGAAGAAGGCGGCAAAATGGGTGCGGGATAGTTTGTAGATTTTGATGGCGGCCTGGCGCATCCGGCGCCGCTCGGAGTCGGCCGCTTCAAAGGTGGAGGTCTCGGGCTGCCAGGAGGTGCCCTTGATGATCAGGTACAGCCACAGCAGGGCCAGGGACTGCATCAGGGCCGGGAAGATACCCAGCCGGGACGGCAGCCTCCAGACGGTCAGCAGGGTCTGGCTTAACAGCCCGGTCAATACCATCATCCAGAAATATTCCAGCGAGGAACCTTGGTTGTTCCAGTAAAGCGAAAGCACCATTAAAAAAGCGGACCAAAGCAGCATTATCCCCAGCGCCTGGGGCAGGGAAAATCCCGGGTTGACGGCGATCACCAGCATCATGGCCACCCACAAGCCCCCCCACAGCCAGCGCTGCCACTGGCGCCACCGCCTTAGACTGGAATAGGAGAACTGGCTGAAACCGGCCAGCCCCAAGGCTGCGGACCCCACCAGCCAAAGGTAGGGATGGATCCCCGTGGTGAAGGAGGCTAGGGCCATTTGCCAGAGCGATGCCAGCAACAGGCACCAGAACACCAGGGAAAGATGGGATCCACGATAGTAGGAATGAACCCTAAAAAAAACCAGCAGGGACAAGGCGCCGAAGGGAAGCAGGGAAATGATCCTGGCCCATCCGGGAAGCAGGCAGATGAGAAGGGCCGCCGCCCCGAAGGCCGCCAGCAGGCTCAGGGCCGCGGACAGCGGCTTAAGACGCACCAGCCTCAACAGCTCCTGCCAAATTCCCGCCGCCAGTTTGTTTATCTGCTTGCGCAGGGCCACCGCCCCGCCGGCCAGGGCCAGCACTGCGCCACCCAGCAGCCACCACCGGGCTTGGGCGCTGGTGGCCGCCAGGAACTTCTGCCAGATGCCGGCCGCCTGGATCCGCCAGAAATACATGGCTATGGCCAGGGCAAAGGCCGACCAGGCATAGCTCCACAGCTTGAAGCCGGCATAGATCTTCTCCTCCCGGGTGAATTTGGACCGGCTTCTGAGCTTGGCCTTCAGATCGTTTCTGACGAACTGGGCGGCCTTGGTCTTCAGCCCGGGCAGCTCCAGCCAGTCCACCAGCATGTAGTAACCGTCTAGTTCCAAACTGGGATTGAAGTTGGCGAATACCGAAACGAAGGAGAGAAAGGCGAATTTGTAGAGCAGGGGATTCAAAAAGAACCCCGGCATCAGGACGGCTAAAAGGGAGGCGGCCCCGGCCAGGAAAGCCTGGGTATAGGGCCCCACCAGGGAGATGGCCAGCCGCTGGCCCTTGGGCAGCAGCCAGGCGTCGGTGGTGTCCACGTAGAAGGCTGGAAAACCCATATACAGGATGGTGCCTCCGCTGTTGACCTTCCGCTTGTAATGCTTGCAGGCCAGGGCATGTGACATTTCGTGTGATATCACCGCCAGATAGTTCAACAGCACCAGGATCACCAGCCCGGCCAGATAGGAGCCCGAGGATTTGAGGACGCTGTACTGGCCGCCTTTGACCAGGACCGCAAAGGAAGCCAGGCCGGCCAGGATCACCAGACCGGAGATCATTTTCACCGGCAGGGAGAAGAAATATTTGAAGCCGACCCGGTACAACATGCTGACCAGCCGGTCAAATTCGGGTATGGGCCATTGCCGCTGGGGAAGGTTCTTTATCAGGTCCAGTATTTTGATCAGCGGCTTTTGATGCCGGATCCTTTGGGCCAGGTTCTTGTAATAGTTGGAAGGTTTCTGGACCAGGAAACCGCCGGTAAAAAGCTCCTGGTAAAGCGTGCCGATGCGGGAAAAGGCCAGCGACCCGAATTTCCGGAAATAGTCCACCAGGATCTCCTGGATGGTCTTCCGGCCGGTGAAGGATGAGTAAAGGAAGTAGTCTTTGAGCCCCAGCTTGATGTACCCAGTGCCGTCCGGGGCCTTGACCACGAAATACTCCTGGCCCTGGCGGTCGGCAAAGCAGGCCTCCTCGGCTCCCGACTTTAGTTGAGGCTTCTGTTTGGAGAAATCCAAAGTGGCAACGAGCCGCTGCCAGATGGAAACGATTGCTGTCTCGGTTGATGTGGATTGGTCGTGCATGATTACCGGTATAGTTTTTTGTTTTTGATGTAGCGGGCCACTGGTTCCGGCACCAGATAGCGGATGGATTGGGAGCGGCGGACCCTGTTCCGAACCTCGGTGGCGCTGATGTCTATTTGGCTGACCGGCAGGAACCGAATTATCTTCCGCCAGCGGACCTCTATTTGATCCCGGGAAAATCCGGGCCGGCTCAGCACGCAGACCGTGGCCAGTTCAAATAGTTTTTCCGGTTCCTTCCAAGTGGAAAGCAGGACCGCCTGGTCCAGCCCCAAAAGCAAAAAAAGCCCGGCGGTCTTGTATTTCGACTTCAAGGCTTTTAAGCTGTTTACGGTATAGGATGCGCGCTTTGACCGTATTTCGATGTCCGAGACCTTGAACAGCCGGTGGCCCCTGACCGCCAGTCGCACCATCTGATAACGGTCCCTGGCCGGGGAAAGTTTCTCCCTGCCCTTGTGGGGCGGCTGTCCGGCCGGAATGAAGATCACCTGGTCCAGCCCCAGCATTTCCGCCGCCTGCTGGGCCACGATCAGATGTCCCTGATGGATGGGGTCGAAGGTCCCGCCGAATATTCCTATGCGCTTGGGTGTTGGCATTTGGCTTTAAATAACTGCCTTAAGTTACAAAGGGAATTCCTATCCACAGATTAACGCAGACTCTGTCATGAGCTTTAGCCGAATGATTATAATTAATCCTTCAATATTTAACTTGCCATAGATAAATCTGCGTAAATCTGCCAAATCTGCGGATAAAAGGCCAGAGGTTTAAATCGTTTTTCTGCTACTTGCCCTGGCTGCTGTCGGCGGCGGCCGGGGTGCTGTCCGACAAAGCCGGCTGGGCTTTTACCGTAGCCGGGATCTGCTCCAAAAGTTTCTTGGCCTCCCCTGCCCAGCGGGTCTGGGGATACTGGGCCATCAGGTTCTCCAGGTACAATCTGGCCGGGGCAAAGTGCTTCATCTTAAAATATATCCGGCCGGCGTCGAACTCTTTATGGGCCAGTTTATCCTCAATGCTCCCCTTTAGCTGGCGGGCTTCCGGGGCCCAGGTGGTGTCGGAAAGGTAGGTGAAATAGAGATTCAGGGCCTGGCCGGCCTTGACCGTGGTCTCGGTCTGGTCCAAGGCGTAGTCCGGCGAGTCCTTGTAATAGCTGAGGGCGATCTTGAACCGGGCCTCGTCGTCATAGCGGCATGGGGAGTAGGTGTTCAGTATCTGCTGGAACTCAGCCACGGCGCCCTGGTAATCTTTGGTTCTTAAATAGCACTCGGCCAGGTAATAGTCGGCGTCCAGGGCCAGCTTGCTCCCCGAATAGTTGAAGACCACGGCCTTGAAATCATCCATGGCATCCACGTATTTCTTATTCTGAAAGAACTGCCGGCCCCGGGCGTACAGGTCGTCGGCCTCCATCTTTTTCACCATCGCCTTTTTGCCCCCGCAGGAAACCAGGCTCAGTGATGTGATCACCAAAATAAGCGGCAATAAGTATTTTTTCATTTTTCCTCTAATTTATGGATGATTGTTGATTTACTTTTCAAAGTCACCAAACTTTTATAACCCTTACAACATTTACCCCTTTTACAACCTTTACTTCATTGAGAACCATCGTCATTGCCCCCAGACGTTGCGGTCCAGGCTGCGGTACTGGATGGCTTCCGAGATGTGGGTGGCGTTGATGTCCCCGGCCCCGTCCAGGTCGGCGATGGTGCGCGAGACCTTCAGTATCCGGTCATAGGCCCGGGCCGAGAACCCGAATTTGTTGATGGCCGTCCGCAGCAGCTCCTCGGAGCCGGAATCTATCCCGCAGTACTTCCGGATGTCCCGGGAATGCATGTGGGCGTTGCAGTAGACCTGCTTGTGTCCCTGGAACCTCTGCAGCTGAATGTCCCGGGCGGCGTCCACCCGTTTCTGGATCACCGCCGACGGCTCGCCCGCCTCCTTCTGGGCCAGCTCCTGGTACTTTAGCGCCGGGACCTCGATGTGGATGTCTATCCTGTCTAAAAGGGGCCCCGAGACCCGGGACAGGTACTTCTGGATGGACTGAGGATTGCAGCTGCACTGGTGGCTGCTGTCGGTGTAATAGCCGCAGGGGCAGGGGTTCATGGCCGCGGCCAGCATGAAGGAGGCGGGAAAGGTCAGCGACATGGCGGCCCGGGAGATGGTGACCTTGCCGTCCTCCAGCGGCTGGCGCATCACCTCCAGCACATTCTTGTTGAACTCCGGCAGCTCGTCCAGGAACAGCACCCCGTGGTGGGCCAGCGAGACCTCGCCCGGACGGGGATGGGCCCCGCCTCCGATCAGCCCGGCATCGCTGATGGTGTGGTGGGGCGAGCGGAAGGGCCGGGTGGCCACCAGGGCAGCGTGGGGCGGCATCAAACCGGCCACGCTGTGGATCTTGGTGGTCTCCAGGGCCTCGTTCAAAGACATCTTGGGCAGGATGGTGGGAAAGCGGCGGGCCAGCATGGTCTTGCCAGATCCCGGCGGCCCGATCATCAGGATGTTGTGGCCCCCGGCCGCCGCCACCTCCAGCGCCCGTTTGACATGGGCCTGGCCCTTGACGTCGGAAAAATCCACATTGTAGCGGGCCGACTCGGCGAACACCTGGTCCATGTCCACTTTGAACGGCTCCAGCTGCAGCTGACGGTTGAAGAAATCCACCGCCTGGCCCAGCGAGGAAACCGGGTAGACCTCCACCCCGTCCACTATCCCGGCCTCCCGGGCGTTCTCCAGCGGAAGCATCAGGCCTTTCAGCCCGGCGTCCCGCACCGCCACCGCGATGGGCAAAGCGCCTTTGATGGGGCGTAGCGATCCGTCCAGTGACAGCTCCCCCAGCACCGCGATCCGCGAGAACCTTCCGGGATCCAGCTGCTGGTGAGCGGCCAGTATTCCCAGGGCTATGGGCAGATCAAAGGCCGAACCCTCTTTCCTGACGTCGGCCGGGGCCAGATTGACGGTGATCCTTTTAAGGGGATACTCGAAACCCGAGTTCTTGATGGCGCTCTCCACCCGCTCCCGCGCCTCCTTGATGGCGCTGTCGGGCAGGCCCACCAGGGCAAAGCCGGGCAGGTTGGAGCTGAGATCGGTCTCGATCTCCACCAAGTAAGCGTCGATTCCCAGCACCGCCGAGGACAGAAGTTTTGAAAGCATAATAAATATTGGTTGTATTCATTGTCCCTGCGCCAGATACGCAGGGGGTTGTTAATATATAATTTACCAACCACAGAATCACGGAATTTATAAATTCAGGAAACCTTTGAATGGAATTCTTTCCGTGTTTTCCCTCTTTCAGTGATTCCGTGGTAAAATATCTTCGTAGTCCTATGCGTCACAACCTGAACGCATCTCGGACGTGCTGGAGCTGGGGCGGACCCCAGCCCAGCCTGACCCCGACCACGTCGAACCGGCAGTCCACCCGGCCGTAGAGTCCCTTCTGATAGAGATAGGTCTTGGCCAGACGGCCCATCTGTTTCTGCTTGTTCCTGGTGACGGCCTGCAGAGGATGGCCGTATTTTTCGCTGGTCCTGGTCTTGACCTCGAGGAACACCAGGACGCCCTGGTCATAGGCGATGATGTCAATCTCGCCCTCCCGGCCCGGCCGCCAGTTGCGCTCGGCCAGCCGGAAACCCTGGGACAGAATATGGGAGACCGCCAGCTCTTCGCCCTTTTTCCCCGCTTCATCTTTCGCGCTCATACTCACACACTCCGCACAATAATTCACACAGTCAACTGGGGAAAGCTAAATTTGCATTTTGCATTTTGCATTTTACATTTTGCAATCAAATATCGCTATGACAGAAACGCCTTCACCGGCGCATAGCTTTTACGGTGGATGAGACAGGGTCCCAATTGGGCCAAGGCTTTCTGGTGTTCCTTGGTTCCATAGCCCTTATGCCGGACGAAGCCGTAACCGGGATAAAGCAGATCGTAGCCCTCCATCAGCGAGTCCCTGAAGCACTTGGCCACTATGGAAGCCGCGGCTATGGACTGGCTTAATCCGTCTCCCTTGACTATGGATCTCTGGGGAACGCCTGTGAACTTCGCCGGCAGACGGGGGATCTTCTTGTTGCCGTCCACGATTATCAACCCCGGCTTTTCCCTTAAAGAGCACAAGGCGAACCCCATGGCCCTGAAAGTGGCCTGTAAAATGTTGATCTTGTCAATCACGGCGGGGTCAGACATTCCCACTCCCACCGCCAAAGCCTGCGACAGGATCTGCCCAAAACAGGCGCTCCTTTTTTGGGGCGTAAGCTTTTTAGAATCGTCGATGCCCGGAAGGCTGCAGCCCCAAGGCAGGATCACCGCCGCCGCCACCACCGGCCCGGCCCACGGTCCCCGCCCGGCCTCGTCCACTCCGGCAATAAGCCCAAAGCTTTGGGCCGCCAGGGCGGCGTCGAATCCGACCAGGTCTCGGCAGGCGTTATTTTCCTCCGATCTTGCCAAAACGTCTAAAGCCCAAAAGGGGCTTCCCGGCGCTGGGCGTTCGTCCGGGACTCCCCTCAAAGGCGATCAATTGTTTGGTTACTTGGCCGGGGCGGCCGGAACTTCGGCGGGGGCCTCGGCGCGCTGCTGCTTCTGGGATATCTTGGCCGCCTTGCCGGTAAGCTTTCTCAGGTAGAACAGCTTGGCCCGGCGCACCGATCCCTGGCTGACCACCGTGATGGCGGCGATGTTGGGGGAATTCAGGGGAAAGATCCTCTCCACCCCGATCCCGCCAGATATCTTGCGCACGGTAAAGGTGGCTCCGACCCCGCTGCCCCGCTTCTGGATCACCACGCCCTGGAAGGCCTGAAGGCGTTCCTTGTCGCCCTCGATGACCTTGACCTGGACCTTGACTGTGTCGCCGGGCCGGAACTTTACCTGGGCGTTCTTGGTGAACTCGGCCGCGATGCTGTTTAGTACTGCCTGTTTGTTCATAGGTCTTTCTTTTCCTCCGGTTTGTCTTAAAGGAGGTTCTCTCCTTGTTGGTTATATTATATGGTTTATTTGTTTGATGCTGCCTGAACTGTAATCGCCACAGAAAGCACAGAAATCACATATAGTCTGATCCGGGAATGATTTTGTGCTCCTTGTGCTTTTTGTGGTTAAGTATTCTTTTGTTCTTCCGATTCTTCCAGCAATTCCCTGTCTTCTTTTGACAATGGTATCTTGGCCAGCAGGTCGGGCCTGAATTCTTTGGTGATCCTCAGCGATTCCCCCCGCCGCCATTTCTGGATCTGAGCGTGATGGCCGGAACGCAGTATTTCTGGCACCTTCATTCCCCGAAAATCCTCAGGCCGGGTGTAATGGGGGTGGTCCAGCAGCCCGTTCTCAAAGGAATCGCGCTCGGCCGACACAGGATCGGAGATGGCCCCCGGCAGCAGCCGGACTATTGAGTCTATCACCGCCAGGGCTGCGATCTCGCCGCCGGAGAGGATGTAGTCGCCGATCGAGATGTCCAGGTCCACTATGGTCCGCACCCGCTCGTCGATGTCCTTGTAGTGCCCGCACAAAAAGGCCAGGTGCTCTTCGGCCTTAAGGGCTTGGGCCGTTTCCTGGTTGTATGTCCTGCCCCGGGGCGAAAGCAGGATAACTTTTGGTTTAGGTTCTTTGGACCGGAGAGCTTCGATGGCGGCGAATATCGGCTCGGGTTTCATGATCATCCCCGGCCCGCCTCCGTAGGGCTCGTCGTCGCAGACCCGGTGCTTGTCGTGGGCAAAATCGCGGATGTTGACCAGGTTGAATTCCACCAGACCCTTTTGGCTGGCCAGCCCGATGATGCTCTCGCTTAAGGCCGCCGGGAACATTCCGGGAAAGAGCGTCAATACCGTGATCTTCATCTCAGGCCCTCCAGGTCGCGGATCACCATTTGACCCTGTTCCAGGTCGATCTTCACTATCACCGGGCCCTTGGCCGGGACGTAGAACTTTTCCCGCTCCGACCGCACCAGGTAAATGTCCCCGGCCGGGTATTCTTCTACTTGGGTTATCCGGCCCAGCTCCTGTCCCTGCTCCGAGACCACTTTAAGTCCGATGATCTGAAAGGTGTAGTACTGCCCCGGCGGCAGCGGCCTCAGCTCCTCGTCCGGGATGGCCAGCTCGGCGCCCTTCAGCGCTTCGGCCTGTTCCACGCTGATGACCTCTTTCAGCTTCAGCAGCCCGTAGAGGTTTTGGGGAGAAAAACTTTCCACCTCCACCGGCGTGATTCTGTCGCCCTGCACCAGCAGCAGCCGGCTTTGGGGAGCGAAGCGCGAAGGGTTGTCCGAGTCCACCTTTACCTTCAGCGTCCCCATAAGGCCGTGGGGCCTCACCACCGCGGCCACGTAGACCAGACGCTCCCGGTCTATCCGGCCGGGATCAAAGTTCTGCATCAAACCCCGATCGTCTCCCGGCTACTCTATTATTTCCAGGCCGGTGCGCTTGCCGATCTTGGATCCGGCCGCCGACAGCAGAGTGCGGATGGACTGGGCAGTGCGGCCCCTTTTGCCGATCACCTTGCCGATGTCATCCTTGGCCACCCGCAGTTCGTAGACCAGAGTGCCGGGGTCCTTCTGGCTCTCGGTGATGCTGACCTTCTCCGGCTGGTCCACCAGCGACTTGACCAGGTATTCCACTAAATCTTTTAACATATTGGTTTAGTCCTTTTTCTTTTGGGCCGCCAGTCTTTCCTTGTGGGTCTTTTTGGTGGTAGCCTGGGTAAAGTTCAGCTTTACTTCCTTGGCGTCGCCGCCGGCCTTGATCGCGGCCTCGGCGGCCTTGATGATCCGCTGGGCGGTGGGCGAGGGGATGGCTCCCTTCTTCAGCCACTCCCGGGCCTTTTCCAGGTTGAGCTTGGCTTCCTTGGGATTGGCGCCGGGCCGGTAGGTTCCCAGGGTGTCCAGCTGGGCTCCGTCCTTCTTGGAGCGGGTGGGCGCGACCACTATCCGGTAATAGGCGATCTTGTTAGCCCCCATCCGGGTCATCCTGATTGATACTGACATTAACCTGTCTCCTCCTTGATGTTTTTTGTTTGTTATCTTTGTTTATTTAGTATTTCATTTACCGGGGTCTTTTTATCCACAGATTAACGCAGATTATGACCAATATTTATCTATTGCGTTTAAATGTCAATAAAAAATCTGTGTGAATCTGTGAAATCTGCGGATTGAGAAGCGGGGAGTTTGTCAATCTATGGTAACACGACAGCCCGACAAAATCAGAACCCCTGCGGCATCTTGAAGCCCCGACCTTTGGAATTCATCATCTGCTTCATCATCCGCTGGCTCATCTCGAACTGGTTCAGCAGCTGGTTCACCTGCTGGACGCTGGTGCCGCTGCCCAGGGCTATCCGCCGCTTGCGGCTGCCGTTGAGGATCTGGGGCTTCTGCCG
>Ga0315268_10002060_pt1 | contig 22959 bp, 14 predicted proteins | sample C1_top_MG_FD_204535 | JGI IMG/M metagenome (GOLD analysis project Ga0315268, IMG submission 204535) | Sediment microbial communities from Yellowstone Lake, YNP, Wyoming, USA - C1_top | ecosystem: Environmental > Aquatic > Freshwater > Lake > Sediment | place: USA: Wyoming | collected 2017-08-01 | reverse complement strand
CCGAGGACAGGAATGATCTCCCCGAACTGAAATATGATCACATAAATAGCGACCAATGCCAGCAGGTTGGGGAATACCTGAACAAGCAGGATGGTTTTAAGTACGGCTACGCGACCTTTAAATCGCAAGCGTGAGAAGGCATAAGCAGCCAGGGTGGTAAGTGAAAGGGAAAGAATGGTGGTGATTCCTGAGACTTTTATTGAATTCCAAAGCCAGCGCCAGTAGCTCAAATCTCCAAACCGAAACTGTGGGTCCTGGTTGAACAACCGCTGATAGTTCTTGATACCTGCCTGGACTGGGATCAAGTTTTGAGTTGCCAGTGAATTGCTATTGTCAAAGGAGGCTGATATGATCCAAATCACCGGGAAGACAGCGAAAATGATCAGGATGATCGCTACGATCAATCGAATCAGAACGCTGAGTTTTTTTTGGAAACTTTGCGAACCTGCCAAGCGCTTATAGGTTTGAGTCAAGTTAGACATTCTCGCTTACCTCCTCCCACATATTGGTCAGCCGGTATTGTAACAGGGTGATAGAGCCAACGAGGATAAATAAGATGAGTGAGATTGCTGAGGCAAGACCATATTGCACACCACGCCCACCGCTGGCGAAAGCGAGATTATAAACATAACTAATGAGAATGTCGGTGTAACCAGCCTGCGTACTAGCCCCAGCAATCGAAGGACCCCCACCAATGAACAAATAGATCAACCCAAAGTTGTTGAAATTGAAGACAAATGAGGCAATAAGGAGTGGTCCAACGGCGACCAGCAATAACGGGAGAGTAATTTTACTGAAGCGCTTCCAGCCATTGGCTCCATCCACGGTGGCAGCTTCATATAAATCACCTGGGATAGATTGAAGGGCTCCGCTGGTAATTAGCATCATGTAGGGGAAGCCAAGCCAAAGGTTTACGATCAAAATCGCTGTCCGCGCCCAAAAAGCGTCCGTTGTCCAAGACGGAGCCCAACTGAACCAAGCATCAAGAATGCGATTGATAACCCCAAACTCCGAGTTAAACATACCCCGCCATACCAAGATGGTAATTACACTAGGAATGGTGTAGGGAATGAGCAGCAAGGTACGAATAAGCTTTTTGAAGGGGAAATTCTTATCGTTGAACATAATGGCAATTGCCAGACCCAACGCAAAAGTCGAAACCACACTGACAGCTGGAAAAATGAAGTTCCAAATGAGGATTGTCACCAGTGGTCCACGCATTGCCGGGCTGTTCACAAATGTGACAAAGTTTTTCCACCCCACTACTTCACGGAATCCCGGCTTGATCGACTTGCCATCTTTAGTCAAAAAGGTGCCAGCGACATTGGAATAAATATCGCCATTAGATTGGTCGGTGAAGCAGTCTGCTTCCGGATCGTAAATGAAACGCTGTTCCAGGGCGGCGGCTGTATTTGGAGATGTAATCTGTACAGCTTTTTCGCCTTCTGCGCCGAAAATAATATTCGGCAAGTTCTTGTCAGTGACTGCTAGAAGGGCGTTGATCCGCTTGTACCCAGCGATGCTGACGGGGATCCCTTTTGAATCCGCTTCGCCTATCCCAGAGTCGCCGGGGCGGGCAGCAACGATCGACATGCCAGGCTTCCCAATGAAGGTATTTCCCTCCGGGTCCACCAGCCAGAGTGCATAATTCCCTTCTGTTGATTTATAGGCTGTCCAGGTATAGGTCGGGGCGTCAACTGGCAAGTACGAGATCTTTTCAATCAGAGGGAGCGCTTGGGCTTTGGTCAGCAGGTGTCCATCACCATAATTGGTGAAGGCAACGTAAAAAGTGAAAACGATGGGGTAGATAGTGAACATGATCATAAAAGAAAGCCCAAGAGCCATCCAACGGAAAGGGTAAGCTTTGGGTAAAATGAAGATCACGTTAAGCATCACGGTAATAATGCTTAATATAATAACTATCTGTGTAAACCCCTTTTGCAAAGCCTGGTTAATAAACCAGATGGCGCCTGCATCAAAAAAAATGATCAAAACCAGGCGAATCGTTCGAGACAAGAATGATTCACCAATTCTCCGAGTGCGCTTGGCTTGTGCTGTTATCTCTGACATCAAAGCCTCCTGCAAGATTGGTTGTGCTTCTTTTTAAGATTTAGGAAAAATAATAATACCAAATTTGTAAGGGAGACCGGATGTCTATCCGGTCTCCCAAAAATCATTCTACATGTTATCTGATCATTTAACGGTGACCGTCAACAATTTGGTTGCTTCGTCGAACACGAATTCAACTGTGCCATCAGCGGTCAGGGTGAACGCATAGTTCGGACCATCCTGTTTACCGTCACTACCATAGTTGGTGGTCCAAGTACCATCCAGCGCAACCTTAGCCTCGTAGCTTCCTGCTACAAGGTTGAATGGACCAGAATGCCAGAGACCATCGTCGCCTTTGGTCATAGCTGTAACTTTGCAATCAGGTGCCCAATCAGCAGCACAACCGGCAGCAGCCTGGTAAGAACCCGGGACATTTACCATTCCAGTTAGCGGATTGGCGATGGCATTGCGTGTCTTCGTAGCAGCATCGGTCATATTCTCTTCTGGAGTCCCTTTGCCTTGTACTGCTAGAGCAAATGCACTACCCCAGTTAGCCCACACAGCACCCATTGCGGGGATGGCGGGCATCATGACAGCGTTTGCGCCAGCAATACCCATTGCTTTCAGGTCAGGGTCAGCTGTTTTATCGAGTACCGGGATGAAAGCGGATGGGCGTTTTCCAGCTTCATACAATTTCTGCATGGTTTCTTCTGTGGCCACAAATTCAGTCAGGAAGGTCTGAGCCAACAGCAAGTTTTTGCTCTGGGCATTGATATAAATGCCCTGCGTTCCAGCAAAGGGAGCACCTTTTCCAGCAGGACCAGAAGGAAAGAAGTCAGCGACGGCGTATTTTACGCCAGACTGACGAATACGGTCAAGAGCCCATGGACCAGCCATAATAAAGGGTGCTTCACCAGTCTCGAACAGGGCATGATTATTTGCCCAATCAAAATCGGTGGGGATGTCTTTCTTGGCAGCGAGATCAGCGAGGAATTGAGCAGCAGCGATCATACCCGGACTATCAAGGCCGAGGTCCTGGTCGTTCCAGTTACCAGCGGCATCCTTACCAAAGATATAACCACCGAAGGCGGTATCTAAAGGATACATATTGTAATCAAGTCCACCAGGCATTGCCATAACATAGGTTGTTTTGCCGGCTGCCATAAGAGCTTCGCCGACGCTTACAACCTCATCCCAGGTGGTGGGAGGGGTCGGAACTAGATCAGTGTTGTAGAAGAAACCCAGATTCTCAGTAGCGTACGGCATGCAATACAACACTCCACCAAAGGTACAGGCAGAAAGAGCCACGGGTACAAACTGGGAAGTCTTATCACCCAAATCGATCGGAGCAAGCAAACCGTTGGCGACCAAAGTGCCAGCCTGATCATGAGGAACACCAAATAGAATATCGGGGCCTTCACCAACTGGAGCGGCAACCTGAAAATCATCGCGCAAAGAAGCTTTTAGCTCTACAACCAGTTCAATATTATAAGCAGCCAGTACTTGCGGAGCCAGATCTTCGATGATCGGGGCACGGGTGTCATCTGCCCAAACAACCAACTGAATTGGTGCTTCGGTTGGTGCAACGGTTGGAGCTTCGGTCGGCGCTGCCGTAGGTGCTTCGGTTGGTTCAGCAGGAGGTGCCTCAGTTGGTTGAGCTCCACAAGCAGTCAGCAGCATGGTCCCAACCATGAGGATGCTCATCAAAACAAATAACGTACGTTTCATAATCTTCTCTCCTCAATTAATTATGGTTTTTTGTTCTTGCAGTTCGCAAGAATTTTCCGAAATTACATTGATCATTTTTCTCAATATAACAAGTCTCGAAAAACAGCCTATTTGTTAATCACCTCCTTTTGATCTGATAGTTTATGAAGCGTAATGGTCTGAGCATGATTCAATGCTTACAGATTTGAATAAAAACACCCGAGGATGGCATTTGTTCTCAGTCACATACGGACAACAGACATCAAACGCTATGTCATCAAGGAAGTGTTGAACAAAGTAATCAATTAGCTAGTCTTTATTTGTAAATATATTCATGAAATGATGAATTAATTATACCGCTAATAAGAGAATTAGCATTAATCGCTACCTTAAAACCATCATCCCATTAAAGTTTTCAAATCATTGTGTACCACGTCACCAGATCTTGTTTTTTTTTCAATGTCTGGTTGACCGGGTTTTTCCAAAGGATTGCAGATTCAACTACAAAATGAGTACGTATTCAAGATTATTTTGTTTTCCAGGAAATAGTTTATAACAATGACTATGGATCAATTTGAATAAAGATAATTTCTCAGAGATTTTTTTATTTGTAATTGGAAATGCATATTCCAGCAATTTTATTCTTCAGATCATGAGTATGGTAACATAAACAGACGTGAGAATAATATCCAAAGTATCATTACATTCTAATTCTAATAAAAGGAAGTGCTTCATTTTTATCAAGGATGATCGTCATTCATCTTTTAAATATCTTCGACGGGTTTTTTCGACAAGTCAAAGCGAAAGGTCTTTTTCTGCTAAACTAAATTCCACGCAATGTTCTAATGAGAAATAATTTATTCGATACCCAAATGGAGTGTTCTATGACCAAGAATATTTATTTTCTTTCCGCAATTGTCCTAGTAATAATGACGGGTCTTTTCACTCCGGTGGGATTTCTCCTGGCTGCAGCAGCCCCCGAAACCGCCTCTCCACAGAAGGTTGTCCTGGTTGGCACGCATCAGGATGAACTGGGTTGTTCGGGTGAATGGCAACCAGACTGCGAGAAGACTCTTCTCGTTTATGATGATGAGGATGATATTTATCAGGGTATATTTGAGATCCAACCCACCAATGACAATGATAAGAAAGGTCCTCGTTACAAGGTAGCCATTAATGGCTCCTGGACAGAAAACTACGGACTCAACGCCACTAGCAGCGGTCCAGATATTCCACTGGTTGTCACTATAAATACCCAGGTAAAGTTTTACTACGACAGCAAAACGCACTGGATAACAGATAATTACAACACCCCAATTCTGGTTGCCATGGGTGATTTTCAACAACGACTTGGCTGTATTAACAATGACGACAGCAGTTGCTTGCGCTCCTGGTTACAAGACCCGGATGGCGATGGAATTTATAGCTTCACCACCAGCGTTCTTGCCTCAGGGACATACACCGTCAGCCTGGCGCAAAACGAGGATCCAGTCAATATCATTGAACCGGCGCAAACATTCACTGTCAGCACCGATGGTGACGAAATCTATTTCGGATACAATGGCGAAACCAAAAAACTTATCATCAGTACCGGAGGCGCACCGAAAGGCAGTCTTTCCAGTCAGAATGCGGTCTGGGTTGATGCTGATACACTGGTCTGGAAAGTACCAGCCTCACCCCAGTACAAATACTCGCTCCTTTACTCCAAGAATGGAACTTTGGACCTTACTTCCGATGGTGTCTCCAATGGAATCGAGATCCCGCTTATATTCCAGACTTCCAAACTGAGTGAGGAAATTCTCACTAAATTTCCTTACTTGAACAGGCTGCCATCTTTCCGTATCCAATCCCCGAACCTTGAACATCTGCGTGAAGTGCTCAAAGGGCAGATCGTCCTACAGGCGCGTGACATCAAAGGAAAAGTGATCGATGTCACCGGTGTTCAGATCCCTGGTGCACTTGACGCCCTATACAACTATGATGGTCCGCTCGGCGTGGTTTTCGATGACAATATCCCCACCTTGCGAGTCTGGGCACCTACCGCACTTTCTGTAAACTTGAAACTATTCGCTGATTCGGAAACCAACACATCCAGTACGATCCCGATGAAATTGGACTCTTCTACGGGTGTCTGGAAATTGACAGGAACTTCTGATTGGTACGGTCAGTTCTATCTTTACGAAGTCAATGTCTTTGTCCCGACCACCATAAAATTCGAGACCAACCTCGTCACAGACCCATATTCATTTAGTCTATCCACCAACAGTAAACGCAGCCAGATCATAGATCTTAACGACCCTAAACTGAAACCCTCAAGCTGGGAAAAGTTGAAAAAACCTAATCTGGTTGCTCCGGAAGACATCATTGTTTACGAGCTTCACGTGCGAGACTTTAGCATCTCTGATAAGACTGTTCCGGAGAATTTGCGGGGACTTTATTTAGCCTTCACCCAAACCAACTCGGATGGAATGCAGCACTTGAGATCGCTTGCCGAAGCTGGACTGACCCACATTCATCTCCTGCCAGTATTCGACATTGCCAGTGTCAATGAAGACAAGTCTACCTGGAAAACGGTAAATGAAGCCGCCCTAACCAAGCTGCCACCCGACTCTAACGAACAATCTGCAGTAGTCTCAGCAATTATCGGTTCGGACGGGTTCAACTGGGGTTACGACCCGATCCACTACACCGTCCCTGATGGCTCATATGCAACCGATCCAAACGGTTTCGCTCGAATCCTGGAATTTCGTCAGATGGTGCAAGCGCTCAATAAAGCTGACCTGCGCGTAGTGATGGATGTTGTCTACAACCACACAAACTCCAGTGGGCAGAACCCCAATTCTGTGCTTGATAAGATCGTTCCCGGTTATTATTACAGGTTGGACGAAACAGGCCGCGTCATCACCAGTACCTGTTGCCAGAATACCGCCACCGAGCATACCATGATGAGGAAACTCATGGTGGACTCGGTCGTCACCTGGTCAACCGAATATAAAGTGGATGGCTTTCGCTTTGATCTGATGGGTCATCATATGCTGGCGGATATGCAAGCAGTGCGCTCAGCCCTGGATGCCCTGACTCTCGAAAAGGATGGTGTGGATGGCAAGTCCATCTATATCTACGGAGAAGGCTGGGACTTTGGTGAAATGGCCAAGAATGCCCGTGGTGTGAACGCCTCCCAGCTAAACATTCACGGAACCGGCATCGGTGTATTCAACGACCGTCTGCGCGACGCTGTGCGTGGCGGCAGCCCATTTGACGACCCACGTGTGCAGGGTTTCGCAACCGGTCTGTATTTGTCACCAAATGCTAATGAGTCCCGCTCAGCCGATGAGCAACTTGTCAAATTGCTTGAATATACTGACTGGATGCGTCTCGGTTTGGCTGGTAACCTGGCAGATTACGAGATTGAAGATTCAAGGGGAAAAACGATCTCAGGGTCGCAAGTATCATATAACGGTTCCCCCGCGGCTTACACTGCCGATCCTCAGGAAAACATCGTCTACGTATCTGCGCACGACAATGAAACACTTTTCGATGCAATCCAGGTAAAAGCACCGGTTGAGGCGCCTATCGCGGAACGCGTACGCATGAACAACCTGGCACTCAGCCTTCCCATGTTTAGCCAGGGTGTCCCCTTTTTCCATGCAGGTGATGACATCCTGCGTTCCAAATCGCTCGATCGCAATTCCTATAATTCCGGTGACTGGTTTAATAAACTGGACTGGACCTACACATCCAACAACTGGGGAGTAGGACTTCCCATCGAGGGCAGTAGCTATTATGACCTTTTCCAACCTCTCCTCGCGGACCCGGGGCTTGTTCCAACACCTTCGGATATCAAATTCGCAGGGAGTGTTTTCAACGAAATGATCAGAATTCGCAAGAGTTCTCCTCTCTTTCGCTTGCAGACTGCGGAAGAGGTGAAAGCAGATCTGGCATTTTTAAACACCGGTCCCGACCAAATCCCAGGTCTGATCGTGATGCATCTGTCAGACAAAGGGTCCATCGATCCGGCGTTTAGCGAGATCGTCGTTCTCTTCAATGCCAACCTCTCTGAAGTCACTTTTTCTGATAGCTCTCTTCTCGACAAAACCTTCACTCTCCACCCGGTGCAACAAAAATCAGTTGATCCTTTGGTACGCACTTCATCCTATGCGATAGCCAATGGAAGTTTCACCATTCCGAGTTACACCACTGCTGTGTTCGTCATCGAGGAAAAAACTGAAACGAACCTGCCTCTACTCATCGGTGCAGCAATTGTTGTATTGCTTGGTGTGATCGTTGCCATCTACAAAAGAAAGAGAAATTTGTAAGTTATAGCTCATACGGATAAATCGGGTATAAAACCTTTTTTATTCCCGATGATACGGTTCGCCCAATTGTGCCGGTGCTTCGGAGCGCGCACGGCTGACAACCAAAAATATGATGGCGATCACGTAGGGTAATGCCAGCAATAACTCGTAGGGGAATTGCACCCCCAAACTTTGAGCTTGCAATTGAAAGGCTTCAAAAAACGAGAAAACGAAGGCGGCAAGGACCATACCAAATGGCTGCCAGTTGCCTGAAATTACCACGACGATAGCCAGCCATCCCCGCCCAGCAGACATATCCGGTAGGAAGATGCCTGCAGAGACAATGGTAAGGAATGCGCCGCCTAACCCACCCATAATGCCACCAAAAATGGTTGCCAGATATTGCAGGCGGGTGACATTGATGCCTTTGATATCGATGGCGCGAGGATTTTCACCCAAACTGCGGATCTCCAACCCATATTTCGTCTTGTTCATAAAATACCAGATGGCTGGAACCATCAGGAAGGTGAAATAAGTCAGAAGATGTTGGGAAAATAATACCTCCCCAATGACAGGGATATTCGATAAAAATGGGATCTTGACCACTTTCATGATTTCAATGGTTGGGGTTACAGAAACACCAGTGAATGCCACCCGATACCAGTAAAAGGTAATCCCTGATGCCAGCAGGTTCAATGCAAGTCCAGTCACAACCTGGTTAACTTTCAGTGTTGCAGCCATGAATGCCATTATCAAAGACATAACCCCACCAGCGATCATTGCCGCCAGGAGAGCCAATGGGATCGAACCCGTTTGATTTGCAACCAGAAAACCGACGAACGCACCGGTTAGCATAATGCCTTCCACCCCCAGGTTCAAAATGCCAGCGCGCTCGGTCACCAACTCACCCAAAGCTGCCAGAAGGATGGGTGTACCTATTCGGATCATCCCGGAAAGCATGCTGATGATAATACTGAGTTGGAAAATATTATTCATTTCCCGCTGCCCTCCTTATCCGATATTTTGCAAGGACCTGGAATGCAAGCAGACTAAGTAGAACGATCGCTTGCATGGCATAAACCAGGGCAGTGGGAACATTGCTGAAGATCTGCATGCGATTTGAACCGTTCAACAGACCACCCATAAATATGGCGACGATGACAACTGCGAGAGGATTTAATCCAGCAAGCATGGCGATGATGATTCCTGTAAAACCAGCACCATTGGAGATATCCATGCGCATGCGATGTTGTATGCCGATCACTTCTCCTATACCGCCCAAGCCGGCGATCCCCCCGCTGATGAGCATAATTGTAATAATGGTCCTGGGGACATTAATTCCTTTAAATTTTGATGCTGCGGGATTGAGTCCAATAGATCGGATCTCATAACCCAGGCGAGTCTTTTGCAGAATCCAGTAAACAATGATGGTTGTCACAAGGGCAACAATAAATCCGTAATGGAGCCGGGTATTGGGGAACACCAAGCCGTAATGAGCTGAAGTGGGAATCTCTTCAGAAAATTTATAGAATTTCCCAGCTGCCTGCCATGGTCCAGATAATAAAAATGACAAAACGAATTCGACAACATAATTCATCATAACGGTCACTATGGTTTCATCAACTTTCAAGAGCCCTTTTAAAAGACCGGGAATCAAACCACAGATCGCCCCGCCAATGAAAGCAAAAAATAAGATCATGGAAAAATAAAAAAAAGGACTCATCCACGAAAAAGTCAGGATAGCCCAGTATCCAGCCATTGCACCAGCAAGAAATTGACCTTCTGCACCGATATTCATAACCTTGCCACGGAAAGCGATCACAGCTGCCAATCCGGTGAGGATAAGTGGAGTTGCTTTGACGAGGGTTTCAATTAATGCTTTTCTGGTTCCAAATGCGCCACCGTAAAGACCTGCAAAGGCTTTGCCCACATCTGCGCCAGATAAAAAGATCAACAAGCCTGAGAGCACCAAAGCGAAGATTATTGCCAGCAAAACCATCAACAACTGCCACAGACGACTGGATTGTTCGCGTTTTTCGAAGGTCAGACCAAGGACATTCATAATTGTTCACCATCCACGCAACCAGCCATGAGCAATCCGATCTCCTGGCGACTGGCTGTTTGCGGATCCAATTCACCTACAATCCTCCCTTTGAAGATCACCAGGATCCGATCAGCCAGGTTCATAATTTCATCCAGGTCATCTGAAATTATGAGGATAGCTGTGCCTGCCTTGCATTGGTTTAGCAACTGAGTATGGACATACTCAATGGCACCTACATCCAGCCCCCGGGTGGGTTGGTTTGCCACCAAACATTTAGGATGCCCTGAAAGCTCACGAGCAATGATAACCTTTTGAATATTTCCGCCAGATAAATTGCGAGTCGTGTGACCAGAGGAAGGGGTGACAATGTCAAAATCCTTAATGCAGGTATCCGCAAAGGTTTTTACCTCTTTCGCGTCCACCAAACCACCCCAAATTTTAAAGAATCTGTGCTTGTGTAATCCAAGCATCAGATTCTCAGCGACGGAAAATTCTGGTACCAATCCTTCCTTTAATCGATCTTCAGGGATATGAGCCATCCCCAGGGAAGCGATGGCATGAACAGGTTTGTTTGTAATGTCTTGACCAGAAAATCTAATATTTCCCGAATGAACAGGTTTTACTCCTACAATGGATTCGAATAAATCCTTTTGTCCATTTCCGGATATTCCGGCAATACCGACGATCTCCCCAGCCCGGATATTCATCGAAATTCCACAAAGCGATTCCTGACCCCGATCGTTCTTTGCGCGCAGGTTTATGACCTCCAGGACAGGATCACCTGGCTGGAGAGTTTCTTTATTTACACGGAAGAACACCTCCCGTCCCACCATCATTTTTGCCAATTCAGCACGATCTACATCGGGTGTGAAAACTGTGGCAACTTTCTCCCCCTTGCGCAGGACAGTGACACGGTCTGATACTTCCAGCACTTCATGTAATTTATGCGTGATGAAAAGAATTGACAGACCACTCGCTTTCATCTTTCTAAGAATAACAAATAATTTCTCAGCCTCCTGGGGAGTTAATACAGCGGTTGGCTCATCCAGGATCAGTAATTTGATACCGACAAAAAGTGCTTTGAGGATCTCAACCCATTGCTGTTCGCCAACAGAAAGCTGCCAGATCTTAGCCGACAGATCCAAGGATATGTCGTAATCCCGGCAAAGTTGCTCAACTTTTTTTGAGGCTGTTGAAAGATTCAGGAACAATTGGGCAGCATCGGTTCCTACGATTATATTTTCGATGACTGACAGAGGACGAACGAGGATAAAATGCTGGTGCACCATCCCAATACCCAACTTTATTGCATCGTGGGGGGAAGCGATATTCACACGTTCCTGTTTAAACCAGATCTCACCTCCATCCGGATAGTAATACCCGTAAAGGCACTCTGCCAGGGTGGTCTTACCTGCACCATTTTCCCCCAGGAGGCAATGTATCTCACCGGGTTTAATGTCGAAAGATACATCTTTGTTGGCAATTACGCCTCCAAAGTGCTTGGTCAACTTTATTGTTTGCAGAAGAGGCGTGCTTGATTCCATATTATTTGATTCATTTCCATCAAACCTTATCAAGGGACGGGATGTCACCCCGAATCCATATTTCAGGATGACATCCCAGAGATTTAATTGGCTCTGATTAATTTAATTTTCGCGACTACAATGTCAATCAGTTGGAGGTGGATTGACATTCAGAGTGATTTTGAGTGTACCACTCAGAATATCATTAATGGTCTTTTGAACTGCATCTTGAACTGCTTGTGAAGGAGCAGTGCTCGATTGGAAAGGAGCAACGCTACAACCACCATCCTTCATTCCATACCAAACCGGATCGATGGTTCCATTCCAAGGCTTTCCATCAACAACATGACCCCACCATTCTCCAAGAATATATTTAACGTGTGGGTCAAAACCAAGAACTGCACTGCTAACAACCACGTTAGGAGCCATGGAGTATTGGTCTTCATAGTTCCCAAATCCTTTAAGACCTTTCTCTGCCAGGGCTTCAAATGGTCCCAAGCGTTCCGCATAGACAAGGTCTGCACCGGCTGCGATAAGGGCGTAGGTTGTCTCCTTGGCTTTTGGCGGATCGTACCAACTTTCAATATATGCAATCTTAACTTTGACTGCCGGGTTTACAGACAAAGCTCCGTCCCGGAACCCATTGAGCACATCGGTGACATCTTCATACGGGTATCCGGCGACAGAACCAAGAACATTGGTCTTGGTCATCATGCCAGCAGCCACACCTAAAACATAAGCACATTCATGCAGGTGGGCAAAAATGAAATAGGCATTTCCTCCCTGACCGACATTACCTGATCCAGCGAAAACGAACATTGTCTCAGGGTACTCACCCATCACGTTTTTTACCTGATCAGAATAGGGTCCATGAGCCCAAATGATATTGTATTCACCCGTTTCCGCATAAGCCCGCAAAGTACGTTCGACATCATCACTTCCAGGGATGATATTCTCGGAGACATCGTATTTTATGGTCAAACCATAAGGGTTGTCTTTGTTATAACGATCGAACGCCTGAATGAGAGCCCTGACATAAGGCTGTTCAATGGTCGAGTCTGTCAGGACAGCGATTTTCACTGTGGATGGTTTTGAGGGAGCCTGAGTGGCAGTCGGTTGAGCAGCCGGAGCGCAGGCTGATAAGACCAGACTCATCACCATAGTCAGTATCATGAAAGTCATCACTTTCTTACCAAACATCATCTCATCTCCTTATCTTTTAATGTCAAGAATAGTAAGATCCAATCCAAGAAACTCATCTATACTTACTTTTCAACAAGAATCTGTTTGCCTCCTTTCATCGAAAAATGATCGATTGATCTTCAAATGATAATGAGCAAAATTGAGTTTATTCTCAAGTGATAAAATTTAATCCCATCCCAGCAACTTCATCTTTTACCCGATGATATATATCCAACCATGTCTGGGTTGGGACGATCTTGCGCGGATCATAAACTTGGGAGAACGGCAATCCATAATCAGGATTCTCAAAACCATCTTTATATTTATCGAACAATTGGAGAACAAGCGAATTAGCCTGCCCAGGTGAAAGTTTCTGGTTAAATGCCGCGTGCACGCATTCAGCAAAGAATCTCGCTTCGAGCCCACTGCAATTTGGATAAACTCCATTGGTCGCACCGAGTGAGTCTGTGTTCAGGGCACTGGATTCCTGTGCGATTGCGAGAGCTGCTGTCTCATATAGAATTGCGGCAGTTCCAGCTCCTGCTGTTGTCCAGGCATCAGCCAAGAGAGCCAGGGGAGCATTGCGTGCAAAAGCCCGACCAACAATACTGTCCACCCACATGGCTTCCTTGGTGGAGACAGAAATATATTTATTGTGGATCGGGTGAAGACAGTGCATATCCACTGCGTAAGCAGCTGTTGCAAGAATAATTCCAGCAGCCAGTGCGAGTGCGGCACCGGTAGGTCCACCAGCAAAGCCACCAATAATGGGATTAACCAAACTGGTGGTGAAGGCAGGATATTCATATCCCGTCATAACGCGGGAGAGACGGGCATTATCGGTCTTCAACTCCGAAAGTACAGGAATCATATGCGAATCGGTGGTGCGCATATAGTGCTCATTGGCAATTGCAAGAGTGCCCAGCTCTGTGGCACTGCTCTCCCCTGAGGCATAGATATGCATACCTGGTCTGCCAGCTCTTTCGAGGGCTTCCCGGACCCAGAGCATCTCCTGGCGACTTGCACGGATCTCGAGCGGTCCATTCGTGCGGACATCCATGCCTTCAATGCGAGTCAAAGAACCTGAGATGATGATATCGATCAGAGGTTCCTTGGCATAAGACATCATAACTGGCAAGAATTCATCTTCGGAAAGGGGCGTCCCCGGGCAACCTCCGCAAACAGTCATCGGATGACCATTTCCGAAAGTTCTGGCGCGCATGGTGCGGGCATCTTTACCTGCCCCGAGAAGCATTTCTTTTGGAGCGACTTTTAACGCAAGACGTAACTCTGCTTCATTAAATTGAATCAATCGCAAAGTGGAAACAGAGAGCATACCCATTTCGATCGCCAGGCGCATGCCACCTTCAAAGACCGCGTCAGCCATTTTATCATCTGCAGTTACGATCACATCCCGGTCGAATTTTAGAGAATATTCCTTTCCAAGGTTGGTTGCAGTCTTAAACAACTTCATATCGAAGTCATTCTCTTTCATGTAAGGGCCTTCTTCAGCCCGGCGTAGAATTTCATAGAAATTAAACAAGGCAACCTACTTTCCTGATATGAGGCTACTGATAACTTTGATGCCCTGGGCGGCATCCTTACAATAGCCATCAGCCTGGATGGATGTACAGTAATCAGGGGTTACAGCAGCTCCCCCCATCACTACTTTGAATTTTTCGCGCAATCCGCGTTCTTTGAGCAAATTGATCGTGTCTTTTGCATAAGGCAATGAAGTCGTAAGCAAAGATGAAAGCCCGATCACATCCGCTTTTAATTCAACGGCTTTATCAATGATCAAATCCGGTTTGACATCATGCCCAAGGTCATGGACAACGAATCCAGAAGCCTGAAGCATAACAGTGGCGATGTTCCTGCCAATGTCATGGATGTCACCCTGTAAGTTAGCAACAACGATCGTTCCTGAAGCCCCGACCGAGAGGTCCCTTTTGTCCAGTTCGGGACGAAGGAATTCCATAGCTTCGTTCATGAGACCTGCTGCTATGATCAACTCAGGCAGGAAACATTCCATGGCTTCAAAACGGTCACCGACTGTATTTATGCCTTTTGTGAGAGCATCCACGATCTGAAGGACATCGACCTCATTTTGTAACGCTTTTTTAGCAAGGGCAGGTGCGTTATCAGAATCGATCTCTACCATGGCGTTATAAATTTCTTGAAGCAATGGATTTTCAAATTTATAATATTCCATTCAAACAACCTCCTTATTTATCAAACAATTAATTTTCACAATATTTTCGAATTTCATAAAGAAATATTATCTCTACTTCCAAAGATTAGTATCCGATCGCTCCTCTCATAGGTCTGAAATTAATTTAATATAAATAAAACAAAAGAATCGAAAAATCACCTTATTCTTTTGATTTCATTTCTATGGCTGCAAGCACCTTTTCCTTGTAAGCTGGAAGAGAATAGATCCTTACACCAACCGCATCATAGATCGCATTGATGATAGCCGGGGCAGTAGCAAGGGAAGGAGCTTCAGCAAAACCTTTTGCTCCTTGTGGACCGAAAGGATGAGAAACTTCAACAACAACTGGGATGATTTCAGGAACGTCATTTGCAGTTGGCAATTTGTAATCATGGAAAGAGTTGGTCAGGTTAATGCCGTTTTTAACAATGAACTCTTCTTTGAGGGCAAAACCCAGACCCTGGACAACACCACCAAAGATCTGTCCTTCAACAATTAGTGGATTCAACATTTTACCGAGATCCGCTGCGGCGATGATCTTTAGGACTTTCACATCACCCGTTTCAGTGTCCACTTCCACTATTGCCACCTGGGTGCCATAGGCATAAGCCCAATGTGTCATGCGGGAGGTAAAGCCAGGTTTTCCGTAATGGCTCGGTTCCCCGTAAGGAAGCATAGTTGATGTAAGTGGTGCGGTATAGATATTCTCGTAACTGAACTTCTCACCAAGTTCAGCAAGTTTTACGTGTTTTCCAGAGACTGTATCGAATATTTCATTTTCACTGATCTGCATTCCTTCTGGTGGTTCATCCAAGTATTCAGCGGCGCGAACGAACAAACTGGCTTTTAATCCAATACAAGCAGCAACGGTCGCATTTCCACTTAGAAATGTCTGGCGGGAGGCTGTAGTCGGTCCAGTTGGAGGGGTTAATTTCGTGTCCGGCCCGATCACGCGAATGTTATCGACAGGTATACCCATTTCATTGGCAGCTAATTTCACATGCCCAGCCAAACCACCCTGACCATATTCATGATGACTGACCCGGATTGTTAAAATCCCGTTATTATCCATTTCGACAATCGTTCCTGCATTTTCGGGAATACCGTGCCCAAAACCGAGATTCTTGAAAGCACTTGCAACACCAATCCCTATCCTTTTCGAAGCACCTGAGGGTGCGGGTATTTCACATTTTTTGAGCATTTCTCGTGCAGCCTGGATAGTTTCATTTATTCCATCCAACCCTTGTTCGAGGACATGATCCGAAGTAGTCGGTTTGCCAGCCACCAAACCATTCAGGAGGCGAAATTCAAAAGGATCCATATTTACGCCACGAGCCATTTCATCCACGTTCTGCTCCAGACCAAATGCGACCTGGTTGACGCCAAATCCTCGCATGGCACCTGCCAGGACATTATTGGTATACCAGGATTTCCCTTCCACGCGCAAATTTGGTATGTAATAAGGACCACCAGCAAACACTACAAAATTTTCTAATACGTCATAACCAAGAGACATGTATGCGCCAGTATCCAAAACTACTTTGAAATCCATTGCCAGGAAATGCCCATCTTTATCAGCGCCAGTTTTAATATGCATTTTTGCCGCGTGGCGTTTTACATGGACACGCAGCGATTCTGCCCTAGATAAAACAATCTTTACCGGACGTTTGGTCTTTAGCGCTCCCAAAGCGAGATGAGGTTGAAGAATTGGATCTTCCTTACCGCCAAATGAACCACCTTGCGCGATCTGAATAACGCGGATCTTTTCCTCAGGCATTGCCAGGATCTCAGCCAATTGTGAACGGTCATCAAAAACAGACTGAGATCCCATTAATAGTGTCAAACCATCATCCTGATCCGGATATGCAACACCGGATTCAGGTTCGAGAAAACCATGCTCGATCATCGGAGTGGAATAATCATGTTCAACGACCACGGCACATTGTTTAAAAGCCAGATCGACATCCCCCCTGACGATTTGAGATTGATGGAGAAGGTTGCCTTTTTCATGTACCTTGGGAGCATTTGGTAATGCAGCTTCCTCGGGTGAAAAAACTGAGGGTAACACATGGTATTCCACTTTTAATTTTCTGCATGCCTGTTCAGCAATTTGGGGTGTCTCTGCAAAAACGGAAGCGATCGAGTCGCCGATGTAGCGTGCTTTTTGTTCTCTCCCGGCGATTGCTGGCTGATCCCTGTTTACCTCAATCACACCAGCCCGGTTTTTACCCGGGATATCCATGGCTGTGACCACAGCAACTACTCCTGGCATTGCAAGCGCAGCGGAAGAATCAACACTCAAGATGTCAGCATGCGGGTGCTCAGACCAAAGGATCTTTCCATGCAAGATCCCTTCCATCAGGATATCACCTGCGTATTGCTTTCTACCGGTTACTATCTCGATCGCGTCATTCCGTAATTGAGTGGATTGGATCTCCATCCCTTCAGGACCCAGCTTCCCAGGTTTCCTGCCATTAACGATTGATTCACCTGCTGCCTGGATGGCTTGGATTATGTGGATGTACCCTGTACAACGGCAGAGGTTATGGTTTCTCGTCAGCCAACTTTTGATCTCCTCATCTGTCCGAATGGGGTTCTCATCCAACAATGCCTTGGCAGACATGATCATGCCCGGGATGCAGAAACCACATTGAAGAGCCCCATGTTCAATAAATGCAAGTTGGATCGGATGTAACAAATCACCCTTAGCCAAACCTTCGATGGTCTCAATTTGGGTACCTGGTCTTATTCTGGACATGCGAATAGTGCAGGCGCGCATCGCTTTTCCATCAAGGATCACCGTGCATGACCCGCAATGACCGGTTGCACATCCATTCTTGGTGCCAGTCAGATGCATATGGTCCCGCAGGAATTCCATCAAACAAATTTCAGGATCGCCATGCACCATAACTTGCTGGTCATTGAGCCAGAATTTCGTCCTCATTCCTGAATTTTCACTCATTCCAATCATTCAATTCAAGCATCAGATATGGGTATCTCAATTCACAAAATTCTTAATAACATCGATAAAGTTCTTGTCCTTTTCAAATAAAAAAACCGCTATTAGTAATGAGTGGCATTTCGAATTATGTTAAAAGTAGTTAAGTTTCCTGGATGAAATTCATCAGAATGAACGATGGGACGATCGTTATCGTTGAAACCAGTTTCAGAAATGACCAAAACAGGAGTGTTTGGTCCATCGTTGATCAATTCTGCTGGAGGATCGAGATGGACAAAAATATCTGCTCGAACTGTTGTAACAAAATGGGAAACATTATGACCACAAGTAATCTCAAAAAAGTCCAGGAATTTTTCTGTCAGATCCGGTCTCAAGGCTTCTTCGAGACTGATGACCGACTCGAATACCCAGAGAGGAATATGGTTGACGACATAAATAATCGGATCGCCATTGGCAGTGAATAATTTTTTTTGGCGAAGAACCTGACTACCCGGTTCCAATTGCAGGAACTCAATGATGGAATCTGAAGGCTCAACATAATCAGCGACTGAAGAGTACCCCGGTTCGCAGCCAGATAATTTGATCAATTGGGTCAGTTCCCTGAATTCATTTAATGGGTTGGGAATGTTAGCCAGACCCCGTAAGTATGTCCCCACACCCTGACGCCGTTGAACCAGTTTTCGGTCTTCAAGCTTTGAAATTGCTACGCGAATGGTTGAACGGCTGACTTTTAACTCTTCAGCAAGCTGACTTTCTGTTGGAAGTTGATTCCCTGATTGGAAAACGCCCTGGTCGATCCGATCTTTCAAGATCTTGAACACCTGGTCAGCCAGGGATTGCTGCCGCACCAACAAATTTTCATTTTCAGAAATAAGTAGGTCGGTCATGGATAACTCCAATCAGATATTGTTCAGAAATAGTTACACAATAGTTATGGTTTAATTATTCTTCTTATTATTAATTTCTGTATAAGAATTGAATAATTTAATTGTTAATTGATGATTGGTCACCCTTGAAATAGTATTCAATTCCTGCGTTAATTTGGGATTTTTCATATGGTGGAAATGATAAATCTTCTTTTCCTCTGCGCTGGAGTTGTTGGTTGGTAGCCAACTAATCATAGTATATAAGATTAAATATTGCGTGTCAATGAGTAATAATTTCAGGATAAGAAATCAGAAACTCCCTACTTTGTATCTCAATTAATGAGTAGTTATTGGTTAATCAAGACAAAGATCTCATTAATAATTAAGGGATTACCTAAAACTTCTTCCCACCTGTTTATGGCAATCGTTAAAACTGAAAATATTTAATGATGTTTCGTCTGATCAAAACACATACAAGGTCAAACAGAATTCAGGCAAATTCATTCCCGCTTATAAGGTTTAAGCACTGCAGCTGGACCAGTAACCTTTCGACCGGCAAATGCGAGTGCAATTATTGTCACAATGTAGGGTAGAGCCAGGAAAGTCTCATAAGGTAATTTCATTCCCATGGTTTGCAGACGAAGACCCAAAGCGAAAACGCCACCAAAAAGCAATCCTCCCCAAAGCACACCCAAAGGTCTCCAATTTGCGAAAATGATCAAGGCAATACACACCCATCCACGTCCTGCAATAATTCCGGGAGAAAAAGCGCCTAACTGAGCCACAGAAAGAAATGCTCCACCCACTGCCATCAGCCCTCCTCCAATTGCCAGGGCAAAATATCGCGTTTGGTAAACATTTACTCCAGCACCATCTGCTGCCTCAGGATTTTCCCCCACTGCCCTGATTTTTAAGCCAAAATTTGTACGGTAAAGCAACCACCACGAAAATGGAAGAATTAATATCAAGGCATAAGTAAGCCAATATTGCTCGAATATCTGACCCAGCCAAGGAATCCCTGCTAACGGGTTCCATGGCGGCATATTTTCAATTGAAGGTAAAACCCTGAATTCTGGAAAAACAACCCTGGATAAGAAGAGGGATAAGCCAGTCAGTAAAAGGGTAATCCCCAATCCAGACACATGCTGATTCACTCCAAGTTTTACTGCAAAAAAACCCATGAGAAGTCCGCTCAATGCACCGATCAACAGAGCTCCAAGAATTCCCAACTCTGGAGAACCGGTGAAATAAGCGATTGCGAAGCCTGAAAAGGCTCCCATAAACATGGTACCTTCGATCCCCAAATTGAGTACTCCGGACCTTTCGCAAAATAATTCGCCCAATGTCCCATAAATTAATGGGGTAGAGACTCTTAATGATGATGCAATGACACCGAGGATAAAACTCTCCAGATTCATGTGACCTTCTTGATCGAATAGTTACGCAAAAGAATGATGCTAAGAGTTACCAATAACAGAATTGCTTGAACAACATTACCCAGAAATACTGGCAAATCCATGGAACGTGACACAGATTGAGCTCCGGTTGCGATCAATCCCAGAAAAATGGCTGCCAGGCCTGCTCCCCAAGGGTTGAGATTTCCCAAAGTTGCTCCAATGATCCCCGTATACCCAAATCCATCGGAGATCGCGTCCGTTATATGGAAATGGATCCCAGCCACTTCAGTCACGCCAGCCAATCCAGCGATGCCTCCGCTGATCAACGCAGTGAGGAACAGTGTCCTGCCAATATTTACCCCCATAAACCTCGCGGCATCTTTGCCCTTACCTACTGCCCGCATCTGTAAGCCCAATGCTGTTTTTGAAAGAATAAACCAGACCAGAATTACAGCCATAATGGCAACGATAAAACCAAGGTGTAACCGGCTTCTCTCCAGCAATTTGGGCAACACAGCCGAATCAGCGATGGCAGGAGATTGAGGCCACCCAGAAACTGGATCACGCCAAGGACCATTGAGAAGGAAGCTCAGGAAGAATAAAATTACATAATTCATTAAGAGTGTGGTTACCACCTCATCCACATTCATTTTTACTTTCAACCAAGCAGGAATAAATGCCCAGATCATACCAGCGAGGAACGCTCCCATGAACATGAGGGGGATGGCTATGTAAGAAGGCATCGCGCCAACCTGTGTTCCCAAAAATGCCGCTGTAATTGCGCCAGCAAAAAATTGCCCTTCAGCACCAATATTCCAATATCCTGAGGCGAATGCCAAAGTCACGGCAGAACTGGTTAGAATTAATGGAGTTGCTTTAACCAGGACTTCCAGTGCGCTTGTGCGGGTGGAAAGCGGTGAAATGAGAATGTAATAGAAGGCTTCAAATGGGTTGGCTTTGACAATTTGGAGAATGAGCATCGAGATAACAAATGTAATCACCACAGCAATTACAGGTAATAAGGCGATCATCCATAATGGAGATGGGGTGCGTTCGATGCGGAATCTAAACTTCATTGATCATCTCCTTTGCACCACTCATTAATAAACCCAGTAATTCTTCCGTGGCGTTTTTTGCATCAAGAATGCCAGCAATGCGCCCTTCAAACATCACTGCAATCCTATCGGAAAGGGACAAGATCTCTTCGAGGTCTTCTGAGATCAGGAGAACAGCAGCACCATTGTTTTTTTCTTCCAAAAGGCGGTTACGGACATATTCTGTAGCTCCCACATCCAACCCGCGGGTTGGCTGGGCTGCGATGACAAGTTTCGGTTTTTTGCTGAGAGCTCGAGCCAGGATCAGCTTTTGCATGTTCCCACCTGAAAGTTTCCTGGTTGCATCCGTTGGATTTGCTTTAATCTGGTACTGAGAAATTAGTTCAACAGCATTACCCCTGACCTTTTTCCAATTTACAGTCCCATTTCGGGTGAATTCTCCCAGCCTTTCCAGGGCAAGATTCTCTTCAACGGTCAATTCGCCCACCAGACCCTCCTGGCGGTCCTCAGGTATGCGACCTACTCCTAAACTTGTTATTTCTGCCGGGTTTTTCCTTGAAATTTCCGTTTCGCCGAGAAGAACCTGGCCATTTGTAGGTTTTAATAATCCACTTAATACTTTTGCCAATTCCGATTGACCATTCCCAGAAACCCCCGCCAAGCCAAGGATCTCATTTTCGCAAACCGTGAGTGAAATATCCTTAAGAGCCACCAATCCTTTTGATCCGAATGCAGAGATGTTCTTAATTCGAAGAACAGGTTTCCCTGTACACTCTTCATCCGGTCGTGTGACTCCATATGTCTCGCGACCGACCATCATCCTGGCAAGTTCAGCCTCACTGGAATCTTGTTTTAAAACTGTTCCGATGCACCTTCCATCCCGAAGAACTGTGATCCGATCGCTGATGGTCATCACTTCGTTCAGTTTGTGGCTGATAAAAATAATGCTCAACCCTTCCCTGCGCAAACGTTCCAAAGACTCGAAAAGGGTATCCACTTCCTGTGGGACCAGGACAGCAGTAGGTTCATCCAGGATCAATACATTAATATTCCGATAAAGGGCTTTCAGAATCTCGACCCGCTGCCTTTCTCCAACGGATAAATGACGCACCAGTGCAGAAGGATTAACCACAACGCCAAATCGATCGGATGCCTTTTTCACTTTTTCTTCGATATCCAGTGGGTTCAACCTGATCCCGGGATTGAAACCCAAAACAATATTTTCAGCTACCGTAAGGGGACTTACCAGGGTAAAGTGCTGGGAGACCATTCCAACACCTTTCAAAATGGCATCTTTAGGTGAATTAATTTGGCTTGAAATTCCATTGATCAATATCTCACCGTCATCTTCCTGGTAGAGTCCATAAAGTATGCGCATCAATGTGGTTTTTCCCGCGCCATTTTCACCCAGGAGCGCATGGACTTCCCCCTTAATTAATTCGAAATCGACCTTGTCGTTGGCAAGAACCGACCCAAATCTCTTCGAAATGCCCCTCATTTGAATAACAACCATAATTCTCCTTGAGGTAATTTTAAACCTGCTAGGAAACAAGGTTACAAATATTATTTTCCTGGCTCCCGAGGGTTCACTGCGGTTCAGGAGCCAGGTTAGCTCAACAATTTGTTATAAATTATGGTTTATTGACTGCAGTTGGTTGACCTTCGTTAAT
>Ga0315268_10002059_pt1 | contig 22962 bp, 33 predicted proteins | sample C1_top_MG_FD_204535 | JGI IMG/M metagenome (GOLD analysis project Ga0315268, IMG submission 204535) | Sediment microbial communities from Yellowstone Lake, YNP, Wyoming, USA - C1_top | ecosystem: Environmental > Aquatic > Freshwater > Lake > Sediment | place: USA: Wyoming | collected 2017-08-01 | reverse complement strand
TATATTATTCTGGCCAGTAGCCTCTATTATTTCAAAAGAAAAAATAGAGCGGAACTATTTCTCACGGATAATTGAAATCAATGAAACGAGGCAAAGTAAAATATATCCTGACACTTGCGTTTTTAGCCGTATTACTTTTCTTCTCTTATCAAATCTATGTCGAAGCCAAGCCTCTCCAGATTGTATATCTCGATGTCGGTCAGGGAGATTCAATCCTCATTCAAAAAGGCACCCAGCAAATTCTCATTGACGGCGGAGCCAGCGGAAAAACCGAACTCGCGAAACTCGGAAAATATTTGCCCTATTTCGACCGGGAAATCGATCTGGTCATCGCGACTCATCCTGACAGGGATCATATCGGTGGATTGGTGGAAGTCGCGAGAAACTATAAGATCGGCCAAGTGCTCGAAACGGGCGCCGAAAAAGACACAGAAGTCTTCAAAGAATGGAAAGCAGTTCTCCTGGGGAATAAAATAGGCATAGGCGAAGTCTGGCGGGGCACAGAAATTGACTTTGATCAAGCTCATATAAGAATTTTCAATCCACCTTCGAAAATTTCACCGGCCGCGGGGGATACGAACAATGATTCAATTGTCATGCGTCTCGATTATGGAAATAATTCTTTTCTGTTCACCGGCGATATTGAAGCCGGAGCGGAAAAAGAATTGATCGGGTCAGGCGAAGATCTCAACGTGGACTTTCTCAAAGTCGCGCATCATGGCTCGAAATATTCTTCAAGCGACGAATTCCTTGACGCGGCCAGTCCCGAGGTCGCGATAATCTCCGTCGGGAAAAACAATCCCTATGGACATCCGCACCCAGAGACTCTTGACAAATTAAATGCCAGAAATATAAAGATCTTAAGGACGGATGAAATTGGCGATATAGAGTATGCCTGCAACTCAAAATGTAAAGCGCTAAAATCGATATGAAACCGCAAAGCTTGAAAATAATTTTCATTTTATTGATAGCTGTGCTTTTTTCCGGCTGCTCAAATACGGGCAAGATAATAGGGAACAAATTAGCGGATAAGACTGGGCAATCCTCCGGGAAAACTGCTTTATCCCAAGAAGCTAAGCGTCAAATAAAAATACTTTTTGTCGGCGACACGATGTTCGACCGCTATATCCGGGAAGCGGTGGGGAAAAAAGGCGGGCCCGCCAGCAACGCTTCGCTTAGCGATACGGGCAAGGATTATAACTATCCCCTTTCGCAGCTCAAAGAATATTTGAGTCAATTCGATCTCGTGGTAGCTAATCTTGAAGGGCCAATAACCCCGAATAGCTCTAAAAGCACCGAAACCAAAATGGATGAAAAGAGCAACCTGATTTTCACTTTTGACCCCCAAGTAGCTTCGGTCTTGGCTGGCAATAACATAAAATTGGTCAGCCTAGGGAACAATCATGTTTCCAACTTTGGCCCGGAAGGAATCGAAGAAACGAAAAAATATTTACAGGATGCGGGTGTTGATTATTTCGGAGATACTGGGACTGGAGATAACCAGTTCAGAGTTGAGAATATTGGGGGAATAAAGATTGGATTCCTTAATTACAATTACTCGGTCGCGGGTTCGGCCGAAAAAACCGTGAGTGAAATCAGTGCGGCCAAAAAGCAAGTGAATATCGTAGTTGTTTTTCCACACTGGGGAACGGAATATAAAGTCGGGGATCCGGGGAAAAATGTTCGAGCTCTCGCCTATCGTTTCATTGACGCGGGCGCTGACGCCATCATCGGCACGCATCCGCACGTGATCGAAAATACGGAAGAATATCAGGGCAAGAAGATTTTCTATTCGCTGGGCAATTTTGTTTTTGACCAGTATTTTCAAAAAGAGACGATGGAAGGACTGGGAGTCGTCTTGACTGTCGAGCCGGATCTTGCTATCAAATATGACGAGGTAAAATTCGAGATGCAGCGGAACGGGCAAACGGAATTGATGCAAAACGCAAATATCAAAAAAAATGACAATTGAAAATTTAGAAGTAATTGTTGCAATAATTCCAGTTCTTCGATGAACTAGAATCTATGTAAATTTATAGATTGAGTTTTAAAGCCGTTATGACAACGAAACCCGTCAGTAGCTACATTTTTATTATTTACGTCATTTTTTTCCTGTCGCTTGCGAACGGATATTTGATGGCGATTCAGGACCAGGCTGCCAGCCGGCAAATGGTCGAGCATCTTTTTTCAGGTTTCGGTTTTGCCAAAAACCTGACCACTTTCCAATTGTTTTTGTTTATCCTCGCGAACAACTCGGCGAAAGCTTTCCTGGTCATTCTCTTTGGCTTTTTGTTTGGCATTGTGCCGATTTTTTTCGTTTTCACGAATGCGGAGTTGATTGGAGTCGTGATTGCGGTCTTTGGGGCGCGCGAAGGCTTTCTCAAAGTGGTCTTGAGCCTTTTGCCGCACGGTATTTTTGAAATTCCGGCGGTGCTCATCGCGTCAGGTTATGGCTTATGGCTTGGGGTGCGCTTCTATCGGCGTCTGCGGTATAAAGAACCATTCATGGAAGCCTTTTGGTTCTCGATGAGAAAATACTTCACGGTGGTCCTGCCGCTCCTCTTACTCGCTGCCTTCATTGAGGCTTATATAACGACTTTTTTGGTCAATAAGGGAATTTAGAAAAATCGCTAGAATCGTCATTTGACAGGGAGATTTTTTTGTGATAAAATAGCGTGTTGCAAGTGCGCAAAGCGCAAGCATGAATTATTGAAAAATATTTCCTTAAAGGGAGGAAATTAAGGTGAATACTGCCCTGAAGGATCTCAAGGAACTCTGGAGAATCTTCATGATCCCGAGCTTGTATCTGCTCCGAGTGGCGCTACTAAGCTTAGGTGCATGCATTCTCTTTGGCTTAATCTGGCAACTTTTGGCTCATTATAAAATCATTCCGAATTAGAGGGGGGGCAAACATGTACAAGCATTCCTATGATTATGGAGACAAGTTGGCTCGGCAGCGGGCGGCGGATATGTCTTTCATCAATGGACTCTTGGTTCTGCCTGTGGTTGGTCTCATGGCCTACTTCGTCGTTTCCACAACGATAATGCTTCTCGTGGCAAATGGCACCAGGGCGGATTTCGCCGGAGCCGGTTTCTGGCTCTGGCCCTGGAGGTTTATCCTTGGCATTTGATCGAGAATTCTCGGTCCTGCCAAAGGAACCGGTTTCTTCGGAAGCCGGTTTTTAATTTGCCCAAAATGAATATATTTGATAAAATTCCAATGTTAGCTGATAGGGGCTAGCTTTTTATAAACCTAAATAATATCGAAATGAAATACGAAAAAGAATTTCCGCTGTTTTCGACGAAAGTTAAAGGCGTGACCAAAAAATTTGATCTCTCGAGCCTCGAGGGGCGAAAAGAATATTTCGAAGCCAAAGCGGGCGTTGATATCGCGAAACTCAAAAAATTCTTCAAGGCCGGCCAGACTTTCATTGTTTATCTTCTCGGCAAAAAAAACGCCGGAAAGGGCACATACACCAAGTTGCTGATGGAAATTTTCGGCCGGGATAAGATCGCCCATCTTTCAGTCGGTGACATTGTTCGTGAACTTCACGCGGCGGTCGAGGACGAAAACTACAAAAAAGATTTGCTCGAGTATCTGCAAAAAAATTATCGCGGCTATATCACGCCGGAACAGGCTCTCGAGGCGCTTCTCGGCCGCGACCAGAAAACGCTTCTGCCGAATGAGTTCATTATGGCGCTCGTAAAGCGGGAAATCGACAAAATCGGCAAGAAAACGATTTTCATTGACGGCTTTCCGAGAAATCTCGATCAAGTTTCCTACTCACTATTTTTCAAGCAATTGGTGGACTATCGCGAAGATCCAGATATTTTCATTGCGATTGATATTCCCGAAGCGGTGATTGACGAGCGGATGAAATATCGGAGAGTTTGCCCGATCTGCCACACGCCGCGCAACCTGAAACTCTTTACAACCCAAGAGGTTGAATACGACGAAAAAGACAAGCAATTCTATCTCATTTGCGACAATCCGGACCATCCCCGTTCGCGAATGTATGGAAAAGAAGGCGACGAGATGGGTATTGAATCTATTCGGGAAAGGCTCGAACTCGACGACGAATTGATCGCCAAAATATTTTCTCTTCACGGGATTCAAAAGGGCTTGATCCGAAACGCCGTTCCGGTTGAAAAAGCCAAAGATTACGTTGAAGATTATGAGGTAACACCGGCCTACAGCTACGAATGGAATCCGGAAACCAAAAAAGTGAAAACCATTGAAAGCCCGTTCAAAGTGAAGGACGACGAAGGGGTTGAAGTTTTCAGTCTCTTGGCGCCGCCGGTCGCACTATCACTAATCCAGCAAATAGTCAAAGTTTTGGGATTATAAAACTAAATTCGATGAGCGAAGACCAAACCCATCCCGAATACCAATATCTGAATCTCATCCAAGATATTCTTGAAAATGGCGCAGATAAGCCATTGTTTTTGACGCCGGAAGTTCAAGAACAATACAAAAAGAAGGGCGAAGAATTGCCCTTTATCCGCTCGGTCTTCGGCCGGATAATCCGCTTTGACTTATCGCAAGGCTTTCCCCTGCTCACGACGAAAAAAGTTTTTTATCGGGGAATTATCGAGGAATTGCTCTGGTTTTTGAGCGGAAGCTCGAACATAAAATATCTGGTAGACCGCGACGTTCACATTTGGGACGAGTGGGCTTGGAAAAAATATCATAAGTATTGCCTTGAAAACGCGCTCAAAGAAGATATGGAACAGGACGCTTTCATCGAAAAACTCAAGAGCGAGCCGGCCGAGAGTGAATTTGTGAAAAAATGGGGAGATCTCGTCACCATTTATGGCCGCATGTGGCGCAAGTGGCCAGGCGTCGATGGGCATTTGATTGATCAGTTGGGATATTGCCTCAAAGGGCTCAAAGACAAGCCTTATCGAAAATCTTATGTGGTTTCAGCTTGGAATCCCGATTTTATCTATTCTATGGCCTCTCCGCAAAACAGGAATGAGGTTCCGCCTTTTTGCCACACGACGTATCAATTCGCGGTCGTGGATGGAAAATTGAATTTGGGAATGTTCCAGCGCAGCGCGGATTTATTTTTGGGGGTGCCGTTCAACATCGCGAGCTATGCTCTACTGCTTCTGATGGTGGCGCAGGTGACGGGACTTCCCGTGGGCGAATTTGTCCACTTTTTTGGGGATGTTCACATCTACTCCAATCATTTTGAGCAAGTCAGAGAACAACTCTCACGTGAGCCGAAACCTTTTCCGAGGATGAAGTTGAACCCCAAGGTGAAAAATATCGACGACTTCAAATACGAAGACTTTACCTTGGAAGGCTATGACCCGCACCCGGCCATCAAGGCGGAAATAGTGAATGTGGGGGGAAGTTAAAATTTTCGCAAAACATTAAAATTCTCCAAATAGGCTAACATGCTCCGACGTTACATCGAAGCAGAACGCAATATTTTCCGAATTATAATGTTTTACTTTTTCATCCCGTATGAAAATAATATTGATGATGGCGATGACGGCGGACGGAAAGATCGCGAAAACCAGCGATCATTTTCCGGATTGGACGTCAAAGGAAGATAAAAAGATGTTTATGAAAGTGACGAAAGAAGTCGGAGTGATTATCATGGGCGACAAAACTTTTTTCACCCTCGCACCAAAACCTAAAAAAAACGCTCATAGTGAAATGAATAGCAAGAAGGGCAATTCTGGTAGTTTTGGTGTGGGGCAAGCCTTTCCGAAGCCTTTGCCGGGGCGACTCAATATTGTTTTCACTCTGCTCAGAAAACCGCCACAGATGAATCAGGTGATGTGGGTCGGCGGAAATCCGAAAAATGTTCTCACAAAACTCAAAAAAATGGGATTTAAGTCGGCGATTCTCGGAGGAGGAGCTTTTCTCAACACGCAGTTCTTGAAGAAAAAACTGATTGATGAAATTTGGCTCACCATCGAGCCGAAGATTTTTGGGAAAGGATTGGGAGTTTTTGACGGAGATTTTGACGTGAAGCTGAAACTTTCAAAAATTGAGAAAATAAACAAAGATTCAGTGGTGGTGAAGTATAAAGTTCTCAAATAACGCGGATTTGATTTCTTAAAAAAAATATGAAAGAATAATTCCCGCAGGAGGCAACGGGATTCTTTAAAAATGAGGCAATAACTTTCCTAGGCATGAAATGAGGGAGGAAAAATATGTGCAATATAGGACGATTTGCGGACGCTGGGCTGGGAACCAATCAGATAAAGTGCAATATGTGCGGACAGCTTTTTACGCCCAGGCACAATATTGAAATCAAGACCGAAGACGAAATCTTATTACTACAGGGCGTGCCCTGCGAACAATGTCTGAAATATAAGGACGTCGAGGCCATCAGGAGGGTCGTTTTAGAGGCGAATTCTACACTGCCGAAAAAAGAAGTCAGAGCAAGAATTGATGAAATAATCAGGGATCATATGGAGCAAGCATATTATGGCGCTTAGGCCCTGCCCAAATCGAGAAAAGTCGTGGACCTGGAGGCCCCCGGCTTTTTTATTTGACAAAAATTAATAATTGAATATTCTTGAGACAAGCCAAATATGAAAGGAGGGGCATGGATGTCTCAGGAATGCGAAAATAGTCTCAAAAAATGGCTAGAGTTCGTCTTTGTGCTAGGGTGCCCACTTGATGATTCTCAGCAGAATGATTTGAAGACGCACGCGGCTGAATCACCAGATGGAGCATGCTGTCCTTTTGCGCTCTGCATGCAGGTGAGAGAAAAACAAGCCATTTGCCCGCATGAGACAAGCGAAGCGTGCCGAAAAAAGTGTGATGCATTTTACAAAAAAAACGTAAAGGGAGGAAAAAAATAGCCGGTCTTTGCGACCGGCTTCAACAATGGTGATAATATCCGATTTTCGGATTCTGGAAGTGTGGATAACTTCGCTTGACTGACTTCGCGAGATATTATAACCTCAAGACTGTCATGTATTCTGCCATTTCGAAAAATTATGCACAGACTTTTTTGTTTCTGATGCTCCTCATTGTGGGCGCGCGTTTTTCGCTGGGCAGAGTGTTTGATAAAGTATTCAACTAAAGTTTCAAGCATAAGATATAGAACTCTCCGCTCGGCGAAAAACGCCGAGATTTTTCGTTTTAGGAAGATGCAGCAAGAGAGGTTTCTGCGAAGTTAAGCTCGCATCGAAATCTTGATTATCAAAGGGGAGGGCCAACGCGCCTTCCCTTTTTTCTTTGGCTGTGATAAATTTTGGATAGTTTTTCTAATAATTAAAGAAAAAATATGGGTATAAAGAGCGATCTCTATGATTTGGCGAGCAAAGTTGATACAAAAAGCAAGGAGCTTAATGAAATGGTCATTACTTTAGGAACCATAAAGGCTAAGCTGGATAATATAAAGACTGAATTGTCCGAAATTCAATCGAAAATAAAAAGTCAAGCCGACAAAATTAAAGAGTAATAATAATCGCAGTTATAGATCCAAGCTCTATGATTCGCCGGGGCGTAGTATAGTGGTAGTACGCGAGGCTGGGGGTCTTGTAGCCCGGGTTCGATTCCCGGCGCCCCGACCAGACAAGACAACTGCATTAGAATTGCGATTTAAGAGAGCCTGAAAGGGCTCTTTTAGGTTGTATTTAAGGACATTTTCCCTGTTCACAAAAATGTTCACAAAGATAATTCGCACGATTGCGTCTTTTTGATACTTGTCCCCGCTTTTTAGTATCTTTGAAAGGTTTTTAGTGATGTTCACAAATTTATCCCACGTAATATCCACGCTTCCAAGTTCACGTCGGTGTTGTTTTTTCTTTTCCAGCTCTGCTTCCATATCTGCCAATTCTTCACTTTTCTTGTCCACCTGCTTTTCCAGTGATTTTTTGGCAACTTCGCTTTCTGTGCTAACCAGTTGCATTGAGATTTTATCTATGGCTTCATTGTGTGTTTTTATTCGTATTTCCTGTTGCCTAATTTCCGCTTCCAGTGAATTTTTGATTGTGCCTATATTCTTTTTGCGTTTTGCTAAAAGTTCTTCATAATCTTTTTTGGTAACATTAAAGCCGTCTTTCAAAAAATCATACAACCAGTCAAAAATGACTTTGCCTCTTGTGCCTTCATTAAATCTGGAACAGTCAGCTGTTCGGCAAGTATAGTATAGGTATCTATCGCCACCTTTCCCCTTGGACGGATAAGGATTGCAAGCGTTGCCACATTCGGAACACCTAACTATGTTGTGCAAAGGCAATAAACCAAACTTACTTTTTTGTCGCAAATAATTTACTTTGCCGTCCCTTACTATATTCAAAGTCCGCTTAAATTCTTCTTCCGTAATCATTGGCACAAAAGCAGTTTCGGGAATTTCCCGCAGGTCAATGGTCGTTTGTCTAACTTTCAAAAGTCCGTAATAAAAAGTGTCGTTAAAAATCAAACTTAATTTTTGTTTGGTCATTTTAACTACCCGCTTACTGGCTCTATATTTCTTCGCATAACCATTATCATTGAGCCACTTTGAGATACTCACTAATCCTTCGCCCAGCATTCTTTTTTCCCAAGCAGTATAGAGCAACTCCCACATATCATTTGGCACAAAATAGCCGTCCTTATCTATGTTGTAGCCGTGCTTGGTAATACCAGACGCTTTGCCCTCTGCAAGGCTGGAATACAGCCCTCTGGTAACGTCTTGGCTTAATTTGTCCGAATACTGCTTGGAGAGCACAAAGGACATTCCCAAGAGCATTAAGCCGTTAGCGTCTTTGGAAAAAGGATAAGTCGCAAATTTCAAGTCCTTGATAATACCCTCATCAATCATATCAATAATCATTCCAGCTTCCAGCATATTGCGAGCCAAGCGGTCGGGAGCCCAAGAGATAACACCGTGAATTTTTCCTGATTGTAGTTTTTTAAGTAGTTGGCTAAATTCTGGTCGCTTGTTTGGTTTCTTTGCAGATTTAGCCTCTTTAATTACGCCAACCACCTTTAATCCTAAACGAGTTGCCAACTGCTTACATTCTTTAATTTGGTCGTCCAAAGAACGTAATTGACGGTCGCTTTCTTCACTGGATTTGCGAGCGTAAATTACATATTTATATTTAGTAATATCTTCTTGTGGATAGAGAATAGACATTTTGATAAAAATAAAATCCTACGACTGGCAGGATTTATCGGTTAAGAAACGGTCAAAAATGGTTAAGCGTTCCATTCTTTCACGTCTGAATAATCAACTTCCATAAGAGAGCCTTGTCGGGCTAAAACCAGTGCCGAAGTTTCTTCCAGTTTTACCTCTTGTAATAATTTAAGATTGAGATAAAAAAGTTTTTCAGTGGGAATTTCGCTAAAATCTCTTTTTGCTAATTCCTGCTTTACTTTTTCTAAACTATCGCCCAAAACTTCTAACCGCTTTTCTTTGGTAATTAGATATTTTTCTCGCAAGGCTTCCTGTTCAATTGCTTGCATATTCCTAATATCAACTTCAAGCTCTTTGCTCCATTTAATCAATGTTGGTTTGCTCACGCCTAACTCCTCGGAAATTTTGGCGAAACTCATTCCCTTGGATCGTAGTTCAATAAATTTTTCTTGCTTGGATAAATCAGTCATTTTAATGCGTTATTTACTGCCATTGTAGCAGATTTTTGTCAGTATGTCCAATGGAAAAACAAAAAATAACCCACCAATAGGCAGGTTATTTTTAACTGATAAGAGGAGTGATTTTTTTCTTACTGAAATTTAAGTGTTGAAATCATAGTTTCCAATATATTTCTTGCGTCTAATGATTTTTCACCCATTCCGTTGCTAAAATTGTAAAATAATCCATTTCTCATTAAAATAATATGCTCAACATTTGGGTCTGGAACGTCAAAATGACCTCCTGATATACGAACGCCTGTTATGCCATTTATCTGGACACTTTCTTTTTTATCAAAATCAAAGTTTTCAATTTTAAGATATTCGTCTAATGTTGTTGCTTTGTCTTGTTTAGAAATCATTAAGAAAACCGTTTGAATATCTTTTGGTATATTTCCTAAATCAAAAGAGCCTTTGTAGTTTGACCAATTAGTATCTCCCCCTATAAAATCAGCATTACTTGGGTCTCCTCGCTGGGTAATTGCGTCTTCGGAATATGTTGTATCAACAAACCAATTCTTTGGATATGAAATTGTATAGCCGTATCTCTTATTTGTGTAAGTATTCCAACCCGTTGTTTTGTCTGTTGTTGGCTGTGCAATTGGCGTTTGAGCTACTGGTTGCGTTGGTATGGTTGATTTAGGTGTGGTCGGTTGTGTTGTTGCGGTTTGTTGCACTGGTGTTTGCGAGTTTCTTGCAAGTATCCAGCCAATTGCTCCCGCAGCGATTGCCACAACTATGACGATAACCGCAACCAAGGCGGTATTGCCTTTTTGTGTTTGTTTCATTTTTTATAAATTAAAATTTAAGTTTCTTTATACTCCTTATTGTAACTAATTTTGGCTGTTTTCGGAACTTATCTTTGTGTGTTCACTTCCTTTTTACTTGGTGTGAGAAGGCTTCTCGTCTAACTGGATAACTTCGCCATTATCAGCTGAAATCGTGCTGGCAGGGTTGTTTTGCGGGCTTGCGGAAGTGTCCACGCTTTGTGCTACATCAAAAAGTGAAGCCAAGTCGTCATTTGGCTCTGAATTGCTTTCATTTGCTCTAAAACTGTATGTTTTCATAAAAGTATTCTATACTTATAGTATAAACTCTTGGGGCACAAAGTCAACCTGCTTAAAGATAGAAGATTTTTCTAAAAGCTGGTTTATTTCCAGCAAATTCCGCAAATAAGCGGGAATTTGGATAGTTTCCCAAAGGTGTTCACATATTGTCTTACTTGTCCGAAATGATTCTCTTTTTCAAAATCGTCGCTTTTTTAGTGCTAACACTGATTGTCTTGAGGCTGTTTTTTATTCAATATTTTACTAAAAAAATCGTTGAGGATTATCTCAAGGGTGAATCGCCTTTTATTCCCGTAAAACCAGAGTTTTTAGAACAAATTGTCGAAACGATGGAAATAGACGAAAAGGATACCGTCTATGACCTCGGTTGCGGTGACGCCAGGATGTTGGTCTCTTGTCAAAACGCGCATCCCGAAGCAAAATATATAGGTATTGAAAAAAATTTCGTTCCCTATTTTTGGGTCAAACTCAGGCTATTATATCTCGGCAAATCGGCTAAAATAAAAATAATCCACCAGGATTTTTTTAAGGCGGACCTTTCGGACGCCACGGCCATTTTCCTCTATTTAATTCCAAAACAAATCGTCCGACTAGAAGAGAAATTTGAAAGAGAGCTCAAGCCGGGGACAAAAGTTTTGGCTTTCAAATATCCACTCCAAAAAAAAGAACCGGAAAAAGTTTCCGGTCTGGAAGGTGATAAAATCTATTTCTATAAATTTTAGCGCAAGCGCATTTCTCAATTTTAAAAGATCAAATCATTTATGCATTCGAGTTCCACTCTTTTGACTTTTCTGACGCATTGGGCGACCTACGGCTATATCCTCGCTTTTTTCGCAATGATTGTTGAGGGCGATCTTTTTCTTTTGGCAGTTGGTTTCTTGTCTTTCGCCGGAGTTTTCAACCCCGCGTCGATGTTTCTCACGGTGCTCACGGGCGTCTTGTTTGGAGATTCCATCTGGTATCTCCTCGGAAAGAAATTCAAGGGCTCGCCGTTTTTCCTCATTCGGGTCGCGAGCCGTGCCACGCGGCCTTTCGATGGCCATCTTATAAAACATCCTCTCAAAACAATTTTCGTCTCGAAATTTACCTACGGCGTTCATCATTTGATCCTAGCCAGGATCGGCTCGCTCGGCTTGCCCTATAAAAAATTTATAAGCGATGATCTCATTTCCTCGCTGGCCTGGGTCCTCCTGGTTGGCGGAATCGGATATCTCTCGGGCGCGTCCCTCATGGTCGCGCGGCACTACCTCCATTACGCCGAAATTGTCCTCCTTTTGGTGATAGTTTCGTATGTCCTGCTCAATAAAATGATAGCCTTGAGACTTAAAAAGAAGCTCTAAAATTGTCTTTTGCGGAAAGAAATTCGCTATTTATATGGTAAGAAAAGAATAGCTACAAAATTCTCATGGACGAAATCAAAGTCGAAAAACTGGAAAAGCGCTACGGCTCAATCATTGCGGTTGATCGCATATCTTTTTCCGTTCAAAAGGGAGAAATTTTTGGATTTCTCGGGCCAAACGGCGCAGGAAAATCGACTACCATTAGCATCTTGGCGACGCTATTGGAACCGAGTGGCGGCGAAGCCTGGATAAATGGGTTTAACATTCGCAGTGATCGCAATGCGGTGCGGAAATCAATCGGCTTGGTTTTTCAAGACCCGTCTCTTGATGATCGCCTGACCGCCGAAGAAAATCTCAAGTTTCATGCGCGGCTCTATGGCGTTTCATCCGCAGATTATAAAAAAAGGATTGTCGAAGTGCTGGATCTGGTGGAACTCACGGATCGCCAGAATGATATTGTCAGAACTTTTTCCGGAGGAATGAAACGACGGCTCGAGATTGCGCGTGGGCTGATTCACTATCCAGCGGTTCTTTTTCTTGACGAGCCGACGCTTGGACTTGATCCGCAAACGCGAGCGCATTTGTGGGAATATATTTTGAAACTCAGGCGGGAAAAAGAAATGACGATCTTCATGACCACGCATTATATGAACGAAGCGGAATTTTGCGACCGGATCGCTATCATTGATCAAGGAAAAATTGTGGCGCTCGACACACCCGCCGAACTCAAGAAAAAGATCGGCGGAGATATCATCCGGATGCAAAGCGCCGAGAACGAGAAATTGATCAAAGAAATTAAGGAAAAATATAATCTGGATGCAAAGGCAGAAGATCAGAGCGTGCAAATCGAAGTGGCGAACGCTGAAACTTTTTTGCCGCGGCTTTTCAATGAACTCAATACAAAAATTGATTCGATCGAACTCCGACGGCCCACCTTGGATGATGTATTTTTGAATTTGACCGGTCGGCGGATCCGCGAACAGCACGCGTCCGACCGGGACTTAGCCCAAACTCAATTTTGGGGAAGAAAACGAAGTTGAGGATAATTCGCAAAAATTTATATTCTTTAGCTAAATAAAATGAATCTTTCAGCCATCTATACAATTTGGGAGCGGGAAATCATCCGCTACTGGCGGGACAAGACCAGAATTGTTTCGACCCTCGTTCAGCCTTTGATGTTTTTGGCGATTTTTGGAACCGGGCTTCGTCAGGCTTTGGTCGGCGGGAGTTTGGGAATCGATTTTTTGAAATTTATGTATCCGGGCATTATAGCCATGAGCGTCATGGGAGTCGCTTTTTTTTCGACCATTTCGACGGTCTGGGACCGCGAATTCGGCTTTCTCAAAGAAATTTTGGTAGCGCCGATTTCCCGCACCTCGATCGCGCTCGGGAAGGCTCTCGGCGCGACGACGGTCGCTTCGACTCAGGCCTTGCTCCTTTTGCTTCTGGCTCCGATTATTGGCGTTTCGTTGCATATCACTTTGATTCCCAGTCTCATTATTTTCATGCTGATTTTGGCTTTTGCTATTTCGGGAATGGGGCTTCTTATCGCCTCGCTCCTCAAAACGCTCGAAAGTTTCGGGCTCCTGATGCAGCTATTGGTTTTTCCGATGTTTTTTCTTTCCGGCGCATTCTTTCCCCTGACCGCCGTTCCCGGCTGGATGAAAGTGCTTTCGATGATAGATCCGCTTTCTTATGGCGTGGACGCGCTGCGGGGAATCATTCTCGGGGGTGAAATATCTTCGGCCGAAGCGGCACGGATAATTGTTCACACCCAGCCGGTGAATGCTTTGGCACTGGTCGTTTTTTCGACTCTTATGATTTCAGCGGCCGTTTTGGCTTTTAATAAGCGGAGTTGATGGGTCACGTTAATAAACTTGAACAAGAAAGTGAAGCTCAGGCGTATGAAATGGCAGGAGGAACAGAGACGGAGAATCCAAGATGCTAAGGAGGCTTTCAAAATGTTGGGAGTAAGGATAATCACTTTCTTGACAGCGGCAACTGATGCGGCAGATGCTCAGCGACACATTACGACTATGGCAAAAAAAGAAGGAAAAGAAATAGAACGGGTGAACGGTCCAGAGGGCGAAGTGTGTCTCAGGCTGAGGATCTGGCACGAACAGGTCGGAATAATAGAAAACACGGTATGTTTGACCCCAGCAAATTTGAAAGAATCGTATCTTTGACCTCAATCCAAGCTATGGCTTGGCAGCCCGCCTTAGAGTGGGCTTTCTTTTTAACAAAATATAAGTGATAATTTTTTTCAATGAAAAATAAAAATATATTATTCATAACTATCTTCGTTGCTTTGATCGTCGCGGTCTATTTTTTATCAAGGAAAAATAAACCGGCGAATGACCAGACGATATCTCAAGCACCAGTCAATCAGGGAACCGAAAATACGCCAGCAGTAGCCAACAATTCGGGCGATGTTCAAAATAGTGCTAATAATATAATGCCGGATAATAGCTCAAAACCGGTAAACGGGTTTCTGCCGCCTCTGGACCGGGCGGCTGAACGGGTGACCAAGAAACCTTTTGGAATTTTCATCACGCCGCAAACTTCGCCGGTTCAGCCGGAAAGATTTCGGGGATATCACACCGGAACGGATTTTGAAATTTTTCCCGAGGAACTCAACGCCGATGTTCCGGTGAAAGCGGTTTGCGACGGGAAATTGCTGGTCGTAAGAACCGCCAGCGGCTACGGCGGCTTGGCGGTCGAGAGTTGTGAGCTCAATGGCCAGCCCATAACAGTTGTTTATGGCCATCTGAACATCGCTAGCGTGCGCTTTAAAGTCGGGGATCAAATCAAAGCCGGTGATACATTAGCTTTTCTTGGCGCGGCTTATAGCGCGCAGACTGATGGCGAAAGAAAGCATTTACATTTGGGGTTTCATAAAGGTTCGTCTGTAAGTATTCTCGGCTATGTTCAGTCGCAGGCGGAGCTTTCAGGCTGGCTTGACCCCTGTGATTATGTCTGCAAATGAAGGAATTTTTTGGTTGCTATATTTTGTGATAGAATACAAATAATAAAGCTAAGTTAAGCCTATGGCAAAAAATATTACACGCACCGGCGCGGTGAAGAAGCGCGATCAGGTTTTGAGTCCGCAAAACAAGCGCTGGACCAAGCGCTCGACTTGCTCCGGCCGGTTCATGGACCAAAAAGCGGACAAAAAACCGTTTAAAAGTGTGAGGAAGAAGAAATAAGGTAAAAATTAAAAGCTAAGCAATAATAAAATTTACTTATGGGTTTTTTAGAAAAGCTGGGATTCCGAAATCCCGAAGAAATTGCTCAGCAGAAAGAAAAAGAAAAGACCGAGCAATATTTACATTCTTTATTAGATCAATACAGAATCAATAGCATTCAACTTCGAAATGCTCCGGAGAAAGTCATGGGACAGGGTCATTTGGTTGATAGTCATCGTATATATGAACTTGAAAATTCGTTAAAGAATTTGAAGCCAATAATAATTGAAACAGCTTTAAAATTAGGAAAGGACGGAAATGAGCTTATTACCGATATAGAAGGAAACCTCAACCAGTCGCCCGAAGAATCCAAAGCTGCTTAATGTAAATAAAACTCAAATGTCCACTATAAAAAATTTCACAACCGAGGTAGCCAAGGAAATCGGGGAATCGCTCGGAATCAAGTGGGATAAGTTTGATGTTGAGCAGTTTCGGATGGGGATGGATGTGGAGCTCGAACACGGGACCCGCGATCCGAACACTAATGTCACGAGCGACGATCCGCTCACGACCGGGAAAATAGCTCTCGCCCATCTCAACGAATTCCCGGATTACTATACCCGGCTTCAAAAAATGGAAACCGAAGCAGAGGGTTTTTGGGAGAAAAAATAGACTTGAAAAAAATTCAGAAATTTAAAACGCCGGTCTGCAAGATTCGCAGCCGGCGCTTTCGATGTCTAGGTTCTACGACGGGCCAGATTTGTGGGCCCTTGGATATGTCGACGGTTGTGCCAAAATGGAGAACGCCTTGGTGCTCTTTCCATTGGGTAAGAGGGGCTCAATGCCAGAGGGACTGCTTCCTTTTTCCACAGATCCGGGTTGAAGATCTCAACCGGTATTCTGAATCCCGTCGAAGAGACGAAGACCAGTCCCGATTTGTCTTCTCCCTGATCCTCGTTTTTGAGGTTTACCGGAGGATTATACATCATATGCTCTACTCCAACCGGCAGTCCTGCGAGGTCCGCCATCCCCCTGTCCATTACACACCGTGAACTTCCTTGCGACATAAAACCTCCTTCCAGTATTGGGTTCTTAATAAACTTACCTACTAAAAATTAAAGAACTGGTAAATATATAATATTTAAACTTAATTGTCAAGGCCTCAGGGCCATATACACGGATATGTTGCTATTATCTAAAGCATATCAAATGTTTACTAGCAATTCAAGTGGTTTTGTGGGATAATGATCTTAGGAATAGTCAATTTATACAAAAAATAAATGAATAGACAAATCAATTTTCGGATCGCGGCGATTGTCATCGCGGCTTTCGGGTTGCTCCTGACTCTCATCATCATCGGGGTGAGCTTTGCCCCCGTGGCCCAAGCTCCCGGTTCGGGCCAGGCAGTCTCACCCGGATCCGGCTCTCAAAGTGTGAGCGGTCTTTCGACTCTCCAGCGATTCACCTCGGAAGATGATTTCAAAAAATATCTGGAAAAAAGCCATTCTCTCAACGCGGTTTCGGCTTTTTCTTTTTTAGGAGGTTTGCGGCAGGGGTTTTCCGAAGGTGCGGTTCCGCCGATGGCATCGCCTTTGGCAGCTGACAACAAAGCAACCGCAACCGGGATCGGAGGAGGACCGGAAAGATTTTCCGAAACAAATGTCCAAGTGGCCGGAATTGACGAGCCAGACATAGCGAAAACTGACGGGCAGGAAATATATTTTTCTCCCAACAGCAATTTTTTCGGCTATCGTCCAATGCCGCTCATTGCGCCGAGCGGCGGGAGCGGGGCTGGCATCGCAAGTCCTATTGTTCCCCCAAACGGGGAAATTCAAAATATCAGTGCCTTTCCGCTCGAAAACCTCAAGGTTGACGGCCAGATCAAAAAAAGCGGCTCGCTGCTCCTGAATGACAAAATACTCGTGGTTTTGCCGGAGAACAATTTTTATCCAAGCCAAGAAAACAAAATTTTTGGCTACGATGTAACTGATCCGGCGAAGCCTCAGGAAAAATGGAATATGGAAATCAAGGACAACAGCCAGCTGGTTGCCGCTCGCCTTTATCAAAATAAAATCTATATAGTGGTGAGAAGCGGCATCAACGAAAATCATCCCTGTCTTTTGGAGCCCCTCGCTCTCAATGGAAAAGCAGTCTCGGTGAGTTGTCTTGAAATTTATCATCCCGTTCAGCCCATCACAACCGACTCAACCTATTCAATTTTCGTTCTTGATCCGAAAAGCGGCGCTGTTCAAGATACGACTTCATTTTTAGGATCAACCGGCGATTCAACGGTTTATATGTCGCCGGAGTCAATTTTCGTTACCTACTATTATCCCGGTGATTTTGTCGCGTTTGTGGCTGATTTTTTCAAAGAAAACAAAGATCTGGTTCCTGATTGGCTGACGCAAAAAATCGAGAAGCTCAAAGGCTATGATTTGAGCGCTGAAGCCAAACAAGTCGAGTTGCAAACGGCTCTCAGCCGATTTCAAAATTCCTTGAGCGCCGACGAACGGAAAAGAATCGAAAATGAATTTCGAAATCGCATGGAGGACTTCTTCAAGCTGCACAAGCGGAATCTGGAACGGACTGGCATCGTGAAGATATCTGTGAACACGCTCGACATCGCCGCGAGCGGGTCTGTGCCCGGAAAACCCCTCAACCAATTTTCGCTCGACGAATATCAGAATAATCTGCGGGTAGCGACGACGGTCGGTTCGGGGTGGTGGGGTTTCGGCTTTGGCGGAACACGAGACAGCGCCAATGACGTTTATATCCTCAACGGCAACCTGCAGGTCGCGGGCGCAATCCAAGATCTTGGCCTTGATGAGCAGATTTTTTCGGCGCGTTTCGTAGAGGATCGCGGATATCTCGTGACTTTTCGGCAAACTGATCCGTTCTTCGTGCTTGACCTTTCAGATCCGGCGCGCCCCGAAGTCAAAGGCCAACTCAAAATTCCCGGATTTTCCTCATATTTGCATCCGATCGCCAAAAACAAAATTCTGGGTGTTGGCCAGGAAAACGGGGGAGTGAAGTTGAGCCTTTTTGATGTGAGCGACGCCGCGAATCCTCGCGAGATCAGCCATTATAATTTGGCGGAAAACTATTCCGAGATATCGCAGACTCATCACGCGTTTTTGGAGGACGAAAAACACAACGCGTTTTTTCTGCCGGGAGGGCAAAGCGGCTACATTTTCTCTTTTGAGAACAACAACCTGCGTCTCGTGAAGGCAGTGGCGGACATCACCGCCCGCCGGGCTGTCTATATCGACGATTTCCTATATGTGCTTGGGGATGATAAATTAGTTGTTCTTGATGAGAAAAATTGGGAGAAGGTGAAGGAGCTTTCGTTCTAAGAAGTTATGCCAAATTCTCTTGCTCGACAAAAACACCTACGTTGACAAAACCGACGAAGAACTGGTCACCCTGACTCTCAAGAGCCAGGATTTTTTCGCGTGCCTGATTGACCGCTACGAGCCCAAGCTGATGCGATACATTAGGCGGATTTCCTCACTCACCCAGGAAGACGCCGAGGACCTTCTGCAAGAAATTTTCGTGAAAGTCTATCGCAATTTGAACGATTTCAAGACCGATCTCAAGTTTTCTTCCTGGATTTATCGCATTGCCCACAATCAGGTCATCAGCCATTGGCGAAAGACCCGTGTCAGCTCTCAGGTATTAAAGTTCGAGGGCGACGAAGATTATCTCAAAATGCTCGCGTCGGATGAGGATTTGGTCCAGGGCGTTGAAAGAAGATTCACAGCCGAGGAAGTGAAAAAAATTCTGGCCCAAATGGACGAAAAGTATCGCGAAGTTTTGGTGCTCAAATTTTTGGAAGGGCAGGACTACAAGGAAATTTCCGATATTCTCAAGAAGCCGCTGGGAACTGTGGCCACCCTGATAAACCGGGCCAAGAAACAGTTTGGGAAAATATCCAAAGAGAACAATATTGAGTTTAATGTTTAAGAATCCGACCGTGAGCAATCTCTCTGAAAAAATCGCCGCCGAAATAAAGGAAAAAAAGATCGAACCAACGCCCCAGTGGCCCTTTCTCCTGAAAAATTATTTTGTCTGGATTTTTTTCGCTTTCTCCGTTCTGGTCGGGGCGGTGGCCTTTTGCGTAATTTTGGATATCTTTTCCGACAATGATTGGGATGTTTATGGTTTCGCGATTACCAATCCGATTGAACGTTTCGTCGCCACGATCCCTCTGGTCTGGCTTGCGGTTCTAGGCCTCTTCCTAGTCTTGGCTTTTTATAATTACAAACACACCCGGACCGGCTATCGAGCGGAAACCTATTATATTTTGGGCCTTAGCATAGTCGCCAGTATTATTATTGGAGTGTTCTTTCACTTTAATTTCGGATTGGGCGGGAAAGTTGATGCGTTCCTTGCCAAGAGGCTAGCATTTTATCGAAAAGTCATTTCAGCCTGCAACCATCGGGAAGTTTGGACTCATCCGGAAAAGGGTCTTTTAGGCGGAGCAGTAATGTCAGTTTCGGTGCCGGAGCGATTTTCTCTGGAAGATTTTCAAGGGTCGGTTTGGCAAATGCAAGTTGACCCGCACGCTCACATTCGGGGGAAAAGTATGATAGATGAGAATGACGAACTGAAGGTTATCGGCGAGCAAACCGGAGAGAATTCTTTTCGAGTTTTTGAAATCAGGCATTGGCGGCCGGATTGTATGGAAAAGAAACGGGAGGAATAAGGCTTGACAAATTGGGAAATTGTGTTATCTTGATTTCAAATCCAAATTGTGGGGGTGTCGAATGAAAGGAATAAAGAAGCTTTGCTCCAGACTGCAAAGAATGGCGGACACGCTCGAAAGCCAGGCCGTTCTCGCACCAATTTTAGAGATGCGGGTTAGGCAAAAACCCCTCGTTGGCCGGGATAAAGAGATGGCCTTGAAAGCGAAAAAGCTGCTGGAACAATTGCGGGAAAACACCGCGGAAATGGCCGCGTATGTGTCCATAGGCCTGGATCCTCAGAGTTCGGGTGACCCTTACCATAAGTGGAGAGAGAGGGCTAAGCCTGAAAAAAGAGCTGCTTAAAAAGCAGCAAGAAAAAAATCTATGGGTAGGTCGAGCTTACATTTAAGGCCTACCTTTTTTATTTGAGAAACTATTGCTACTCCAAATCCTTTTTCTTTTCGTTGAATTCTTCTTTCTTGATCTCGCCTTTAGCGTAGCGTTCCTTGAGGATGTTCATAGCGACTGAAGATTCCTTCGGCGATTCCTTTTCCTTTGCTTTTTCGGTGAACATCGCCTCATGAGTTTTCCGGCCGTGCATGGCCCACTTGAAGAGTGCGAATATCACGAGCAGCACTATAATCCAGAAAAAAATTCCCAGGAGTATGCCCAGTCCTCCAAAATGATGAAATTCACCGCCGGCACGATTTTGCCACATCATCTGGCCGGCTCCTCCCCTCCAATCGGAGTTCCAACCGGCGCAGCCCCAGTTGGCCAGCACTGCCCCTTTCGAGGAAACTAAGGGAAATATTTTGCCCATAAAATTGTAATAAGTTATGCGATTTAGTCTACCTAGTATATACTGAAAAAAGCGAACTTTATTTCATCTTTCCGCAGGGAAATCGATATATTAACAATTTTATAATACAATATGAGTTACGAGAAAAAAAATTTTGACAGCTTGCTGGGGCTCAAGAGTTTCAGCGATGCTTTGCTCAAGAACCATTTTAGTCTCTATGAAGGCTATGTAGCGAATATTGAAAAAGTTTCAGACGCGCTCGCCGAAATGACTAAGGACAACAAAACGGCCTCTCCGGAATTCGCGGAGCTGAAACGCCGTTTCGGTTGGGAATGGGACGGGATGCGGCTCCACGAATACTATTTCGGAAATCTCACGAAAGATGCCTCGGGAACCGACCAGAGTCCGGCGCTCCTCGGCCAAATGAAAAAAGATTTTGGGTCTTTCGAGAATTGGGAAAAAGATTTTCGCGCGACCGGAGCCATGCGGGGAATCGGCTGGGTGATCTTGTATTTCGATCCGGCCGTTGGGAAATTATTCAATGTTTGGATCAATGAGCACGACGCTGGGCATCTCGCGGGCGGAGTTCCGATCCTGGTGATGGACGTTTTCGAACACGCTTTTGTTCTCGATTACGGCACAAAAAAAGCCGACTATATTTCGGCTTTCATGGCTGCGATTGACTGGAAAGTGGTTGGGGACCGCTTTGACTGGGCGACCAGGATCAAAGACGTGAAACCGGAGAGTCTGGATCATCTGGGCTGCCGATGCTGAGAAATCTTTACGAATTACGAATTTGGTACGAATATACGAAATTATTAATGTGGAAAGTTATTCCAGGCAGCAATCAATCGCTTTTTTGACGAGTTCTCCTAACTTGCCAAGAAATCCTGACTTTTTGGTATCATGAACATTGACGGCCTGCGCGTCGATTTTTTTGATGTCTTGGGTGTCGATGAGCTTCATATTCACTCCCCAAAATAGGGAATAGCAATCGTAGGCTTTTTCAAAGAGCTCCGCAGCTTCTTTTTTATTCCCGGCTTTGTGCTGTTTGGTTCCGACTTCCATCAGTCGCATCGAAGCGGCCAGCAAGTGTTTCGAAATGCACCAAACTTCGCCCTCGTATTCCTTGATGATTTTCTTCAAGAGTTCGCCGCGCATTTGACGGACTTCCTGAAGAAGGTCGTAGTATTCGGGTTTTCCGGTCTTGGCGCCGGTGAAAAAGAAGTGCTCCTCAATTGAGACGAGATTCATTATGGCGATCGAGAGATCCTGATCGGAGGACAAATCCATTTTGTCCTGCTTTTTCATTTCATCGACTTTTTGGATGAGCTCGTTGATTTTTTGGAGTTTCTCTTGGTCGGACATGAGAATTATTTACGAATTAGGAATTTTTCAAAGCTAAGCTTTTTCCTTGCTCACTAACGCTCACAATTCCCCAAAGCTAAGCTTTATCAGCAAGTGAAATAGAGGATTAGGCTCGCGATGATGAGCGGAGCGACCGCCAAGGCGATTTTTTGTCCTTTGAAATACGACTGGCCGCCGTTTCTTTTCCGGAGATAGTTGTGGAGAATCACGCTGGCGGAAAAAATGACGCTACCGAGAATTATCCCCAAGAGCAGCTTGTCCACGCCGCAAAGTTTGCTCCCGGGGTGGCCAATTTTTCCCTTGAGCCAGAGCGGACCAATCACAATAATATAGTATCCGAGAAAAATCAAAATCTTTCGGCCCTTGAACCGGATTTCTTTGCCGTTCAGCCAATTGATCGTCCAAAGAGACAGCGAAACGATGAGAGCCCCAATCCACAGGCCGGAAATGGTGTCGTCAATCCCGAGCCACTCGGCGAGCCCAAGTCCCGCCCCGACCGCGACCGTGCAGACGGGACAGACAGCGTGGGCCAATGGCGCCGCCGCGAATAAGATTAGTGCCAATAATATAATAGTTTTTTTCATAACTAATTTTGTTTCAAATTCAAAATGCAAAAATCAAAATGAAAAATTACATTGTAAAGTTTAAAATTAACAAGTCATAAAAGCTAATTTCTAAACTCAAAGTATATTTTACATTTTTACGATATCATATTTGCCAGATTCTTCAAAGTCTAGCTGGCAGTTTTTTGAGTTGGGATTGCTTGGCTGATGCCTGTGGATAACTCCTTGTTGACACACCTCATATATGGTATAATTTCCGCAGGGGAAAAATAAAAATGAACAACACGAAATTGAAAAAATTTTTTAGCAATGGGCGAAAGATAGTTTTATCTTTGGCTCTTTTTATTTTGGTTTTCGCGGCAGCGA
>Ga0315268_10002058_pt1 | contig 22967 bp, 20 predicted proteins | sample C1_top_MG_FD_204535 | JGI IMG/M metagenome (GOLD analysis project Ga0315268, IMG submission 204535) | Sediment microbial communities from Yellowstone Lake, YNP, Wyoming, USA - C1_top | ecosystem: Environmental > Aquatic > Freshwater > Lake > Sediment | place: USA: Wyoming | collected 2017-08-01 | reverse complement strand
TGACCCATCGGCAGTTTTGCAGCGACTGCTGTCGTTGGCGGGGCTGAAATGATGAGGCTCTGAGCGCCCGCTTACTGAGTCAACCCGACGTTCCAGCGGGTGGGATATGATCCAGACGGCGGTCGGGACCCTTAACATAACCGGGCATAGCTACAGCGGAATATTGAGTATCAAGAACGACGGAAGTCTGATCATAACCCGTCACTCAACTACCATCCTGTAAATCTACCGTTGAGTTGCCTGTCCGCTGGTAAACATAATTTCACAGGCGGGAGTACCATGCCCCTCGGGTGAGGTTATCAAAACGCCAATAGCAATGTCTGACGAAATGTTTGAAACAAGTGTCTGCCTGGCTTTAGAGGGGCGGTTGCCAGTTTTGTCGGTTGCCGACAGTATCGAAGCACTGCTCGGCTTCACACCGGACGACTATCTGTCCGCACGAGTTTCCCTGAAGCAGCAAATTCACCCGCACGACACAGACATTGCCGACATGCTTTTTTCGTCTGGCGATTCCGGCACGTCCGGTACCTTCAACATTCGGCTCAGGCATGCCAACGGCCGCATCCGTTGTATCAGGGGGCAGTACAGCAAGGAGTCTGGTCCGGAAGGCGTCGTGCTCAAGTTGCTGCTGCAGGACGCGAAAAGCTTGAGGCGAACGATGTCTGACACTTCCACGATGGTCAATTTCACGGCCATTATGGAAAACACGGATGACTACATCTTCTTCAAGGATCGCAATCACGTATTTACCGGGGCCAGCCAGACGCTGGTGTCACTCTGCGATCCCGCCGAACACTGGACCGATCTGCTCGGCCAGACAGACTACGACGTCTTTCCCGAAGAATATGCAGATATCTACTACCGGCTCGAAAAGCAGGTCTTCGCCGGCATTCCCGTCGCTCATGAAGTTCAAGAGTATTTGAGCAAGGACGGCCGAAAAGGCTGGGTAGACAACCGCAAGTATCCGATCCGGAACGAACACGGGGAAATCATCGGCCTCTACGGTATCGCCCGCGACATCACTGAGCGCAAGCAGATAGAGCAGCAATTGCGTGACCAGGAAGCCAACTTTCATGCTTTCTTCGACACGATCGATGACTTCCTGTTCGTGCTGGATGAATCAGGTTTGATTCAACGTGTTAATCGTGCGGTCGTGGAAAGGCTTGGTTATGCTGAGAGTGATCTCATTGGGCGACCTGTCCTCGACGTACATCCGGTTGAACGGCGTGGCGAGGCTGCACATATCGTCTCGGAAATGTTGGCCGGCAGGAAGGATTTCTGCCCGGTACCCCTCATTACCGCCGCAGGGCAGTTAGTTCCTGTGGAAACACGTGCCGTGCTAGGTGCATGGAACGGCGTACCCGCTGTATTCGGGGTGAGCCGCGACATCACGGAACGTAACCGAGTCCAGGCAACACTTGAGAATGAAATATCCAGGCGCCGCATTCTGGTAGAGCAGTCACACGACGGAATTGTGGTGTTGCACGCTGATGGCAGTGTTGCCGAGACCAATCCAGCATTCGCCGAGATGTTGGGGTATTCGCCTGAAGAACTTGAACAGATGATGGTCTGGGAGTGGGATGTTCAGCTGGGTAAGGATGGGCTGAAGCAACTCATCAGTGAATTCGGGCCAAAAAAACACCTGACGCTGAAAACCCGTCACCGTCGCAAGAACAACACGCAGTACGATGTCGAGATCAGTATTACAGGCGTGGAATGGGCTGGCGAAACATATCTGTTCTGCCTGCATCAGGATATAACCGCACGGAAATTGGCTGAAGAAGCGTTGCGTGAAAGTGAATTCCTCCTGCGCGAGAGCCAACGGATCGGGCAGCTCGGCGGTTGGCGGGCAGACCCTGATCACAACACGGTGATGTGGACCGAGGGGGTGTATTCAATTACCGAGTTGCCACTGGACTTCAAGCCTGATCTCGAGACCGCACTCGATGCCTACCTCCCCGATTCGCGCACGAGGGTCGTGGAAAGCCTGACTGGATCTATACAGACCGGCAAGTCCTTCTCCATTCAAGTTCAAGTCCGAGGTGCGCAATCGGGCATGAACAAATGGTGCGAATTGCGTGGCTTCCCACATTACGACGCGGAAGGACGCATCGACTATTTGACTGGAACACTTCAGGACATTAGTGAACGCAAGCAGACCGAGGCGGCTTTGCTGGAAAGCGAAGCCCGCCTGAGCACCATTATTGAAAATGAACCCGAGTGCATCAAGATTATCGACGCAGCAGGGCGCTTGACGGAAATGAACCCGGCCGGACTGGCGATGATCGAGGCTGACTCGCTATCGCAAGTGGCCGGGCATCCAGTACTCAATGTCATTGCGCCTGAATTCCGCACGGAGTATGCCCGGCTGCACAAGCGGGTGATGGCAGGCGAAATGATGCAGATGCAATACCAGGTACTCGGCCTCAAGGGCCACCGCCGCTGGCTGGAGACCCATGCCGTGCCGGTACAGCTTGGCGGCGAGACAGTCCACCTGGCTGTCACCCGGGATATTGAAGCGCAAAAGCAGTCTGAAGCTGAGCTCGAACAATACCGCAATCATCTGGAACAGTTGGTGGAAGAACGAACCTCTGCCCTCTCCGTGGCGCTGGACGCCGCCGAAACCGCCAACATCGCCAAGAGCGCATTCCTCGCCAACATGAGTCATGAAATCCGCACCCCGATGAACGGCATCATTGGCATGGCCAACATCCTGCGCAAGGAAGGCGTTACGCCGCAGCAGGCCAATCGCCTCGACACTATCGACGCCTCCGCCCAGCACCTGTTGTCGGTCATCAACAACATTCTCGACCTGTCGAAGATCGAGGCCGGCAAGTTCACTCTGGAAGAAGCCCCGGTCGTCGTCAGCAGCCTGCTGGCCAACGTCAGCTCCATCCTCGCCGAGCGCGTCAAAGCCAAGGGACTTCACCTGCTGATCGAAACCGGGCACCTGCCGCATCAACTCCTAGGCGACCCGACGCGCTTGCAACAGGCCCTGCTCAACTACGCCACCAACGCCGTCAAGTTTACCGAAACAGGCACGGTGACCTTGCGCGTTCTCCTGCAGGAAGAGTCCGCCGATGCGGTGACGGTGCGCTTCGAGGTCCAGGATACCGGTATCGGCATCGCCCCTGAAGCCATGTCGCGGCTGTTCAGCGCCTTCGAGCAGGCCGACAACTCGATGACCTGCAAGTACGGCGGTACCGGTCTCGGACTGGCGATCACCCGGCGCCTGGCTGAGTTGATGGGCGGGAAAGTCGGCGCTGACAGTACGGCAGGTGTCGGCAGCACCTTCTGGTTTACCGTGAACCTGAAGAAGGGCGACGCTGAGACCCTTGCATCGGCGGCGATTGATGTCGATGCCGAAGCCGAACTGCGGCAACGCTACGCCGGCCAGCGCATCCTGCTGGTCGATGACGAACCGATCAACCGGGAAGTTGCCTTGATGCAGCTTGAGGATGTCGGCCTGCTCACGGACACGGCCGAGGATGGCGAGGAGGCTGTCGCCATGGCGCGGAAAACCAGCTACGCGGCCATCTTCATGGACATGCAGATGCCGAAACTGAATGGGGTGGAGGCAACGCAGCAGATCCGTCAGCTTCCCGGCTATCAGGACATCCCGATCATCGCCATGACCGCCAATGCCTTTGCCGAGGACAAGGCGCAGTGCCTGGCGGCGGGCATGAACGACTTCCTGATCAAGCCCTTCATGCCCGAGGAGTTGTTTGCGATCTTGCTGCGGGCGTTGAGTCGGCGGGAGGGGTAGCAGAATCGTTGTGTCAGCGGCTAAGTGACTGAAATCTGAGTGCACCGGCCAATGGGCATGACAATGTCAGCAGGCGGCAATCAGTCTGAAGCGGGCATATAGCCTTCGTGGTCTTGCCTTCTGTGAGGTTCTGGCTTAACTTGCTTACTCGCATCGAATGGACCCCCGTTCAAGTACTCGGTTTGTTTGGCTTCGACCTCGCCGGCCCGGCCAACCAGCAGGACTGGCTGCGCGTCGGTGCTGACGTGGAAGGCAAACTGGCCGAGGGTATTGACTCGCTGTCGCTCAACGTGACGACCACCCGCTGTTTATTTTGCAAAAAGTCGGCGCTGGCGGGACGGCGCTTCATGCCGGCAGGCGCGCGATACGCAGGCCCTGTGCGATAATTTCCGCCTCTAACGGGACTATCACAAATGCTCATGAAAAAATTACTGCTCATCATCGCTGCTGCTTTTGCTCTTGCCGCCTGCAATACCGTCCATGGGATTGGCAAGGACATTGAAAAAGGTGGCGAAGCGATTCAGAAATCGGTCAAGTAATTGTCTGTAACTGACCCAACCTGAACGGCAGGCGGCGTAACTAGAGGCCGTTGCTGCCGAATTTGGCTTTTTTGTTAGGAATTCGATATGAAGATTTGCGTTCTCCCTGGCGATGGTATCGGCCCGGAAATTACCGCCGAGGCGGTACGAGTGCTCAAGGCGCTCGATATGAAAATCGAGATGGAAGAAGCACTGCTCGGTGGTTGCGCCATTGATGCGGCGAAAGATCCATTTCCCCCGGCGACCCAGAAACTGGCGAAGGAAGCGGATGCCGTGCTGCTCGGCGCTGTTGGCGGTCCGCAGTGGGACAACAATCCGCGCGAACTGCGGCCCGAGAGCGGGTTGTTGCGCATTCGTAAGGATCTGGGCTTGTTTGCCAACCTGCGCCCGGCGATTCTCTATCCTGAACTTGCCAACGCCTCGACTCTCAAGCCTGAAGTGGTGGCGGGGCTGGATATTCTCATCGTGCGCGAGTTGACGGGTGATATCTATTTTGGCCAGCCGCGTGGCATCGAAATTCGCAATGGCGAACGCTTCGGCTTTAATACGATGCACTATACGGAAAGCGAAATTCGCCGCATTCTGCGCGTCGCTTTCGAAGCTGCCCGCAAGCGCAGCAAGAAGGTTTGCTCGGTTGACAAGATGAACGTGCTCGAGTGCACCCAGCTCTGGCGTGATGTCGCCAAAGAGGTGGGCCAGGAGTACCCCGATGTCGAGTTGTCACACATGTTGGTCGACAATGCTGCGATGCAGTTGGTAAAAAATCCCAAGCAATTCGATGTCGTGGTGACGGGCAATATGTTCGGCGACATCCTGTCGGATGAAGCCTCGATGCTCACGGGTTCCATCGGCATGCTGCCCTCGGCTTCGCTGGACGAAAAGAACAAGGGTTTGTACGAGCCGAGCCACGGTTCAGCACCGGATATTGCCGGCAAAGGCGTGGCTAATCCGTTGGCGACGATTCTGTCGGCAGCGATGATGTTGCGCTACACCTTTGCCAACGAAGCGGCGGCAATTCGCATCGAGGGCGCAGTGAAGAAGGTGCTGGCACAAGGCTTCCGTACCGGCGATATTTACGAGCCGGGCACGCAACGGGTGGGAACCCAAGCAATGGGCGACGCCGTGCTGGCGGCACTTTAATTATTTGACAGGATTAAGCATCATGAAAAAAGTGGGTCTGGTGGGCTGGCGCGGCATGGTGGGTTCGGTGCTCATGCAGCGCATGCGCGAAGAGAATGATTTTGCCCTGATCGAGCCGGTATTTTTTACTACATCGAATATTGGCGGCCAGGCGCCTGCCGAAGCCGGTGGCGCACCACTCAAGGACGCAAAAGACCTCGCCGCACTCCAGCTCATGGACATCATCATCACCTGCCAAGGGGGCGACTACACCAAGGAAGTGTTCGGCCCGTTGCGTGCTGCCGGCTGGGATGGCATGTGGATTGACGCGGCCTCAAGTCTGCGCATGGTGGACGATGCGATCATCATTCTCGATCCAGTTAACCTCGATGTCATTAAGGCCGGCTTGGCCAAGGGCGTGAAAAATTACATTGGTGGCAACTGTACGGTGTCGCTGATGCTGATGGGGCTGGGCGGTTTGTTCCGCCACGATCTGGTCGAGTGGGTCTCGGCCATGACCTACCAAGCCGCCTCGGGCGCCGGTGCGCAGAATATGCGCGAACTGATTGCCCAGATGGGCGTGCTGCACGATGCGGTGAAGACTGAGTTGGCCGATCCGGCCTCGGCGATTCTCGAGATCGACCGCAAGGTGGCCGAGACGATGCGTGCATCCTCATTCCCGACCAAAAACTTCCGTGGCGTGCCGCTGGCCGGCAGTCTGATCCCGTGGATCGACGTGCCGGTCGAAGGCGGTCAGTCGAAGGAGGAATGGAAGGGCGGTGCCGAGTGCAACAAGATTCTCGGTAGACCGGCATTTCGTTTGCCCGGCAGCATCCCGATCGATGGCCTTTGCGTGCGCGTCGGCGCGATGCGTTGCCATTCACAGGGCCTGACCATCAAGCTGAAGAAGGACGTGCCGTTGGATGAGGTTAGTGAGATCATCGCCACGGCGAACGACTGGGTGAAGGTAATGCCGAACGAACGCGAGATTTCCGAACGGGAACTGACGCCGGCTGCGGTTACCGGTACCCTGACGGTGCCAGTCGGGCGCTTGCACAAATTGGCCATGGGGCCGGAGTATTTGGGTGCCTTTACTTGCGGCGATCAGCTGCTTTGGGGGGCTGCTGAGCCGTTGCGTCGCATGTTGCGGATTTTGCTGGATTGAGTCAGGGTGGCAAGGTAAAGCAAAGGTTGAGCTTGCGCCTTTAAGGCCATGATGTTATTTTGAATATTGTTTAATAAGTCCCCAGCGGGGAGGCATCGTGAAGAAACCAGGCAAACCATCGTTTTTCAAAGCGTCGTTGTTGGCGGTATTGATCACCACAGCGTTGGGAACGCAAGCCGCCGGCTTGGGTAAATTGACGGTGTACTCGGCTATTGGCCAACCGCTAAAAGCGGAGGTTGCCCTGACGGCCACGGCGGAGGAGTTGAGCTCTCTTACGGCCAAACTGGCCTCGCCTGATGCCTTTAAGGAAGCGGGTATCGAATTCATGCCCGCACTTGCCGGCTTGAATTTAAGTGTCGTCAATCCCAATAAGGGTCAGCCCTTGTTGAAGCTCACGACTGAGCGCCCGATCAATGAACCTTTCCTGCACTTTCTTGTAGAGTTGAACTGGACAGCTGGGCGCATGGTGAGGGAATACACCTTCCTGCTTGATCCGCCAGAAATGTTGCAAGTTGCCAAGGCGGCCTCTGTTGTTTCTCCCGTGGCACCGGTAGCCTCCTCCTTGCCCCCAAGCCAGACCGTCCCGGCAAAGTCTTCACCGCCAGTTGTTCAGCCGCGCGTTATAGCGCTCGGTGCGGCCAAGTTACTCGCGGCGCCTGCTGCAGGGGATAAATATCAGGTAGTGCGCGGGGATACGCTCAGCAAGATCGCAAGGGAAAGTAAAGCGGATTCTGTCAGTCTCGATCAAATGCTGGTGGCGCTTTTCAACAGTAATCGCGACGCGTTTATCGGCAATAACATGAACCGACTGCGTGCCGGAAAAATACTGCGTTTGCCCGATGTGGCCGAGGTCGCCAAGCTTGACGCTGGCGAGGCACGCAAGCTGATCATCGGCCAGGCAACGGAATTCAATGCCTATCGACGCCGTCTTGCCGCTGCAACCGGTGCGGCGCCTGTTGCCGATGCAGCACCACAGCAGCAGGCTGCCGGATTGATCAAGCCGCGCGTTGAAGAGAAGGCCCCCCCGCTTGAAGCAAAGGACAAGTTGGAAGTCTCACGTACCGAGACTGCAAAGCCGGCCAAAGCCGTGGCTGGAAGCCACCTGGAAGAGGATCTGATCGCGCGCGAGAAGGCGCTACGCGAAGCCTCAGAGCGGATTGCCGATCTCGAAAAGAATATTGAAAATCTGAAGCAATTGGTTGAGATCAAGAGCCAGATGGGCGCGAAGTTGCAGCAGGAAAGTCAGGTGGCGCCTGCTCAGCCTGTTGAAGCGCAGCCTGCCGCACCGATTACCGAACCTGTTGCGCCGCCACCCCCGCCAATTACGGAGGAGGCGCCCAAGCCTGCCGCGCCGCCGCTCCCTGTCACTCCGCAAGTCAAGCGACCGACAGCACCACCGCCGCCGCCGCCAACTGATTTCGTCGAAGAGAATCCGCAACTTGTGTTTGGCGGGGGTGCACTTGTCGCCCTGCTACTGGGATATCTTGGCTACACCGCGTGGCGCAAGAAAAAAATGCTCAGTGCGGAGCGGCCAAGCGAGCCCGTCATTGCAATGCCACCTGCTGTTGAGGCAGCAACTTCCGCAGCAGTGTTTGGTGCTGCCAGCGAGCGCGTGGATAACGGTGAAGTTTCAATCCAAGGTGACTTCAGCGATGGCGGGATGCTAACCACCGAGGAAAAAGTTGATCCGGTGGCCGAGGCTGACGTATTGATGGCCTATGGGCGTGATCGCCAAGCGGAAGATATTTTGCTGGAAGGTCTGCGGCAAGATTCCGAGCGGGCAGCGATTCATATGAAGTTGCTCGAACTTTATGCAAAACAGGAAAATATTGCACAGTTTGAAGCAGTGGCCAATCAGTTGTACACGTTGAACAGTGGTCGCGGAGCGGATTGGGATAGAACTGCTGCCATGGCACAGAAGTTGGGCCTGGCCGGTGGGCTTTTCCCGGGTGTCGAATCTCTGACGGGTACGGAAATTAATCAGGCCGTTGAATTGCCTGCGGCAATTGAGCATGCACCGCAGCCAGTCGAGTCAGCGGCTGTAATGGTCGCTCCCTCTCAGGAGACTGCGTCTACCAAGGCAGAAGATGCCGGCTCGCTTGATTTTGACCTGGATCTGGGTACAACCAGCGGGCCCGTTGCGGCAGAGGTCGCCGAACCGGCTGCGGTAACCTCTTCACCTGAAGAGGCGATGAGCCTTGATTTCGATTTCGATCTTGGCATACCAGAGCCCTCTCAGCAGCAACCTCAGGAAGCGCTCGCGCAACCTGTAACGAATGCAGTGGCAGACGATGGCTCAGTTGATTTTTCGTTCGATCTTGATCTCGGAGCCAATGCCCAAGAGGCTGCTGTCGTGGAACCTGAAGTGGTTGCTGCTTCGGTTGATGCTGACGATCTGGATTTTGATCTCGATTTGGGGGATGCTGACGAATCTGCAGGTTCTGCAGTGCCTGAGTTGTCGGCACTGGATCTACCTGCTGAAGAGGTCGTTGAAGTTGTCGCCGCTCATCAAATGGTGGGTGCGGGTCCCAGCGACTTGAAGCTTGATTTTGATCTGGAACTTGGCGCTGAGCCGGCGCCAGCGGCCAGTGTGGATCTGCCTGAAGTCGCCACAGATATTGATATCGAGGTGCCGGTTGCGCTTGATCTGAGTGATATTAGCCTCGACCTGGATGAGATTGAAGTTGCTGTTCCAGACGCGGCGCCAAGTATCCCTGTGGTGGCTGAAGTCTTGGCGGATGAAGCGTCGCTGACGGACCTCCCACCGCTTGCCGCGGGTACCGATGTTGATTTTGAAATGGACTTTGGTGGTACCCAGCCGGCAGTGGTGGCCGATGCGCAAGCAGAAGTAGTGCAGCCTACGGTTACCCATGAAAGGCCCGTTGCCGCCATGGTTGATCTCCCGGATATTGATCTATCAAGCGATACAGGTGAGGTGGCGAGTCCATCCTTTGTCGAAACTGCTGCTGATGCAGTACTTGGTGGCGCGATTACCCCGGCGGATGCTGTCCTTAATGAGCCGGATAATGCAGAGGTGACGACCAAGCTCGAACTTGCTCAAGCTTACGAGGAGATGGGGGATCAGGAGGGCGCGCGTGATCTCCTGAATGAGGTTCTTACCGAGGGTAGTGCGTCGCAGCAGGCGCAGGCGCGCATCCGACTCGATCAACTCGGCGCTTGATATCCTCGCGCCACGGTGAGACTGTCGCCGTGGCGCGGTCTGCCCCGCCGCTTTCGCTGATGTGGCATCCAGCAACACTCCTGCTTGCATGGATCAGTTTTTCCCTGATCCTGCAAGCAGCCTCACCTTACCTGCTGGTTGCGCTGCTCACGATTTCCCTGGTTCTGGCTGCCGTGTTTGCACCTGCGCGGAGTTTTCGCCTGTTGCGGCGGTCACGCTGGTTGCTGTTGTCCATTGGCGTGCTGTTCCTGTTTTTTTCGCCGGGAGAATACTTGCCGGGGTTTGCAGGGCAGCTTGGTTTCACCTACGAAGGTATCGAACGCACCGGCGAGCAGTTGGGGCGCTTGCTCGCGATCCTGGTTAGCCTGGCCTGGTTGCATGAGCATATTGGCACACAAGGTCTGCTGGCCGGTTTGTATCGGCTGCTGGGGCCATTTTCCTGGCGCGAAACGACGGTCGTCCGCTTGATGCTGGTGCTTGAGTTCGTCGAGGAAAAACGTGAAATTCGCTGGCGCGAATGGTTGGTGCGTCATGAGCGAGAGATCGACACGCGAGACAGTTTTACCCTTGTCATGCCAGAATTAAAATTGAACGATTATGCGTTGATGGGGGGATTGCTGGTGTCTGGTGGGCTATTTGCGTTTTGGTGATGAGAATCGCGCTGGGTCTTGAATATGCAGGTAGCGGCTTCATGGGCTGGCAATCACAGCCGGGCGGCAATACCGTGCAGGACGTGCTGGAAATGGCTTTGACCCGCATTGCCGGCATGCCACTGCGTGTGATCTGCGCGGGCCGCACCGATGCGGGTGTGCATGCGTTGGCACAAGTCGTGCATTTTGATACCGCAGTGAATCGCCCGATGACTGCCTGGGTGCGCGGTACCAATGCGCATTTGCCATCCGGTGTGGTGGTGCGTTGGGCGTTGCCCGTGACGGATGAGTTCCATGCGCGTTTTTCTGCGCGTTCCCGTGCTTACCGTTATGCTCTGCTGAATCGACCTGTACGGCCGGGTTTGCTGGCAGGGAAAGTTGGCTGGTGCCATCGCCCGCTGGATCTGGCGGTGATGCAGGCGGCCGCAAGCTGCCTGGCGGGCGAGCATGATTTTTCGTCATTTCGTGCGGCGGGCTGTCAGGCAAAGACACCGATCAAGACGCTGTATCGCTGTGAGGTTTCCCGGCAGGGCGAGCAGATCCTGATTGATTGTCATGCCAATGCTTTTTTGCATCACATGGTGAGGAATATCGCTGGTGCGCTGGTCTATGTCGGCATGGGCCGAAAGCCCGTTGATTGGCTTGCACAGTTGTTGGTAATGCGTGATCGAAGCCAGGGGGCGCCAACGTTTTCTCCCGATGGTTTGTATCTCGTTGGGGTCGAATACGATCAGCGTTGGGGATTGCCCCAGCAGGGTCGTATCATGACAAATCCGCAACTGTCTTTTATCTGACGCCATGCAAAGAACCCGCATCAAGGTCTGCGGCATCACGCGCGCTATCGACCTGGACGCTGCGCTGCGCGCAGGTGCCGATGCCATCGGCTTTGTCTTTTATCCTCCCAGCCCGCGTGCGCTTTCCTGCGACCAGGCCGCGAGTCTGGCGCGTCGCGTGCCCCCTTTCATCACGCGCGTCGGACTTTTCGTCAATGCAGAACCCGCCAAAGTGCGTGAGACATTGGCGGTGGTTCCCGTCGATCTACTGCAATTTCATGGTGAAGAAGAGGCCAGTTACTGTGAACAATTCGGTTTGCCCTACCTTAAGGCAGCGCGGGTGCGGCCGGAACTTGATCTGCTAGAATTCGCCCGCGCCTATCCGACGGCTCAGGGTTTGCTGCTCGATGCCTGGGTCGAAGCGTATGGTGGCGTTGGCCAGTCATTTGACTGGTCGTTGATTCCGTTGGGTTTACCGTTGCCAATAGTGCTATCAGGTGGTCTTCATTCAGGCAACGTCGTTGAAGCAGTCGCCAAAATTCATCCTTGGGCGGTCGATGTGAGCAGTGGGGTCGAGGCTGCCAAGGGCATCAAGGATGCCGGCAAAATTGCCGCATTCATCAAGGCAGTGAGAACCGCAGATTCTATATAAGCCAAATGCAAGATAATAAATACAACATGCCCGATGATCGTGGGCATTTCGGTAAGTATGGCGGCATCTTTGTCGCCGAAACACTGATCCCGGCTCTGGATGAACTCAGGGGCGCCTATGTGGCAGCCCAAAATGACCCGGAGTTCCGCGCCGAATTTGACTATGAGCTTGCGCATTACGTCGGTCGCCCTAGCCCCATCTACCATGCCAAGCGCTGGTCCCAGTTGCTCGGTGGGGCACAAATCTATCTGAAGCGTGAGGACCTCAACCACACGGGGGCTCACAAAATCAATAACTGCATTGGTCAGGCCTTGCTTGCCCGGCGCATGGGGAAGCCGCGCGTCATTGCCGAAACCGGTGCTGGGCAGCATGGTGTCGCTACGGCAACCGTGGCCGCGCGCTACGGTATGGAGTGCGTGGTTTACATGGGCAGCGAGGACATCAAACGTCAAGCAGCCAACGTTTATCGCATGAAGTTGCTTGGCGCCAAAGTGGTCCCCGTCGAGTCAGGCTCGAAAACGCTCAAGGATGCCCTCAATGAGGCCATGCGCGATTGGGTCACCCATGTGGCCGATACCTTCTACATCATTGGCACTGTCGCAGGCCCACATCCCTATCCGCTGATGGTGCGCGATTTCCAGTCGGTGATTGGCCGCGAATGCATTGGTCAAATGTCGGCGCTGGCGGGACGGCAACCGGATCAGGTGATCGCCTGCGTTGGTGGTGGTTCAAACGCCATGGGTATTTTCTACGACTATATTCCGCATGCCGAGGTCAAACTGGTTGGTGTCGAAGCCGCCGGACACGGATTGGCCTCCGGCAAGCATGCCGCTTCGCTGACGGCCGGCCGGCCGGGCGTATTGCACGGCAATCGCACCTATCTGCTGCAAGATGCCAACGGCCAGATCATTGAAACCCACTCGATATCCGCCGGCCTCGACTATCCGGGTGTTGGCCCCGAGCATGCTTGGCTCAAGGATTCCGGTCGGGCAGAGTATGTCACCGTCACCGATGATGAAGCCTTGGCCGCTTTCCACGATTTATGCCGACTCGAAGGCATTATTCCGGCGCTAGAGTCGAGCCACGCACTGGCCTATGCAGCGCGACTGGCCCCGACCTTGGCAAAAGAGCAGGTTTTGCTTGTTAATCTTTCCGGCCGCGGCGACAAGGACATGCATACCGTCGCCGAAAAATCCGGTATTCAGTTCTGATCATGTCGAGAATATCTGCCAAATTCGCCGCGCTGCAGTCTCAAAATCGTAAGGCGCTGATTCCCTTTATCACGGCAGGCGACCCTGAACCTGGCCAAACCTTGCCGCTGATGCGTGCGCTGGTCGCGGGCGGTGCTGACATTATCGAACTCGGCGTGCCATTTTCCGATCCGATGGCCGATGGCCCAACCATCCAGCGCGCTTCCGAGCGTGCCTTGGCCTACGGTGTCAGCTTGCGCATCGTGCTGGGCATGGTGCATGAGTTCCGCAAGAGTGATGCGACCACGCCTGTCGTGTTGATGGGTTATGCCAATCCCGTCGAGGCGTATGGAGCAGAAGAATTTGCGCGCGATGCCCGGGTAGCGGGTGTTGATGGCGTACTGATTGTTGATTACCCGCCGGAGGAATGCGCAGAATTTTCGCGGCTGATGAAAGCCGCGGGGATCGATCCGATTTTCCTGTTGGCGCCGACGACGGTGGAAGCGCGTTTCGCCGAGGTGGCGAAACTCGGTAGCGGTTATATTTATTACGTTTCACTCAAGGGTGTGACAGGCTCTGCAGCGATTGATATTGATGATGTGGCACGGCGTATTCCGGCCATTCGCGACAAGGTGGGCATGCCGGTTGGCGTTGGATTTGGCATCCGTGATGCCGTCAGCGCTGCGCGCATCGCGAGTGTTGCCGACGCCGTGGTGATCGGCAGCAAAATTATCGAAACCATCGAGCAGGCGCCAGCAGGCGAAGCGCCAGCACGTGTTACGGCTTTCCTGCGTGAGGTGCGCACAGCCATGGATAAAGAGGTGCAAGCATGAGTTGGCTCCAGAAACTTCTGCCGCCGAAGATCAAGCGCGCTGAAGGCGTGAAGAAATCCATTCCCGAGGGCTTGTGGTGCAAATGCCCAGCCTGTGAGGCGGTGCTGTACGCCACCGATTTGGTGCAGAACCTGGGTGTTTGCCCGAAGTGCAGCCACCATCACCGGCTCAAGGCGCGCGAACGGCTCGACTTGTTGCTCGATCCCGAAGGACGTTTCGAGATCGGTGCGGAAGTGCTGCCGCTGGATGTCCTCAAGTTCAAGGACAGCAAACGTTACCCCGATCGTCTGGCCGCAGCCAATGAAGATACGGGTGAATCTGACGCGATGGTGGTATTGCAGGGCGCAATCAAGACCTTGCCGGTGGTCGTTGCCTGCTTTGAATTTGATTTTATGGCCGGTTCGATGGGTTCCGTCGTCGGCGAGCGCTTCGTGCGCGGCGTGAATGTCGCCGTCGAAAACCAGCTGCCCTTCATCTGCATTACCGCTTCCGGTGGCGCACGCATGCAGGAAGGTTTGCTGTCCTTGATGCAGATGAGCAAGACGACTGCAGCGGTTACGCGACTGGCGCGGTACAAGCTGCCCTTCATTACCGTGCTTACCGATCCGACTATGGGCGGTGTGTCGGCATCTTTTGCCTTCGTTGGCGACATCGTCATGGCCGAACCGGGCGCGTTGATCGGTTTTGCCGGGCCGCGCGTGATCGAGCAGACGGTGCGCGAGACCTTGCCCGAGGGTTTTCAGCGCGCCGAATTCCTTATCGATAAAGGTGCCATCGACATGATTGTCGATCGTCGTGAGATGCGCGACCGCATGGCGGGTGTCCTGACCTTGTTGCAGCGTATTCCGGCCGTTTGATGACGGGCAATCCAGACCGCAGTCTGGAGGAATGGCTGGATCACCTGGAGCGCCTGCACCCGCGCGGCCAGGCGGGCATCGAACTGGGCCTGGAGCGTGTGCAACAGGTCAAATCTGCCTTGGGGCAAGCGCAAACCTGTCCGCTGATTACTGTGGGTGGCACGAATGGCAAGGGCTCGACCTGTGCTTTGCTAGAGCGCATGCTTCTGGCCGCCGGTTATCGTGTTGGCGTGTACAGTTCGCCGCACCTGCTGCACTACAGCGAGCGGGTGCGCATCAATGGAACATCAGCAGGTAACGCGGCTTTCTGCGCCGCCTTTGCGCGCGTCGAAGTGGCGCGTCATGATGTGCCTCTGACCTATTTTGAATTCGGCACTCTGGCAGCCTGGGAGATGTTTGCTGGCGCTGATCTGGATGCAATTATTCTCGAGGTCGGTTTGGGCGGTCGTCTTGACGCCACGAATATTTATGCTGCCGATTGCGCCATCGTTACGACCGTTGCGCTCGATCACATGGACTATCTGGGGGTAACGCGCGAGGCCATCGGGCGCGAAAAAGCCGCGATCTGTCGTGCGGGACGCCCGTTGATTTGCGGCGATGCTGACCCGCCACAAAGTCTGCTTGAAACTTGCCGTCTCGCCAGCGCCGACTGTTGGTCAATCGGCCGCGATTTCGGTTTTCTGCGCCAGGAAGGCCAGTGGCAATACTGGGGGCGGGACGGAAAAAAGCTCGGTGGCCTGGCTTTCCCAGCCTTGCGCGGCGATTGTCAGTTGCTCAATGCCAGTTGTGCCATGGCTGCGCTGGACGCCTTGCACGATCGCTTGCCAGTCACCGCGCAGGATATCCGGCGTGGTTTGTCAGAAGTTGAGATCACGGGACGTTGCCAGGTATTACCGGGACGACCGCAGATCGTGCTCGATGTTGCCCATAACCCGCAGGCGGCAACAGCCCTTGCGGCGAGCCTCGGTGGTATGGGTTTCGCGCGAACCACCTGGGCCGTGTTCGGCATGATGGCCGATAAGGATATTGCCGGCGTTGTCGAAGCTATGCAGTCGCGTGTCGATTGCTGGTTGCCCTGCGACCTGTCTGGGCCGCGTGCCGCGAGCGCCACAGCACTTGCGGAAATCCTTGCAAAAGTCGGCGCTGGCAAGACGGCGGCAGGCTTTGCCACGCCCGCAGATGCGTTCGCCTGGGCACTGGAGAACGCGAGCGACGATGATAGAATCCTCGCCTTTGGATCGTTCCTGACAGTAGCGGACGTAATGCGTTACCTCGGCCGCAAGGCATGACATGGCACAAGAAGATAAACGTGGTGAAGTGCAAGATGAGTCATTAGAGGGCGATGCGACGCAGCTCAAGAAACGTGCGCGTCGTCGACTGATCGGTGCCGTGGCATTGGCCATGCTGGCGGCCATTGTCCTGCCGATGGTCATGGATCATCAACCCGCGCCGCCGCTGCGGGATATTCAGGTACGTATTCCCAGTCCTGATGAAGGCGTGACGCAGCGCGTCACCCCTAAGCAAGCTGCCATGTTAGCGAAGGTGCAGGACGAGAAACCTGCGCCGATCCCAGCGCTTGAGCCCGCCATGGCTGCCAAGCCGGATCCGAAGTCCGCACCCGTTACCGAGGCCAAAGTCGAGGCCAAGGCTGAAATAAAGCCGGAACCCAAGGATGAAAGCAAGCCAGTGGCTGATGTATGGGAAGTGCAGCTAGGCGCCTATCAGGAACCCGGGCGTGTCAAGTTGTTATTGGGCAAGCTAAAGGAGTTGGGTATTCCTGTGTATACGGAAAAAGTCGATACGCCGAATGGCCCGCGGACGCGTGTGCGGGCCGGGCCATACCCCAGTCAGGAAGCTGCCGAGAAGGCGCGCGTGCGCGTCAAGATCGTCGGTGTCGACGGCCCCGTGGCCAAGAAGCAGTGACGGGGGCGCTATTGTTTTGGCGGCTTTGACAGTTTTTGATTACTTTGTCATCGGCGTAGTGGCCTTGTCCTTGCTGGTAGGCGTCTGGCGGGGTGTGGTGAGTGAAATTCTTGCATTGTTGGCCTGGGTGGTGGCATTCATTGCCGCACGCACCTGGTCGGGGTACGCGGGAGAAATATTGCCATTCGGACTGACCGATCCGCTTTGGCGGCATGTGGCGGGGTTTGTCGCCATCTTTCTTGTCGTGCTGATACTGTTTGCGTTGGCGCGTTGGGCTGTCTCGCTGCTTTTGAGTGCAGTCGGATTGGCACCGCTGGATCGATTGCTGGGCGCCGTATTCGGTGTTGCGCGCGGCGTGTTGGTGGCATGGGTAGCAGTGTTGCTGGCCGGGTTTACCGCCTTGCCGCAACAGCAATGGTGGCGGCAGGCGGTATTGGCGCCACCGCTTGAAACGGCGGTGCTTGCGGCGAAACCTTGGCTGCCACCGGATTTGGCAAAACGGATACGTTACCGATAGGGTGAGACGATGTGCGGCATTCTTGGTGTGGTCGCGACCACACCGGTAAATGAGTTGCTCTACGACGGTTTGCAGGTGTTGCAGCATCGCGGTCAGGATGCGGCGGGCATTGCCACGGCCGAGGGTGGGCGCTTCCACATGCACAAGGGTCCCGGTCTGGTGCGTGACGTATTTCGCACCCGCAACATGCGTGACTTGGTTGGTAATTGGGGCATCGCTCACTGCCGTTATCCGACGGCAGGTTCGGCTTCCAACGCTGCCGAGGCGCAGCCCCTCTATGTAAATTCGCCTTTTGGCCTGATGTTGGCGCACAACGGCAACCTTACCAACGCCGAGCCCTTAAAGCGTGACATGTTCCTGCAGGACCTGCGGCACATGAACACTAACTCGGATTCCGAGGTGCTGCTTAACGTGTTGGCGCATGAGTTGCAGGTTGCCTCGACGAAATATCAGGTCGACGCCGAAACCATCTTCAAGGCGGTGGCCGGCGTGCATCGTCGTGTCAAGGGCGCCTATGCCGTGGTGGCGATGATCGCCGGTTACGGGCTGCTGGCTTTCCGTGACCCCTATGGTATCCGTCCATTGGTGATCGGGCGGAACGAGACGCCACACGGCATGGAGTATCTCGTTGCTTCGGAAAGTGTGGCGATCGATACACTCGGCTTCCATTTCCTGCGTGATGTCGAGCCAGGCGAGGCGGTGCTGATCGACACGCGTGGCAAGTTCGTCAGCCGCCAGTGCGCCGAAAAGACCCTACACGCACCCTGCATGTTCGAGTATGTCTATCTGGCGCGTCCTGACTCCTTGATGGACGGCGTTTCGGTGTATGAATCGCGTGTCAAGATGGGTGAGTTTCTTGCCGACAAGATTCGTCACACCATGCCGCATCTTGCTATTGACGCAGTGATCCCGATTCCTGATTCTAGTCGGCCGTCTGCGCTTGAACTCGCCCGGCGGCTCGATGTGCCGTTCCGCGAAGGTTTTGTGAAGAACCGTTACATTGGCCGCACCTTCATCATGCCGGGCCAGGCCTCGCGCCGAAAATCGGTACGCCAGAAACTCAATGCCATCGCGCAGGAGTTTCGTGGCAAAAATGTTCTGCTGGTCGATGACTCTATCGTGCGCGGCACGACCAGCCGCGAGATCATCCAGATGGCACGTGATGCTGGCGCAAAAAAAGTGTATTTCGCTTCTGCCAGTCCGCCGGTGCGCCATGCCAATGTCTATGGCATCGATATGCCGTCACGCGCCGAACTGATTGCCGCCTACCGCAACGACGATGAAATCCGCCGGGAAATCGGTGCCGATGCGCTGATCTACCAGGATCTTGAGGCGTTGAAACAGGCCGTGCATGTCGTTAATCCTGCGCTGACGCGTTTTGACACCTCATGCTTCGACGGTCAGTACATCACCGGCGACATCAGTCCGGATTATCTTGTCAGCGTCGAAAATGCGCGTGGCAAACCTAGGTCGGGGGACGGTGATGGTGAGGGTGGTCAACTCGACCTCAACCTGGTGACGACGGAGTGAATGCAACATGAGTGAATCACCATTGCATATCGATACTCTGGCGGTGCGCGCCGGCCAGGAACGTAGCCAGTTTGGTGAACATGCCGAAGCGCTCTACCTGACCTCCAGTTTCGTCTTTGAAAGTGCGGCACAGGCCGCGGCGCGATTTTCTGGTGCAGAAGAAGGAAATGTCTATTCGCGTTTCACTAACCCGACTGTCACGATGTTTCAGGAGCGCCTCGCGGCCCTCGAAGGCGCGGAAAGTTGCGTAGCCACCGCTAGCGGCATGGCAGCAATCCTGTCAACCGTAATGGCGCTGCTCAAGGCCGGTGATCATATCGTCGCGGCACGCGGAATTTTTGGTGCCAGCCAGCAACTTTTTGGCACGATCATGCCGCGCTTTGGCGTCGAGAGCAGTTTTGTTCCTGGGAGTGCCCCGGCGGATTTCCGGAGCGCACTGAAACCGAATACCAAACTCGTCTTTATCGAAACCCCCTCCAATCCGCTGACTGAAGTGTTCGATATTGCCGCCATTGCTGCCGTAGCCCACGAGGCTGGGGCATGGCTGGTGGTCGACAACTGTTTCTGTTCACCGGTACTGCAACGCCCGCTCGAATCCGGTGCCGACTTGGTGATTCATTCCGCGACCAAATATCTCGACGGCCAGGGGCGCGTGCTCGGTGGCGCGGTGTGTGGCGGTAAGGTGCTGGTCGATGAGGTTTTCAAGTTTCTGCGCACGACCGGCCCGACGCTCTCCGCATTCAATGCCTGGGTGATTTTGAAGGGGCTGGAAACTCTCAAGATTCGCATGCTGGCGCAATCGGCAAATGCCCTCGAACTTGCCCGTCGGCTGGAGGCGCATCCTGCCGTTGCACGCGTGTTTTATCCTGGCTTGCCCTCACATCCCCAGCATTTGCTCGCCATGCGTCAACAGGCCACCGGTGGCGCCATCCTCGCCTTTGAGGTCAAGGGCGGGCGAGAGGCTGCCTGGCGCGTCATCGATGCGTGCAAACTGCTTTCGATTACCGCCAATCTCGGCGATGTCAAAACTACGCTGACGCATCCGGCCTCTACTACGCATGGCCGTATTTCCCCCGAGGCACGGGTGGAATCCGGTATCACCGAGGGCCTGCTGCGCATTGCTGTTGGTCTCGAAGCGGTGGACGATATTGAGGCCGATCTGCGCCGTGGGCTGGATGGCTGACTGCCCTGTAGCGGGCAAGCCGGGGTGTTCTTTGGCCGACTTGCCCGATGCCGGTGGCTCAGCGACGAACTGCTAGAATCTGCGCCCGGCGACCGTGCGTGTTATTAAAGTTGCCACCCGCCATACTCTTGCTGATTGCCATGAAACGTACCCGCTTTTCCCGCCGCACCAAGCAGACTCCCGATACCGATGAGTTGATCCGCCTTGCCTCGCAGTTGAGCCTCTCGGGCAGTCGACTGGAGGACGACTTCTGGGAACGTCGGCTGGCCATTCAGGTCGAGCGCCTGCTCACTGCAGGTAATGAGGCGACTTTGAATGCGGCGCTCGACCATTTATATGGCGCGGGTGGGCGGGCCTATGACGAATTGGCAGACATGGTGGAAGCTTGCGCCGAGTGCCGCCATCATCAGATGGCTGGGGTGGCGGGGCAGGATGCGCTGCTATTTGCCTCACCCGTATTGGCTTGGTCACGTTATGCTATTCCGGCTGGTTCGATTGCCCCTGAGGTGTTGGCGAGCTTGCGTGTGCACTTGCAGGCCCATGTCCTGGCCGCTGATGTCCACTTTGGCCTGGCTGACTTTTTTTACAGTCCGGATCAGTTGCCGCAAAGTTACTGCGACACTGCTGCATTGACAGAGAAATTGACCAAAGCTGCCTTGCATGGCCGCGACCTGAAACTCGATCCGGCCCAGATGGCCGAAACGATGAACTTCCTTTCGGATACCCGTTATTTGATTGGCGTGGTCTGTGCGCCGACGGGGGCACCGTTATTCCGCTGGCAGGAAGAGGACGGCAATCGTACCGACGCGCACAAGCAGTGGCGCGCTCAAGGTGGCGAGGCGTTGCGGCCGTTGTTGCCGGCCTGCGCGCTGGAACCCTTGATCCCGCAATCCTTCCATGCGGCGATCCGCGAGGCCGACCGCGCCTCGCGTCCGTACTCTCTGCGCTCGGCGGTTGCATTTTTGCAGACCACGCTGAATATTTCCGCAGCTAATTTGCGTGCAGTGGTGGCGCCATATTACGATCGCCAAATCGAGGAGTTTCGTATCGGCTTTACCTTGGGCGATACCGTAGAGGTGGTGCATGGTGTGGTTTGGCCATTGCTCGAAAATGAGGAGGAGGCTGCCGAGGCGCCCGGCCAGATCGAGGCGGTGCTTAATGAGGCAGGGGTGCCCGAGGTGCTGATTCTCGATCACCGCTTCCCTCTGGAATATTGTGATGATTGCGGCGCTCCCCTGTATCCGAACCCTGAAGGCGAGCCGGTGCATGCCGAATTGCCCGAACAGGAAGAAGAGGCGGCTCCCCGCCACTTGCATTGATTTATGGCAGCGCTGTCGAGTCTCGATGCATTGATCGGGGCCTTGCGCTGTCTGCCCGGTGTCGGGCCGAAATCGGCCCAGCGCATGGCCTATTATTTATTGCAACATGATCAGCCTGGCGCCGCGCGGTTAGCGCAGGCATTGGATGTTGCCCTGAAAACGCTGCGCCGTTGTGAGCGCTGCAACAGCTTTACCGAAGCTGCGGTGTGTGAGCGTTGTTTGTCGCCCAAGCGCGATGCGGCGCAACTCTGTGTTGTAGAAATGCCCGCCGACCTCAATACGATGGAGCAAACCCATGCCTATCGAGGCCTCTACTATGTACTGATGGGGCGATTGAGTCCGCTGGATGGGGTCGGGCCGCGAGAGTTGGCTTTTGATCGCCTTTTGGTGCGTGCCAGCGATGGCTTGGTCAAGGAGGTCATTCTCGCCACCAATTTAACGCACGAGGGCGAGGCGACCGCGCATTATCTGTCGGAAATGTTGCACGCTCGCGGCATCAAGGTGAGCCGTATTGCGCGAGGCTTGCCGCTTGGGAGCGAGCTCGAATATTCAGATGCGGCGAGTGTGGCGCAGGCGCTGCTGGAACGTCGGGATTATTGATGAGGTGCCAAGAATCGCTCCATGATGGTGTGCTCGCCGTTGGAGATCATAAGTCGCCGCTAATTTGCACTTTAATACCGCTACAGACTTGGGTATAATTGTGCGCGGTTTTTAGTATTTGCATTTTCACTTTTCAGGAAACCCACCATGAGTTGTGACGATAAAGTGGATTGTGGCAGGCGCCGGTTGCTCGTTGCGACGTCAGTTGCCGGAGGTGTGGCAGGCGTAGCTGCTGCGATACCGTTTGTTAGTACTTTTGCACCTTCCGAACGCGCCAAATCAGCCGGCGCTCCCGTTGAGGTTGATATCAGTAAGCTAAGTCCGGGTCAGATGATGACCGTTGAGTGGCGAGGTAAGCCGGTATGGATCATTCACCGTACCAAGGAAATGCTCGACGGCCTGGCCAAGAATACGGAGAAGATTTCTGATCCGGGTTCAACCCGCCCGATGCAGCCAGAGTATGCCAAGAACGAGTTCCGCTCGATCAAGCCGGAGTTTCTGGTGGCTATTGGTATTTGTACTCACCTGGGTTGTTCGCCGTCCGAGAAATTCAAGGTTGGTGCCGAGTCGGGTGTTGATGCCGAGTGGCAAGGCGGTTTTCTCTGTCCCTGCCATGGTTCGACTTTCGATCTGGCCGGCCGTGTTTTCAAGAACAAGCCGGCGCCGGATAACCTCGAAATTCCGCCGCACGTCTATTTGTCCGATGCCAAGATTTTGATTGGCGAAGACAAGAAGGGAGCTTAAGGAATGGCTGCGTCTAACGTTGAAAAATACAAGTCCGACGGTACGCCTGTCGGTGGTCTGCTGGAGTGGGTTGACGCCCGCTTCCCGTTGATGTCGTTGTGGAACGATCATCTGGCCAAATATTACGCGCCGAAGAACTTCAACTTCTGGTACTTCTTTGGATCTCTGGCGCTGATGGTGCTGGTGATGCAGATCGTCACCGGCATTTTCCTGACGATGCACTACAAGCCAGATGCTTCGCTGAATGCTTCCGGCGTGCCGGTGGCCTTCGCCAGCGTCGAGTACATCATGCGTGATGTACCTTGGGGCTGGTTAATTCGCTACATGCACTCGACGGGCGCATCGGCCTTCTTCATCGTCGTCTATATGCACATGTTTCGCGGCATGCTTTACGGTTCCTACCGCAAGCCGCGCGAACTGATCTGG
>Ga0315268_10002056_pt1 | contig 22977 bp, 36 predicted proteins | sample C1_top_MG_FD_204535 | JGI IMG/M metagenome (GOLD analysis project Ga0315268, IMG submission 204535) | Sediment microbial communities from Yellowstone Lake, YNP, Wyoming, USA - C1_top | ecosystem: Environmental > Aquatic > Freshwater > Lake > Sediment | place: USA: Wyoming | collected 2017-08-01 | reverse complement strand
GTCGTCTTGGTAGAAAACCGCTGCGCGACCTTGATGTCACGTTGCAGAGTCGGCCCAAGTGCCATCGGCAGGGATGACATCAAGGCCTGGGTCTGCATATAGGTGTCGGAACTCAGCGCGAAGCCCATGCTGCGCCAGATCGCTCTGGCTGCCTCATCCGCTTCGGCGACGGCATCCGGACTCGGAAAGAGCAGCACCTGATGGTAAAGGCGCATTGCACCGCCGCCTTCGTCGTAGGCATCCTGCAACAATTTCCAGTCCGCCGCACGCTTGCTTACGTCCGGTAGCGCCTTCCCCATCGGGCTCTCGGATACCTGAATTGCCCGAGCCGTTTTCATCTGCGTCAGATTCTTGTGCTCGTCGTAATTCAGAGTCTGCGCACCCATGGTGATGAGGAAGGGGCAGGGGTAGCCCATGGAGCCCTTGTTTGCGTCACCCAACATGCTGGCAACCTGATGCAGCTCAAACTGCTTTGGATATCCTTGCGCCGAATGTGCGCGGACACATACCGCATCCCCTTCAGGCGAACGCAGGGTAATTCCGAGCCTTCCGACAGATGCCACGGTGTCGCGGGCAATCATCTGGTAGCGCAGCGCCTGGCCATCGTCATAGCTGACCGGATCAGCAGAGTGCTGGCAAGGACTCAGCATGGTGCGTACCCAAGCGATGAGATCCTTTGCCTGCCAGACCCTCTCGAACTGGTAATACGTCTTCAGTTTGGATACCTGGGCATCACGCAGGGCGATGATGCGTTCCAGCGTGTGGTATTCCACATCCTTCACCGGCATCGTGACAGACAGCAGTACCCGGTAGCGACGCATCACGCTTGGGCGCGAGCCAACGGGAGGGATCAGCGAGGCGCGCCGATAATGGGCAGCACGCTCCGCCGTCATGCGATCAATTAATGCTCGCTGGGCGTCATCCAGCAGCAATTCAGGCCGAACCACATTCTGGAAATCGGTTAGAAAGCCAACAATATCGGGGCTTCCCCACAAATGAATCTGCACCCCAGCACCAGTTGGCATGTCACGGTAGATTTCCTGAAATAGGCGTGCCATGTCGTCTGTTGCGCCAGTCTGCGGATTCATTTCAATGGCGTAGCCAATCGCCTCGATGCTGCCTTCTGCCTCTCCTTCGATGGCGAAAAGCTTCTCGGTCTCCCAATACCCGGTCCATGGCAGAAGATCTGAAAAGCGGTTGTATTCCTGCCGCGTGGTGAAGTGGTTCTCGTCAGCCACAGGGGAGGGTGTCGCAAGGTCATCCTCGTGGGTCAGCCACGATTTGAGCGATATAAAGGGTTGCGCCAGCGCAGACATCATGGTTTGCCGCCCCCCTGACCTGGCACGCTGGGCAGCACGGTTGCGCCTTCTGAGCGTTCGTCCTCTGACTTTTCCTTGACCTTAAGCGGGAACACCGGTTTGTACGAATCACGAATCTGATTTTGGTTGGATTCGATCAACCACTTGCCATGGTGAACTACCGTATAGAGATAGTGCTGGTCGTGTAGATCGCCGTCCGTATCTTCCCAGGGGGCGACCCATACTCGCAGCACCAGCGGCGCCATACGGATCGGATCGCCACTGTTCGGCGTCGCCAGGTCGCGTGGCGAGAAGTAGCCAGGAGGCGCCACTTGCACGGCATCCTTTGCACCCCTGTTATCCGCACCATCAGGGGGAGTGTTCTGGGTTTTCGGTTGCTGTCCTGGCAATGCGTCAACCAGCGAATTGGCGTATATACCCGATACCGATGAGCAGACCACCCCATCCGGGGCCTGACAGGTCAGCTCAGATTTGGAGCCGGAGAGACCGGAGAATGAAGAACAGCCCGAAGTTATCAAGATCACTGCACCGAGCGATAGATACGCCATCTTCATTGTGTGTCCCCCTGAACATTGGCCGTGACAGGTTTCTTCACGGCATCAAGCCAAGTGGAAATCCGCGCGGCAGCCGCAGCTCCCGGCATGGTTCGGCCATCACTAGCCACCAAGAATGGCGTACCGCTGATCCCCAACTTCTCAGCCAGAGGTAGAACCGATTGATGCGGCGCTTCACATCCTTTGGTCTTTTTGGGAACCGTGCCATCAAGCATCAGAGCGGACCAGGCTGCTGAGCGATCCTTGCTGCACCAGACCGAATCGGCCTTCGCACGCGAATCAGGATGAAGCTGCTCAAGTGGCATTAGGAAGGTGTAGACCGTCACGTCATCCACTTTCGCCAGTTCCTGCTCCAGTTTCTTGCAGTACGGACAGTCTGGATCCGAGAACACAACTAGCACTCGATGACCCTGGCCATGCACGGTCTTGATCGCGTATTGCAAGGGGAGGGAGGCGAAATCGACAGCAGGTGACGCCGGCTGCGCAGCCTCAGCTCCGGAGGTGATGTCCTCCTGCTTCTCCATATCGAACATGCGCCCGAAAATGAAATACCGACCCGTCTCTTCCACGAAAGCGACATTGCGCCCCATCTCGACTTCGTAGATACCCGGCAGCGAAGTGGTGGAAATCTTTCCGAAACGTGTCTTCGGGTACATCAGCCGCAGATTGCGCTGCACTGCGACCAGATCGTTTCCCCGCGTCAAACCACCAGGATCAATTACGGCAGCGTCTACAGCGTCACTTTTCGACTTTGTCGTCCCCTCAAATTTGGTGGCATCACGTTGCACATCCTGAGCCAGCACAAATCCCGGCATGCAGGACAGAAGCAAAAGTTGGGTAAGCAGGGCATTCATTCTGGTTTGGGGACTCATGTTCATTTCCGTCTCTCGACACTCGCGCCGCGCGTCAGCACCACGTCGACCACGCGACCACCGTCTACCTCAATAATCGGGAACAACTGTTCGGCCAGCTTGATGTAATACTTTGCGAGCGTATCCATCGCATTGCCCACCCCTTTCGCAAGGCCGTACTGTGCTATCTCCCCGGTATTCACCGTACTGGTAGCGCCCAACGGGGAGACCGATGTTGTTGTTAATGACTGTGAGAATGCGTCGCCAATCCCGGAGCCAATCCCTGCAAGGAAGGCATTTGCCAGCACTTGACCCTGCTTGGTCACCAGCCTTCCGCGCATGCCGGCTTTTCCATCTTCGCCTGCGACATATCCCTTAATTGCCACGTCTACTGCACCACCTTTCTGGTCGATGCAGGACATGCGATCCGTTCTCACATAGGCACGCTCAGAAGATAGATCGCCATAGCCATTGGCCGTAACCACGCAATCTTTCATGTCGGCCAGGTAGCGATTGGGTAACTGCGCCGGATCAAGTACCCGCATTAACATCGGATGTGGATTGTTTTGTGCCTGTCCACCCGTCGGTGCATCCAGACCTGCCAGTAGCACCACGCGCATGAATGTCCCGGCAGGAAGATAGTTCTCAGCCGATGCCTTCTCTTCGTTGTCTGATGAGGGTGTCGTGCCGGCGGCTTGTGGCTGCACCTGCGATGCGGCAGACACAGCCACCGTAGAATCGGAAACTTCGAGCGTGAACGCGCGCTTCACCACGGGCTGCATCGGCGCATTCGTATCCATGCCAGGCTGTGCGAACTGTCCAGGCCTTCCAGGTGGCGGGGGAGGGGGCGGCAATACCGCCGATCCCATGGGTTGCAGCGGGCGTAAATTGACGTCGGGCTGCATTGCCGCTGCCGGGGGTGGCATCGGCACTTCGTTGATTCCCGCTCCGGCGGTGCCTTGCATGGTGGCTCCGCCACTACTTGGTGGGCTATTCACCATGTTCTGCTTGATCGCAGCGATTTCCTTGTTCAGCACCTCGATCTTCGATGCTTCGTTCGCCCGCCAAACATCCTTGTCATTCAGTTGCTGTCCCGGAACGGCCAGGTTGAGGCTGACCTGTTCAGGCTTGTCCACAGGAGCCAGATCGGTTTTCTTGCTACCGGAGTCGGCGAACCATGCCGCAGCCAAGGCCACCCCGACAATCACGGCGCCGACGCCACCTGCCATCATGAGTTGCTTCTTGCGGGCGGGAGAAGCCTTGAGTGTGGGTATGATTTTCGCCATTACCACACCCCTTCGTTCCGTTTCACCACAAAGACCTGGGTGCTGCGACCCGGCTCAATGGTCAAGTCGAGAACCGACACAGCCAGCACGCCTTTTTTGTAGAACTCCTGTTCGGCCACTCGAATCGGGGCATCGCTGACATTGAACAGGCGGTACTGTTCACCCACCAGTGAATTCCCGGTTAGAACACGCTCCAGCGCAAAGCGGGAGCCAGTCCAGAGTCGGATTTCCTCCCATGTCTTTTTTTCCTCAAGGCCTCCCGGCAAGCCTTCACCCGCCAATGCCCGGATCATTTTCTTGATCGCCTGCTGGTAACTGGCGGCACGTTCAATCTCGCCAGGCTTGGATGCAACAGAAGCAGGGGCAGCCGTTTCCTTGATCACGATTGTTTCCCCCGGAATATCCTGGGGCTGCAACACCAGCGTGTAGGTTTTCCCGCTTTGACTGAACACAAACACTCCGAACGGATCCTTGGCCAAGGGCTGGATCAAGGCCTGCCCGGTGGTGGCGTCCGCGCTGCCAGTGAGCATTCCGTCGTCTGCGGACTTGACCAGGCGAACCCGGCCTCCCTCGATCGAGATGCGATTCAAGTCTCTCAGACTCACCTTGACAAACAGGGTCTTGCCCTCGACGCCTTCCACTACCTGCATAGCGTGAGAGGACGGCGCGGTAAATAAGCAAAACAGGCTAAGGAGTAGTGATTTCTTCAAACGGTCGGGCAGCATTCTTACCTTCTCTCATACCGGTCAGCAGCACACGGCCACCGCGTTGGACAAACTCAAATACGTAGGTTTTGTTCACCTGTGATGTTCTGCTGTCTCCCAGATAGGTGTTGAGTACACCCTGAACAGCGATGCGTTGCTTTGCCTCGTCCGGCATGACCATCGCGATCGCCATGAAGGTGCTGGCGTTATCAGCCTTGATCTTTTGGGCATAAGCGCCGGCTTCGATTTCCAGCTTCCCGTAGAAGCGGGGGTCGATATAGGACTTGAGTGTGCGGTGATTAAAGTCCACGTTCTGTGGCGTCACATCGAAGTAGAGTTGGGCCAGAAACACACCCATCTCGATCAGATATTCTTTTGAGACCTTGTCGTCATCGACCCAGAATGTTGTGTGGATCGTCGGTGGAACCAGTGTTTCGCGGTGTGTATCGCCTCTCGACAGGAAGGCAATCAACATCAAAAGCAATGCGAGCTGCGACAGGGCGAACATCATTACAGTCCATCTGCGCACCCCGAGAGTGACGGCCACCTGGCCGCTCAGTTTGTCTATTCTCATCAGCCAATGAACTCTCGTATGCTCGAAGGTGGTGTTGCCTTCATTCCCAGATTGACGGGTAAATGCCAATACAGCAGGTGCATGCCATAAGCTCTGTGCTGGCCGAATTTGGCTTTACGGTAGAGCCAGGCCATCACCAACCCGAACACCGTGAAGCTCACGAGCCAGCCTGTAATCAGACCGAATACAAAGAAAGACATGAACAGCATGGCCACGTCGAAATCCCACCACATGAACTTGGGAGGGTCGTCCAGGCGGGTCGGAATCGTTGGTAAATCTTGATTGGCCATGCTGTTCAGTCCGTTGATACTTCGCTTAAATCACAGCGGCGAACATGCCGTTGATGATCGTCGGGCCAAGGCCGAAAACGATGGCGAATACAATGCCGATCAGCGCCGGCATGGCAGTGGACTTGGCGAAGCCGACGAGCGCACCTGTCACAAACGCCGCGATCGCCAGAGCTTTGCCCAGATAGCCTTCGGCCCATCCCACCAACATGTCGAACAGCGCTTGGAATTCTGTACCGGTCACACCACCGCCGGCGGTGGTGGCCCATGCCGAGCTGACCATCAGAGCGGAGAGAAGCCCGCCAACAACGACTTGTTTTTTGCTGAACATTTTCATGAAATTCATTTGATTCTCCTTGAGCGCGTGTATTGAAAGATTGGTTTCATGGTCCCGATGTCTCAGCAGTCTCAAGGTCTCGCATCACGATGTGGCGCACCAAATCCAGCATGGCTTGCCTCGCTGTCCCATCGTTCAGACAGTATTCAATGGCGGCTGTGGCCAGCCGCCTTTCCAAGAACAGGTTCCTGTTGGGAAGGGCTCTCCCAAGCTCCTGCAGCTTGAGTTTGGTTTCCTCGCGCACGAGGACTGCCTTGTATCCCGGTTCGGTAGTGTTTTTTGTCATTCCCAATCCCTATTCTTTAATGCTGATCACCGCGCGTCTTGCACCAGGGTTGGTGCTGGGCGGATGCTCGATGCAGCATCGCGAATCGACTTTGATGTTCCGGTTCGGGACTCCATTGGCATGCATAAAAACCGCGACCGCCATTCCGCGCTTGTACGCCAGGGTTTCGTTAAATCGCTTGTTGCCTACCTGATCAGTGCTGCCAAGAATCAGAAAACGTCTAGCGTCACGATGCCGTTCGAGAAATGCCTTGAGCTTGGCTTTCTCGGTCTGACTGAGCCAGGCCGAGGCCAACATAAAACGAACTGAAGTAGAGGAATGCGCGGCGACCGGCTTAGCAGCGCTACCCGATACCTTCGCGGGAATGGGAACGGCTACATGCAGGTCAAGCACCTTTGCCGTCCTTGCAGGGCAATCGTTTTCATGACACATGACATAAGCGCTGATGGAATCGGACTGCGTCACTTGCCAGTCGGCACCCATCGACGAACTTGCCCAGACCAAGGCAAGCAATGTGAACATGTGTTTCATGAGGATTTCCTCATTGCCCGGTAGACTTTCCAGGCATAGCCATTTCGTGCGCGGCGGCATTCATCGCCTTTAAGTCGAGTGCAAGCCGCGTTGTAAGCACCGACCGCTTCCCACGAAGCGCCATATCGAGTGAAGTTGTTCGCCAGCACCCAGGCACCTAGCTTGACGCTGGTACAGGCATCGTAGAGGTGTGCCTCGGTGTATCCGAGTGACTTGATTGGGTTCCTCCGCAGCCACCGGGTATTGATCTGCATCAGCCCAATGTCCTGAGACTGCGTACTCGCTGTGTGAGTGCTGTTAACCGCATGCGGTCTCATATTCGACTCAACTTGGGCCACCGCCTTCAGCAAGAGTGGTGAGACCCCGTACATCGCTCCCGCCTCATCAAAACAGAAGGCGTGGGCTTGGGTATAAAAAAGGGCTGTCAGGAGAACAACCCAAGGGGAGGAGAGAGAATCCATGGGGCGAATGCTAGGGATGCGCTCATCCCGCTTCCAGCGGAAATCAAAAGAATGTTTTTTTGATTGATTGCTGAAAATAAAATCAGAAATGGATAAAATGATCGGTTGCCCGAAAAACGAAAGCCCAATAAGGGCGAAGGGACTTACCCGAAAGGGCTTGTTCGCTTGAATAGACGCGAACACAAAGGAATACGGGGGCTTAAGGGAAACTGCTTACCGGTTAAGGGCTAAAAATGGCTGACCTAATCGCGCGCGCCAACTTGCGCACTAGCGGAAATCACCAAAAAGCTTTCAAGAGAAGAAGCTCAGAATTTGAGCTGACAAAAAGTGAAAGTTCGGGTCGCTCCTGTCAGAAAAAAGATCGGTCAGGTTCAGCCATTGGCGTAGTGGGGGGGGTGCGTTACTGGGCGGCTGGTGTAGGTCAGTAAGCGGCCTGTCGTGAAATCGGCACGTACTTCTGTTGATCGGTTGAAACCGCAGGCCATTGCGGCCACCCATGGTAAGCGCCGTGGAAGGCTGCTCGAGCACCGAAACTGACACTCAAGATTGCGCATAGAAATGTGATTTTCAAAGAAATGATTCTGTCTTGCTGCTTCCGTTTCAAAGGACGTTTGGCTTCACCCCATTCACTTTGCAAGCAATGTCCTCAGGGTTTTCGCGGCGAGGGAAAATCCTTCAGGCAGCAGCGTCCGGATGGATTGCTGGTGTCGCATGAGCAATTGCCATGTTTGGTTTGAGCCACGACATAGTCCTTGATGCCCGTGTCGTTCAACGCATCGGTGCGGGTCACGCCAAAGCAGTAGCAGAGAGCGGCATCGCCCGATGCTTCCTTCACACCCACCGTGGTTCGAAGCTGCGATTTCAATAGGGTTGAGCCGTCATCGCCAAAATAGACGACATCACACGCCGGGTCGTGACAGAAGAAGTAACGCGCTGCCTGGGCGGTCCACTTCCAGGCTTCGTATAGGTGATGGGAAATGGTCTTGGCCGACACTTCGGCGCAGGCCGTTCCGCAAACCCGGCACGGCAGCTTATGCGGAGGGGGTTTGCTACATGCGGTGGATGAACAACAATCGGACATGACGTGTTACCCCGGCCGTGAGTCGATACGCCGCTGCACTGGCGGCTTATTTGACGAGCTGAGACGGGTAACCGGCATTCGTTGTCGCCTGAATGAGCGCTTTCACGTTCGTCCTGGCGTCATCGAAAGTGACTGTCGCGGATCGGTTCTCGAAATGGACCTCGGCCTTGGTCACCCCATCCACTTTGGCCAACGCCTTCTTGACGGTGATCGGGCAGGTGGAACAGGTCATGCCAGGCACCGAAAGGTTTACGGTCTGGGGCGCGGCCCAGACTGTCATGGAGGCAAAGGCGGAAAGCGCGAAAGTGGCCAGCGCGAAGGGGGTAATCAGCTTTTTCATGAGACGTTCCTTTTCAGTAAAACAAGGGCATAACGTAGGGAAAACCGAGCGCGATCAGCACTAATACCGCCACGCCCCAAAACAACAGCTTGTAGGTGGTTGTCACGTGTGGCAACGCGCAGACCTCTCCCGGCTTGCAGGCCGTGGCCGGACGCCAGATGCGTCGCCAGGCGAACACCATGGCCACGACGGCCACGCCGGCGAGAAAGGGGCGATAGGGCTCAAGCACGGTGAGGTTGGCGATCCATGCCCCGGAAAACCCGAGCGTGATCAGCACCAGTGGCCCAAGGCAACAGGTGGTGGCGAGAATGGCGGACAGTCCGCCGATGAATAGAGCACCGCGGCTCTTGCTGGGTTCGGTCATGCGTTTCTCCGTTTGGACACTGGGTCAAACGGTGTAATCTTAAATCTGTACTCAAGTACGGACTCAAGCGTTATGAAAGCAAAAACGAACAGCACTTCCATCGGTGGGTTGGCCGGCGCCGCAGGCGTCAATGTTGAGACCATCCGCTTCTATCAGCGTAAAGGTCTGATGCCGGAACCTGATCGGCCCTACGGTAGCATCCGCCGCTATGGCGAGTCCGATCTGGCGCGCCTGCGCTTTATCCGATCCGCTCAGCGACTGGGTTTCAGCCTGGATGAGATTGCCGAGTTATTGAAGCTGGAGGATGGTGCCCACTGCGAAGAGGCGCGAACGCTCGCCCAGCACAAACTGGAAGATGTGCGTCGAAGACTTTCAGACCTTCGTCACATGGAGAGCGCATTAACCCAGCTTGTCGAACACTGCTCGGCGAACCGGGGCAAGGTCACCTGCCCGCTGATCGCTTCACTGCAGGATGCTGGGTGAAGGACGATTAAATTAAAGCGGCTGCCAAAAAGATGGGGCAGGTCTTCAAAGGCACATTCCTCTGCGCAATCTTGAGGGTCAGTTTCAGTTCTCGAAGCAAACTATCACGGAGCTTCCCATGGACATCCGCTTAGGCCGACGACCCGTCGCCCAGGCATCCCAAGTGTCAGGCCGCCACACAGCACCGGACACATTTATCTAGGCAACGCGAAGAGCTGCTTTGAAAGGATTAGTCGGTTGGACCGGATCCTGAGTAGAAGGTTGTGGCCTATTCACCCATTGAACTGGTATGCCATTCCAGTCATCCGCAATTCCACAAAGCGACAACTCAACAACTTGAAAATCCGAAACCAGGTCTACGCACGTTATCCGGGAGGCATCCGTGCAGTGATGTATGCTAGAAAAATGAACGGCAAAACCATGAAACTTACGCTTGTCGGCACGGGCGAGCCGCTGCTGCGACTGCAAAAGCGCTTGGGATGCGCCGCGACCGAGTTGGGCGTGACGCTGCAACTCGACATCGAGAAACATCCCGGGGCGGTCGGCCTGCGCTACGGACAGACCCCCGCGCTTCTGGCGCAGGGCCGGTGCGTCGTCAGCGGCCTGCCGCGCACCGAGGAAATTGTCGCTCTCCTGCGCACACTGCCGGACACAACCGAAGGCACGCAAGCATGACCTGCCTGATGCGCGCCTGGGACCGCCACGAAGCTGAACTGCGGGGCTGGCTGCGAGGCAGACTGGGCAACGCCCACGACGCCGAAGACCTGCTGCAGGATCTGTTCATCAAGGCCCTGCGCCATGACAAGAAATTCTGCGAAATCGCCAACACCCGCGCCTGGCTGTTCGAAGTGGCCAGGAACGCGCTGGCCGACCGACTGCGCCTGAAAAAGGAACAGGTGGAACTGCCGGACGATCTGGCGGCCCAACATGAAGAGACGCCCGCCGTCGAGTCGCTTGCCGCCTGCCTACCGCGCGCGCTGTCCGAGCTGTCGGAGGAAGACCGTGAAGCCATCACCCGCTGCGACCTCGAGGGCATGAGCCAGGAAGACTACGCGCGCCTCAAGGGGCTCAGCCTGCCGGGCGCGAAGTCGCGCGTGCAGCGCGCCCGCAAGCGGCTGCGAGAACACCTCAGCGAAGCCTGCCAGGTGAAACTGGACGATGCGGGCAAGGTCTGCTGCTTCGTCCCGCGCGACGCCAAGACCTGATTTCATTTTATTGTCACAACCCTGCATCCTTTCGCGGGGTCGTTCGTCTTCTTGGTCACAACCTACACGGAAGTCACCCATGCACGCATTCGCCCTTCAGCTGAAACGCTGGCCCAGCCGGCAGCCGATCCTGTTCCTGGTCGTGGCCGCCGCGATCTGGTTCGCCCTCTATCAGGCGCTGATCCCGGCGTCCGAGGCGCTGGTCGCCGCGCTGCCGATCGATCGCGACAGCCATCTGGGCGGCGCGCTGCAATTCTTCTTCTACGACACGCCCAAGGTCCTGCTGCTGCTGACTGGCATCGTCTTCGTCATGGGCATCGTGCATACCTTCGTCTCGCCGGAGCGCACCCGCGCGCTGCTGTCGGGTCGCAGGCTCGGCGTGGGCAACGCAATGGCGGCCTCGCTCGGCATCGTCACGCCGTTCTGCTCGTGCTCGGCGGTGCCGCTGTTCATCGGCTTCCTGCAGGCCGGGGTGCCGCTGGGGGTGACCTTCTCCTTCCTGATTTCCGCGCCGATGGTCAACGAAATCGCGCTGGCGATGCTGTTCGGCCTGTTCGGCTGGAAGATCGCCGCGCTGTATCTCGTCATGGGGCTGGCCGTCGCCATCGTCGCCGGCATCGTCATCGGCGAGCTGAAAATGGAACGCCATCTGGAAGACTGGGTGCGCGCCTTGCAGAACTCGCAGGTTCCGTCGGCCGTCGTCGAGGGCCCGATGAGTTGGGGCGAGCGGGTCGAGAACGGTTTCCACCACGTGCGCGAGATCGTCGCCAAGGTGTGGATCTACATCGTGCTGGGTGTGGCGCTCGGAGCCGGTATCCACGGCTACGTCCCGGAGGACTTCATGGTCTCCATCATGGGCAAGGATGCACCCTGGTGGGCGCTGCCCGCAGCCGTGCTGATCGGCGTACCGATGTACACCAACGCCGCGGGCGTCATCCCCATCGTCCAGGCGCTGCTCGCCAAGGGGGCCGCGCTGGGTACCGTGCTGGCCTTCATGATGAGCGTGATCGCGCTCTCGGCCCCGGAAATGATCATTCTGCGCAAGGTGCTGAAGCCCCGCCTGATCGCCACCTTCGTGGGTGTCGTGGCCTCCGGCATATTGCTGGTGGGCTATGTGTTCAACGCGCTTCTTTGATTTTTACTACTTTTAAGGAATTGACCATGAAAGGCAACAAAGCCGTCCGCATGATGTCGGCCATGATCCTGAGCGCGCTGGCGCTCACCCACTTCACGGGGCAGATGAACCTGCTCGCGCCTTCGTGGCTGTGGCTCGCCGCCTTCGTCGGCTTCATGGCCTTCCAGGCCACCTTCACCGGCTTCTGCCCGGCCAGCAAAATGCTTGGCGATGGCAAGAAGGCCGGCGCCTGCTGCGGCGGTTGAAGGAGAACTCCATGAGCGAAGCCCCCCTGCATCAATCCATCGTCGCGCTGGTATCGCTGGCGGCGAACATCGCGGCGAACCACCCCAAACAGGGCCTTTGCCAAGTCGACCGGCTGAAGTCCATGGGCGTGTCGCAGGCACACATCAACGCCGTGGTCGATATCGCCCGCCACATCCGCGATGAGGCGGGTGAGAAGCTCGACTACAGCTTCGACCAGGCGATGGCCACGGGTGTAACGCCCCCGGCCGCTGCCCCGGTCGAAGGCGAAGTCTGCTGCACGCCGACCGCGTCCGGCCAGTCCTGCTGTTGATATTTTTCTAACGCCATTTACATTCAAAGGAGCAAACCATGTCGCAAATCAAGGTACTCGGAACCGGCTGTGCCAACTGCAAGACCACCCTCAAGCTGATCGAGGACGTCGCCGCCGAAAAGGGCGTAGCGGTGCAACTCGAAAAGGTCGAGGACATTCAGGCCATCATGGGCTACGGCGTCATGTCGACGCCGGGCGTGGTGATCGACGGCAAGGTGGTGCATGCAGGCGGCGTGCCGAGCCGCGAGAAGATCGCCGGCTGGCTGGCCGGGACGGCTGATGCGCCTGCTGCGTCAGCTTCCAGCAGCAACTGCTGCAGCGGCGGCAATTGCGGCTGAGGCCTGAACATGAGCAGCCAACCTTTTGAAATATCGATCACCGGTATCTGGTGCGGCAGCGGGATCGTCCGCGCCAAAAAAGCCATCCTGGCCGTGGCTGGCGTAAGCGCCGTCAAACTCGATCTGCCCCGCAGCATCGCGATCGTGGAAGGCGAATTCGATCATGCGGCGGTGGTCGCCATCGTCAAGCAGATCGTTCAGGACGGCGCCGACCGGCTGGCGCGCGGCGCGGGCAAAGCCGAAGGCGGGACGTGTGGGTGAGCGCATGAGACCTGGCATGGCGCCCATTCCGGTTTCAGGGTGCGCACTTCACCTCGAACAAGGTGTGCTGGAAGTGTTCGGCGCGTACCTTTTCAGGCATTGCGCGTCTCTTCGGTGGACGATGCGCCAGTGCATCTCGACGCCTGACTTTTTCCTGATCATCGCTTCTGCAGCGATTTTTTAGCACGAATACAGGACCGATATGCAACTCCAAAATTTCACCCCATTCCTGTTTGCCAGCGCATACATGTTTTCCGCTTCGTCCGCTTTCGCGACAGCGGAGGGTTTCGAGTGCCATGCGCGGATGACCGTCCACGGGAATCCGAACATAAAAAAGGGCGATTTCTCGCCTGCCGTCGAATTCGCCCATATCGAATTCGTCTCCAACATGGTTGGCTTTGGCGCCACCGGCGGCCGCACGCAGGAAATCACCCTCGCGGACAGCAAACTGTTCCTGGTGAAAATGAATCAGGGCGAACTCGAAACCCGCCACAAGGCGGACAAGGTCGAGGGGGCTGTTGTGCTGGTGGCAGGCACCCCCAAGGCATGGAAAACCTACGGCAAGGCCGATGGCGTCAGCTCGTTCGACGGCCTGGGTTTCTTGCTCGACGGCGCGGTGGATGACATGGGCTGTGACGATAGCGCCCACGTCCCATTCAGGATCACAGCCCATGCCAATTCGGTGACCTGGACCGTGGTCAACGGCCCCGGCAAGGACGAAGTTGTGGTCACCCAGGATGTTCCGGTCACGGTCGTCGGTATTTATTCCCGCTCCGACAAGGAACACCTGCACATGGTCAAGGGCTACAACTTCCATGCGCACGTTGTCATCCCCGGGCAGGATGTCGCGGGCCATATCCGCGAGCTCGACCTGCGCGACGGCGGCACGCTGTATCTACCCGCCCAATAGACCGCCATCCAGTTCGAGGGGAAATAATGAGCGAGACATTTACCGAGCGCATGAACGGCCAGTTCTGGGGCATTTTGCAGTGGTCGCAACTTGACGATCTGTGGGCGCGGATCAAGGCTGAACCGACGGGCTGGTACGCCAGCCTGGTTGGCGAAGCGCCCCCCGAGACGCCGCTTTCCGCCGAAGCACTGGCGCATCTGATTACCGAGGCAGATGGGCTGCTGCGGCGCGAGCATGAATTCGACTACTGCGGCATCGTGTATGCCGATGACTCCACCCAGCCCACCCTGGTGAAAATCTATGATCCCAATAATCTGGGCAATTCCTGCGGCAGCTGCGGGCACAAAATCCCGCCGCGCTGGGTGTTGTCGCGCATGAAGCCCGAGCGTATCGAGGACGACGCGCCCTTGCCTGGTTCGCGCCGCCGCTGGTGGCAGGCGCTGTTCAATTGAGCCCACCATGACCCAACCCAAAATGACCTTCCACGTGGAAACCGTCCGCCTCGACGCGCACGGCAGCCGGGCGCGCTGCAAGCAGGCGGACATCACGCTGGACACCGATCTGGCCGGTAATCCGAACGCATTCAACCCGGCCGAGCTGCTGCTGGCGGCGCTGTCCGCCTGCATCATCAAGGGCATCGAGCGCATCACCCCGATGATCGATTTCTCCCTGCGCGGCGTCGAGGTGAAGGTGGACGGCGTGCGCCAGGACGTGCCGCCCGGCATGGAATCCATCAGCTACGAAATCATCGTCGATACCGACGAATCGGATCGCCGCCTGGAACTGCTGCACGACAATGTGAAAAAATTCGGCACCGTGTTCAACACCGTGGCGCCCGGCACACACCTGACTGGCGTCCTGCGGCGCAAATGACCCGAGCGAGCGAAACATGACACCGGTCGTGCTCGAATCCCGGTTGACCTGCCCCAACTGCGGCCATGCCGAAACCCTGACCATGCCCACCGACGCCTGCCAGTGGTTCCATGAATGCCCGGCCTGCAAGACCCTGCTCAAGCCCAAACCCGGCGACTGTTGCGTGTTCTGTTCCTATGGCAGCGTGCCGTGTCCGCCGATCCAGGCGGCGCGGGCGAATGGAGAAGCCGGATGCTGTGGCTGAGTCTCGCCCTCGCCGCCGTGGTCACCTTCGCATTGACCACGGTATTCGCCATGGCCGGGGTCGGGGCCGCGTTCGTGCTGATTCCTGTCTTCCTGGCGTTTGGTATCGAACTGCACACGGCGATGGCCACCGCGCTGCTGCTCAATGCCATCGCCATGGCCGTCGCCTCGGTGACCTTCATTCGCAAAGGACTGGTGGAGTGGCGGCTGGTTCTGCCCATGCTGGTGCTGGCGGTGCTGGCTTCGCCGCTCGGAGTCCATGTGGCGCAAGGTCTGGACCGTACCGTGCTGCTGGCGCTGTTCGTGGCATTTCTGGTGTTCGCTGCCTTGATGATCCTGTTCTATCGGCCCAAGGTTCGCGACGACCACACCTCGACCCGCAACGTGCTGATCCTGGGGTTGCCGGTCGGTGCGCTGGCCGGGTTCGTGGGCGGACTCCTGGGCGTGGGGGGCGGCAATATCATCGTTCCCGCCCTGATAGCCGCCGGTCTGGAACCCAAACGTGCCTCGGCGAGCGCATCCTTCGTGGTGTTGTTCGCGTCCCTGGCCGGATTTCTGGCCCATGTCGGCGTGGCGAGAATCGACTCGACCCTGCTGGTTTCGAGTGGAGTGGCGAGCGCCACCGGGGCCGCGTTAGGCGCCTGGCTGGTCAGCGAGAAACTGGGCGGCGATCAATTGAAACGGGTCATCGCCCTGGTGTTGATTGCGGTCGCCGTCAAGACCGCCTGGGGTCTGGTGTGAGCTGGGCCTATTCCATCCAACCTGAACAAGGAGTTGCATCATGTCCGACGATCGCGAAACCCTACTGAAAGCCCTCGAATTCCACGGCCACCGCTGCTGGGCCAGCGTCGCCGGCGTGCGCGCGGGGCTCGCCGCCCTGCGCGTGCTGAATGTGAAACGCTCCGGCGGCCGGCAACTGCACGCCTTCATCGAAATCGGCGAAGACCACGGCGGCATGTGCTTCGGCGACGGCGTGCAGTACGCCACCGGCTGCACCCTGGGCAAGGGCAACATGGACAAGACGCCCTACGGCAAGCTGGCGGTGACCGTCATCGAGCGGAAGACGAATCGCGCTGTGCGGGTGAGCTACAAGCCGACCCTGGCCAAGCAGATTTCCGAGTCCCCCTTCATGGTCAAGCGCGGCCAGGGCATCGAGCCGGACCAGATCCCCGAGGCCGAGCAGATCGAGCTGGTGGACATGGTGTGGAAGGCTCCCGAGACCGACGTGCTGACAGTCGGCGAGGTGTTCCAGTTCGAGCGCGAATGGTTCCCCGAGGTCATGGGCTTCGTCCCCTGCGCCGCCTGCCACGAACTCACCGCGCGCGCCTACGTGCGGGTGCTGGGCGACAAGCACGTGTGCATCCCGTGTTCCGGCTACGAGCGCTGAGGTTTGACGACAGCATGAAACACATCCGCGTGCTGGGCTTCGACTGCGCCGCCTGCCGCAAGGCCCATGCGCGCATCGCCGAGGTCGCGGCCGGACTGGGGGCGGACATCCGCTTGGAAAAAGTGGACGATCCGCGTGAACTGGTCGCCGCCCGGGTGCTGGTGCCGCCCGGCGTAGTGGTGGACGGCCGCTTGGTCTACTCAGGCGGAGTGCCGGACCGCAAGCTGATCGAAAGCTGGCTGGCACAGCCGGCGCCGGAGGAACACGCTTCCTTCGTTTTTCTTCTGGACAGCGCAGGCGGCGTCCACCCGCTGCCGCACGGGCTCTACGTGGAACTGGCGAAAGGCGAGGCCACGGCCCCCGAGTTCTCCGGTCAGCAGATGCGGGTGGCGGACTGGTACGTGCGGCTCGAAGGCGGCATGCCGGTCGCGCTGGTCAACGAAACCCATGCCCTGTTGACGTTCGATGCCGAAGGCCGCGTCGACTGGGCCGCCACCCCCTCGTTTCACCCACATCGGGACAGCGAGGTGCTGGCGTCTGAATCCGCCTCCCTGCCCAGCCCACAGGAGCGCGAACGCATGCTGGAACTTGTATTTGGCCTGAGGCCAGAAGCGTGATGGCCTGCGCTGCGCCCCCGCCCGGCGCGCCCATCGTCGAACTGACCCTGGTCGGCGCGGGCGAGCCGCTGATGCGCCTGGAAAAACGCCTGCACTGCGCTGCAGCCGGCCTGGGCTTGCGGCTGGCGCTGTCCCTCGACAAGGACCCGGAAGCGCGGGGCATCCCCTATGCGCAAACTCCGGCGGTGGTGGCGGATGACATGATCATTTTTAGCGGCCTGCCACGCACCGAGGACATCGAAGCCTGGCTGCGCCAACATTCACCCCACGGAAAGCACGCATGAGCCACGACCACGATCATCATCACACCGGCGCCGGCACCACGCTGCTGCTGGCGACCGGGCTCACCCTGGGCTTTGCCGCCGTCGAGGCTGGCGTCGGGCTGTGGGCCGGGTCGCTGGCGCTGGTGGCGGATGCCGGGCACATGGTCAACGACGCCGCGGCCCTCGCGCTGGCGGCAGGCGCAGCCTGGCTGGCGCGGCGGCAGACCTCACCCCGGCATAGCTACGGCCTGGGCCGCGCCGAATTCATCGCCGCGTTGATCAACAGCCTGGGCCTGCTGGCGCTGGTGGCGTGGCTCACCATCTCCGCCGTCGAGCGTCTGCAAGCACCGCAGGCGGTCATGGGCGAGGCGGTCTCGGTCACCGCCGCCATCGGCCTGGCGATCAACCTGCTGGTGGCCTGGCTGCTGACGCGTGGTGAAAAGAACCTCAACACCCGCGCTGCCTTTCTGCATGTCATGGGAGACCTGCTTGGCTCGGTGGCGGCGCTGCTGTCCGGCCTGGTCATCGCCTTCACCGGCTGGACGCCGATCGACCCGCTGCTGACCCTGGCCATCGGCGCGCTGATTCTGTTCTCCAGCCTGCGCCTGTTGCGCGAGTCCCTGCACGGACTGATGGAGGGCGCGCCGCTCGACATCGCGCCGGAAGAAGTCGGCCATGCGCTCGCTACGGTGCCCGGCGTGGCCTCGGTGCACGACCTTCACATCTGGCAGGTCAAGGCGGAAGAAACCCTGCTGACCGCCCACCTGGTGGTGCAGGACATCGCCCGCTGGGAGCGCGTCATGGAGGCCAGCCACACGCTATTGGCCGAGCGTTTCGGGATTCATCACGCCACCCTGCAACCGGAACCGATGACGCGCACCGTGCACTGGGGCAAACCGCCGGGGCATGAAGATGAGCACGAGCATGACTGAACGAAGACTCACCACGAAGACCCTCCAGGCGACGCTGCCCGAATTCCTGCCGCAGGGTCTGATCGACGCGACACGCATACTCTCGCTAAACCAGGGCGAGCACCTGTTTCGCAAGGGGGATGCGGCGCGTTCTGTGTTCTTCGTGCTTCAGGGTGAGGTGGTCGCCGTTCGCTACCTCATGGATGGTGCCGAAGCCGTCATGTTGCGGGCTGCCGCAGGTGAATTTTTCGCGGAATCAACCCTTGTGATTTCACAGTACAGTTGCGATGCGATCTGCAGCCGCAGCAGTCTGCTGGTCGAAATACCCGCCACCGCACTGCGGCATGCTTTCGAAACCCAACCGGGTTTCGCACTCCCTTTTGTTGCCGCGCTGGCGGCCAATTCCCGCAGGCAGTGCTCGCGCCTCGAACGCTCGCGGCTGAAGCGCGCCCGCGACCGGGTTCTCCATTACCTGGTCTGCGAATCCACTCCGGGGGCGACGCTGTCCCTGGCAATGCCGTTATCCGCTTGGGCCGTGGAACTGGGATTGGAACCCGAAACCCTCTACCGAACCCTGCGGGAACTGGAGCAGGAGGGCCTGATTTCCAGGAACCACAGAGCCATTTCCCTCACCCCGGCACCTTCGCAGGACCAAACCTGATCTCGATCATATTTTTCGCACCCGGTGGTGCCTATTATTGGGTGCTCGTACCCAGAGCCGCTCCAGGGCTTTGGACGATCCACAACGACGAAAGTCACCCAACTCCGAGGAAACCACCATGTCGCATGACGAAACCAGCAAGATGAACCGCCGCGATTTTATTGGGGCCTCCGTCGCCGTATCGGCGGGCCTGATCGCCGGGATTCCCGGCGGTGCCGCTGCCGAAGGGTCAAAGGGACCAGAACTCACTCCTGTTCGTGGAGGCAAGGACGGCCCCCTCACTCTTTACTATGAATTTCGCATTGCTCAACCGGTTAACACGCAGGCGCTCGCAGAGATCGAGGCTGAGGCGGCACGTCTCTATGGCGACCGGGATTTCCTGGGATTGAGTCTCAAGCAGATGGTGGGGGAATCCACGATGGTGCGAAACTTTCCAGCCTCATACAAAGGAATCCTGGGGAGCGCGTATGCGGACGGTGCGACCGGCGGGACCCTGCCGATCTTTTACAGCCTGTTTCTCCGGTTCAACGGCATGGGGGCCTTGCGTCGTTCGGGGGTGACGGACTGGTTCATCAAGACCATCGAGCCTCTGCTGTTCGTCTATCGTCCGGGTGTGGGAAAAACGGATATTGCCTTCGACTATTTCACCGGGCTGTTCCAGACCGTGGCGGCAGGCGACCGAGACGGGGTATACACGTATCGAGACGATATCGTGGCGTTTCTACGCAACCAGCAGGATCAGCCGGAACTTGGCTACACCACCGTGAACAATCATGTGTCCATTCATAACAGCGATTTGGCGGTATTCGAGGGCAAGGTTCTGCCCCTGCTGACGGTCGCTCAGGAAACTTTCCAGCCGACTGATGTTGATGGCGGGTTGGCCGGCGCACCTGGCAATACCAGTTACAGACGTGCCGTCACGACGGAAATCCTGCGCAATGCCTATCCGGACGGTCATCTTCGGTCCTACATGATGCATGGTCTTTGGGAGTCAATTTGGGATCACGAGAACTCGCATCTCGATCCCCGTTTCAAGCTGGCCTCAACTCCAGTCGGTGCGCACGTCGTTGCAGGTCCGATCGAGCCGTTTTACGCGACCCGCTTTCTCCTGAACAACTAAGCGATTCATCTCCGAAGCCAAGGCTTCGGTCACTGAACCCGGGCGGTGCTCATCATCACGATGCTGAGCGCCGGTTTCGAGATTCCTGGCAACGGTCATCTGGCCGGCTCACAGCAAGCGGTGAGTATTGACACCCGACCGTTCATTCTCCGCTCGCCCCTATCCGCGCTACGATCACGCCTTGAATGCGTGGAAGCCTGAGGAGAACGACATGCCCGATCCAAAATTCATGAAACCCTGGCACGGGGTGCCGCGCGAAGAGATCAACTGGAATCCGACTGTGGTCGAGGATGCGTGCATCGGCTGCGGCACCTGCGTCACCGGCTGCAGCCGGCTGGTTTACCGCTACGACTACGAGCGCAAGAAATCAGTGGTGGCCGATCCGCTCAACTGCATGGTCGGCTGCACCACCTGCGCCAACACCTGCCCGACGCATGCGATCCGTTTCCCGCCGCTGTCGACCGTGTTTGCGCTGGAGGGCAAGGCCGAAGTGCGCCACGCCATCGAGGACGATCTGATCGCGCGCCACGACCAGCTTGCCGCCGATTCCCGGATTCCCCATCCCGACCGGATGGTCGAACTGAGCGTTGACCACATATATCGCCGGACGGAGGACATCCTGGTGGTATGTCTGGCGCCCGTCACCCGGGGCGAATGCTTCTGCCAGTTCACGCCAGGACAGTATGTGGAAATCTGGATACCCGGCAGCCCGTATCTATCGCGCGCCTATTCCATCGCCAACACGCCGCGCGACGATGGCAGCATCGAGCTGCACTTGCACCGCGTCGAGGGCGGCCGCCTGTCCGACTGGGCATTCGGCCAGATGAAGGAAGGCGACCGCGTGCAGGTGCGCGGCCCGCTCGGCCATTTCACCATGCACTCGCCGCTGGACCGGCCGCTCTTGTTCATTGCCGGCGGCACCGGCTTTGCACCGATCAAGGCGCTGATCGAACAGCAACTCAAGCTCGCACCCGAGCGCGAGATGCAGTTGTTTTGGGGGCTGCGCGACCTGCATGCCTGCTATGCCATCGGGCTGCTCGTCGCCTGGGCGGGAAAACACCCCAACCTGCACCTCACCCTCACCGCCGAGCAAGGCCTCGACGCCTTCCATCTCCCCCATGGCATCCATCTCGCGGCGGGCAATGTCGCCCAGGCCCTGCGCCAGAGCGAATGGCCGATCGCTGTCCACGATGCCTATGTCGCCGGGCCTCCAGGCATGATTCCATCGGTGGTAGAAGCCTTGCACGAAGCAGGCATCGCCTCGGATCACATCGTGATTGATTCCTTCGGACTCGAATAACGCATTCATCAAGGAAACCCCATAAAAAAACTCGTCATCCACATCTATCACGTGCATGAAAACGCCGCCATCACCGGCGCCAAGCTGGCCGAACGCATCCGTCAGGTCGCCCCCGAGCGCGGCATCGAACTGGAAATCTTCCTGTTCGGCGCGGCCATCGGCGCCGTCGCCGATCCGGCCCAGGCCGCGTTCCGCGATGCCCTCGCGGCGCTGGCGAAGCAGGGCGTTCCGGTGCATGTCTGTCAGCAGGCAGTGGAAGCCATCGGCCAGGCCGACACCATGCAGGCGCTGGGCTTCGGCCTAGAATTCGCGCGCGATGCCTTCGTGCGCTTCGCTATCGAGGGCGCCACCGTGATCAGCCTGTAACAGGCGCAAGGAGCCTTGCGCATGCATGGCCCGCGACACCTTTTATTTGGAGAGCTTTATGAAAACCCTGCTTGCTTTTCTACTGTCCCTCACCACGCCGGCCTGGGCGACATCCGCCCCTGACGCCCCCGACTGGTACTACCCGGAGTGGCTCGCCGAGGCACCCCATGCGCCGGTGTTCAAAGTTCGCGACACCGTCAACAAATACGGACGCTACGCCAGCGAGCCGAAAATCATCACGATAAAGGATCTGATCAAGTTCCACGGTCATTTCTGCGGCGGCCTGGTGGAGGGCGCGACGGCCTTGCGCGTGGCTTTCGACCATCTGTTCCCGGACGGCGTCATCGACCGCACTGACCTGATGATCGCTTCCAACAATTCCGCATGCGGCGGCGACATCGCCGCCTATCTCACCGGTGCCCGCACCCGCTTCGGCACCCATCTCATCGACCCCAAGCTGAAGGAGAGTGATTTCGTGGTGAAGCGCATCTCCAGCGGCAAAACGGTGCGCGTGGTGATCAACGCCGCCACCTATCCGCACGACGTGCGCACCCAGATGAAGAAAATCGAATCGGGCCAGTTCGAGCCCGCCGATATCGACCGCTTCCAGGATGTGCAATGGGCCTATGCTAAGAAGCTGGTGAGCCGACCGGCGATCGAATCGGTGGACGTGACCGACAACCCCGACTACACCTGGCCAGAGCCACCCTGCAAGGACATGGGTAAACGCCGCGACAACGACTACAAGAACGTACCAGAAGCACACTGACAGGAGCCGAACATGAACAATAGACAACCGCAAGACTTCTGGCCGCCGCTGACCGCTGGCATCGGGCTGGGGCTGGCACTCATGGGCATGTTTCTCTTTACCGGCCACGGCCTGGGCGCGAACGGTTTTTTCACGCACCTGACGGTCTGGCTCGGCGATGCAGCCAATCCTGTGTGGGCCGAGGCCAACGCTTATTTCAATCCTTATCTCGCCAAAGACCATCTATTCAATGAATGGATCAGTTGGGAAATCGCCGGGGTGGCCATCGGCGCGCTGGTGGGCAGTCTCACGACGCGGCGCTTTCAATGGAAGATCGAACGCGGGCCACGCACCGGCGTGGCTGCACGATTGGCCCTGGCCTTGGGCGGCGGCGTGCTCACCGGCTTCGGCGCGCCGCTGGCGCGCGGTTGCACCAGCGGATTGGGACTGTCCGGCGGCGCAACGCTGGCGGTCGCCGCATTCGTCTTTCTGATCGCATTTTTTGCCGCCGGTCTGTTGCTGTCGGCGCTGACACGGAGGCTATGGCAATGAACTTCCCCCTCGAAAACAGCGGCATGCTGATCGTGCTCGTGGCCGGATTTTTCTTCGGCTACTTTCTCGAAGT